>LFCJ01000865.1_pt1 | contig 19959 bp, 15 predicted proteins | sample 643141 | NCBI WGS metagenome assembly LFCJ01 (sample SAMN03766243, study PRJNA286221) | soda lake metagenome | biome: soda lake; feature: Kulunda steppe; material: water; isolation source: sample B1-Br-g2 brine of Lake Bitter-1 | place: Russia: Kulunda steppe | collected 2010-07
AGCCCTGTAAGATGCTTGTTGACAGCGACAATTAAAGCCACTCACAACCACCGCAATAACAGCAACCACCATACGCGTGTTTTTTGCATGCCACCCAGCCAGGTATATCTTTCTATCTACCACTTGTTTGGCACCTTGAATTTATACCATCCCAAACAAGAAACTGATTTAAAGATATAAATCACATGAAACCGACCAGCATATCAAACAACAGTCACAAATGGCCCATCCTTGAAAAATTGGCGACTGCTAACATATTTAGGTCTGGTGACTCATATGAAGCAAGCACCTCATATATTTTGGACAAATCATCAGCTACATGCTTCTCACAGTTGCAATATCAAGTTTCTCAGGTTGCTTTTAAAGCTTGTACTGGACTCTTAGCCAGGTTTATTTGTTGCCCTTAGACACACTGTCGAGCAGCAAGTGATCAATCCTTGTAAGCACTCCTTGTGTCAAATGAAGGACCATGTCTACTCATTGAGTAAACAGCTATGCAACCCTCACCCTCGCCTTCTCATTTAGTTGAGCGTCTCTGCCACAACCCTTTCTTTGACCAACCAAGGTCTGCGGACCTTCTCGCTCTGACACCCCCAACAGTTTTTTCCCATTTGACATATTGGGTCATTAATCAATGCTCCAGGGCAACATAAGCTAATGCAGCTGCAAATGTGAGCACCTGCCTGTCGCTGCTGCAAGCCATCCTCCAGTCAGATGACAGCGCTCATTTGCTCTGATCCTAACACCACAGCCCCGGCCCACCCGCTCACTGCGCAGCCGTCTGCAGCTTGTAACTTATGTCGGGCAGTGTCTCAATGCCCCGATTCATGAGCTCAATCATGTGGGCCAGCGTGTTGTGCAATTCTTCGGTGACACGCGTTCCATCGTGCAAGAGGATGCCCTCGCGCCAAGGCATAGGAGGCATGTCGAGCTTGGGCACCTGCCAGAGCCAGCAAGAGGAGTATGAAGGCAGCCCAAGCCGTTGTGCAGCCAACTCTACTCAAGCGGCCATCAACCCCTTCCATGCTGGTGCAGCACATTTCCCACAATGCAAATAAGTCATCCTCACACAATCTCGGCCATGCAGCCTCAGCAAAGAGAGGGGCGGTAGGCAAGCATGTAGGCCCGAACCTAGGATAAGTACCGCTGCACCATTGACAAGGCCAAGACCAAGCACTTCTTGGCAAGCCTTGCAAAACCGAGTATCTGTTGACCCATCAGAACTAAGGCAAGCTTCACCAGGCTCAGACAGGCGTGCTGTGCACATGATTCCTTGTGTGCGTAAATTTGTGTGTGCGCATGTGCTCACCTTCAACGCATCCACAGGTGCAGTGTAGAATCGCTTATCAAACTTCCATATCTCGTTGCCCCCTTCCTTGTAGATGGACCCCCTGCTCAGGTTCAAACATGCATGTACACACACATAAGTCAGGGCAAGCAGGAAGTGGGGCATCTAACTGTCATCATGCTCAGCTCATAAGCCAGAAATAGAGGCTGCTTGAAGCGGATGGCGTGCGCATGTCTCTTCTAAACCCTGTGGGTGTGCAAGCAGGGATGTCTGCTGGACGTGGATACGAGCAAACATAACAAGAAATACCTTTCAAACTTGCTTGCCTTGCTCGCTGCAGAATTTACAAGCGCACCCTGGCCTACTCATCTCACGCTGATGAGCAAATGCATCACATTAATCTATTGGGCTGGCTCGCACAGAATTTGGCATTTAAGCTGTATATCCAAACGCACATATTTCAACTCATAATGAGTCAGATATTCATGTGCTCACTCTTGTCGACTGTTAGGGTTTGACTTTTAAAAGGGCTCAAGTAAAGGGGCAGAGCTTGTTCTCTGCTGCACAAGCAGCACCACATGCACAGTGACTGACTTAGAGGGAGGCCCAGGTGCCCAGGGTCAGGTCTTGCTTGGATGGGACTGAGTCTCACCCACAGGGCATGCAACCACTCTGCCCTGCTCACAAGCACCGCTCTCATCCAAGCCATTCCTTGCAGCCATCATATCCTTAAAATCTAGCCCTGCACCTCGCTCAGCCTCCACCATGCACGCAGCCTGGGACGTCGTTGGGAGGAGTCCTGGTGGCCTAAACTGTTGGGTGCTGCGCAGCCTTGTATGGTATATATCCCTAAAAATTGTCAACGCGTGTGTTCAATTTGGTTCCGTGCAGGACAAGCAAATGCTGCTGTGCAGTAATGTGGTGCACATATAGGAGTCGGCTGGGCAAGGACAGCCCTGAGCTTGCAGCCAGTATCCTCTTAGCCTCCTTTTCCTAGGGTCAGTGGCTGCCATTTGCAGCTTTAGCCACCCAAACCCGGGCACACATCGTCAGACGTGCCGGAAGACCAAGCAACAGACATGAGTCTCGCCAAATGGTCAGGCACTCAGCTCGCAGATTGGCACAGGCACTCAGCTCATGGACTGGCACATGCTGGGGGCACACCCACCACAGGCGGGTGTTGAATTTGGTGGTACACCCTCAAAGCACCATACGACATGGTCATGGTCCATGGCGCAGTCCACAGGTGCAAGTGTGCTCTTGTGCGCATGCACACACAAACAAACACACCCCACTTTGCACACCATGGTGCATACTTGAGGTGCAAGTGTGCTCGTGTGCGCACGCACACACAAACACACATGCCCCACATTGCAGACCATGAACACACAAGATTCCATCAAGATACATGCCGAATGCATACCAGAGACACAAGTGCTCTCAGCACAAGCCATGCCGCCGGCAGCAAGCCCACGGCGCGCTCACCATGTGTAGTGGTACATGCTGGCGTTGTGAGCGCGGTGGTCGTGGGGCGGCTGGCTGATGAGGGGTGTGTGAGGGGGGCCCTGATTCTGAATGTTCAGCTTGTTGGCGGCCACCCCAATGTCCCAAGCATACATTTCCCGCACCCATCCTGCAGTCATGGGGCGTAAATTGTCGGCATCATGGCTGGGGCCATCCTGGCATGCCACGGGCACGCAGCCCACATGAAGAGCAGGAAGGTGAACTTCAGATGTTGCTATGCTGTATGTAATGCACAAGACAGAGCATGGAAAAGCAGCCACGTGTTGTCCTAAGGAACTGGTCTGATACATTTAAGCCCTGACACAATATTTGGGTGCCTGTAAGATGCGTTTGCCAAGAAAAAGAATATCAGATGAGGGTGATGTGGGCACAAGCCTTACGGGCTGCAGGCTGATGAACCAGAATAGGTGTGCCATTCTCCTCGTTTGGCACATGGCACATGCACAAGCCTCACGCACAGTACAGACAGTGGATCCTAGACAACAAATGACACAAACAGCAGAGGGTGCCCTGATTGAAAATTTGGCACATGATGAGCATGATTGCGGCAAAGGTGAGCCAGCCAGGGATGATCTAGTTCCGGGTCAACAGGTCAAAAGAGGTTCACTTGCACAGTGCCCCTGCCCTCCTCCGAAACCCACGTCTACTGACCCGTCACTCCTCCACTACCTAATCTGCTTACATTCCAAGATGAAGCTGGTTTTTCATAAAAGCTGTGTATGCATATGCCCCTTATCATCCATTCACTTACCCAGCACTTTCTTGACTTCCTCATGGGTCTCGATGTACAGGGACAGCTCCTCCCATATTGGCGTGGCAGCCTGCAGCACGCATTCAGGGGCGAGGTGCTGCTCTGAAATTGCACCATTTTAATGCCCAATCCTCTTGCCACCTTCACAGGAAGCACTGCTCAATCAGTAAAGTGGGTGAACTTGGGATCAGATACCTCCCGCATACTAGCCCTGCGCTGTGCGGGCTGTGCTATACCCCTCCCCCATTCTACCTCCTGCACCTCCCCCACACTTTCTGCTGCACATCCCCTGGTCGCCCCCGTGGCTGGACCCCCCCTGACAGGATCAATTTGCTTTTTGAGCTTCACTGCTGTGCACGCTTGCATCCTGAACTTTCAGAGCTGGTCAGGAGGTCCTAACAGGCATCCATGTGCTTAAGGGCAGACCTGGTGCAGCACCTCCACGGAGATATGGGGCCTTACACCAAAACAGCGCTACCTCATGACCTGTTTGCCTTGTAATTATATTATGAAGTGTAATTTATTCAGATAATATTAGGCACTTCGTTTTGCCGCTGCTGCCAATCCAGCTTGCCAATTCTAATGCTTGCCTTCCTCCCCCAGCTGAAAGCTGTTGTTTTGCTCAATTACGATTAATAGGAATGATTCCCAGTCATTGGTGGTGGCAGGCGTGCCATTCAGAGAGCTCCATGAGTGTACCAGCAGGAATTTACAAGGGCCCTGTGGCGCACTCATGGATGCATGCCACTGTCCGAGTTTTCCACCGAGGGTTGGGGCTAAATATAAGAAATACAACAAAATCTAAATGAGGCAGATCGGTGGCCTGGCTGATTTTTGGTGAAATGTTTCCCTTGTGACACAGGGGTGCTATTCTCAACTGTTCTGTCCCGTTAATTTTGTGACCCCCAACTCACACCATAATTGGGGCCAATAGAATTATGACTTGTGAAGTTAAGAGGCCATGGATTGGTGCACTGTGTGGGTAATAGCACCTGTTTTGCTTTATACATTTATCAAAATCCAGGTTCCCGGCTACACTGCCTCCCATAACCCCCTCTCAACATGGCCATAAAAGCAAAAGAATCAGCCACCCAACACACATTAGGGTTCAGAAAAGGTTCAGGGATGAGCTTGTGGGGTTGCAAAGTTATTGACACTGTTTGCCTAGGCAAAGGGGGGTCCAGCTGCGGGGGTGACCCCTTACACTAGGCCTGCGCTATGCAGGCTGCGCTGTCTGCTGCCCACCTATTACCTGCTGCACCTCCCCTACTGTAGCCCTCCGCTTTGTATGCTGTGCGCGCCCACGGAGCTGCACTCACCCAGCTGCCCTGGCAGGGTGCATGTGTACCCTAGGAGCAGCGAGCACGCATCAGCCATGCAGCCAACCTAGGCTCTGTTCCTGGGCTCTAGCCTTGGGTTCCATGTGCCCCGCCCATTGACAGCCTAGCGGCACTACTGCGCTCCCTCCGTGCGCTCTGTCCCCATGTGCTTTTAGTCTGTGTCTCATGGTTTGCGTGCTCCTGCTTTGCCTCTGTCTGCTTTGGCTCCGTATGCTTTTCTGAGATGTGCACGTTACCGTTGACGCCGTCATGACGTTTTACAATACGGTCCGTATATAACGGTAAAAAACGTGAATTACGGCGTAAATCGTAAGAAAACACTGTGTACGGCGGTATGACGGCGTCCAAATGACGCCGTATTTGCACAACTCTGATGCTTTTGCATTGGCCACGCTGCATACAGTGCACAGCGCACGCACCTTGAAGTCTTCAAACCTTGCCAGCACCGGGGCAGGGCCGGAGTTGGGCACCGTATTTGGGTCGCACGTGGGGCATTTATCCTTCAGCATCTGCACCACATCTGCGGTGCAGCAGCCAGCATACAGGCAAAGGGCAGATCAAAGCAGCAGATGGGAGGTTGCAGCAAGCAAGCTGCGGGCTGGCCTTCACAGACCCTTGGGGGACTTTGAGGGGTGGCAATGGCCCAGAGCACAGCAAAAAAGCTTAGCTCAGCCAGCAGCACATCAGCAGAGCTCTGCAAGGGACGCAGCACACTGGTGGGGTTGGGCATGGAGGCAACAGCGCACCGGTAGACATTGGTACAGGCTAGTACAGCACGAGGAGTGCTTTGCATGGGCCAGACAGCACACCAGCAGAAATCAGCACAGGCCAGGGTTATACAGGGGCGGCAGCATGAACTCACAATGGTTGCGCGGCGCGATGTAGTCAAAGGCGAAGGACTGTCCCGGCACGTTGGGATCGTAGGCGTTGCCAGGCGCCTGTAGATTGAGGAAGGGGGTAAGTAATCCATTCCAAGACTTTTGAGGGAAGCCAAAAGGTCTCCTGCATTGCCTGTGTGAGTGGGGCATGATGCCCCGTCCAACAAGTGTGGCTGCATCGGCACCACTTGCTCTTCTTTGCCTAACATGTATGCATGCATTAAACTGTCATCCATGGATGTGCAAAGACACACCCTGGATAAGCCACCTTTGTGTGCATGCACAGTGCATGCCCCCTCCTCAACTTCCTATCTAATGTGTTGTAGCTTTTACAACACTCTTTGAAAGACACGCTCGTCCTCGCTCGTCAAGCGCGCTTTGTCCCCCAGAATCCTCATTTGAGGACATCACCTCCTTCCTTACTCCCTTTCCTTCCTTTCCTTTCCATTTGTAGAGAGCAATGGTTAATCCCACTCATGCAAGGAAAAAGACGGTGAGTGGAAAAGCCATTAGATAAGTTACCGCATCAGACAGAAGTGAAACCATCAGCAAGAAGAGGCTTAAGCAGCATTCTCTGCAACTGCCCCTGCGTGTGCCATCTGAAGCATATAAGCTCCCTGTTATGTTACTTCAGGTCCTCTGCATCCTACATTGCAATACGTGTACAATATGTCTATGAGCTGCAATTGACGTGATGTTGCCGCGCATTCGCAATACTCAAAACTGTACAAGCGCAGGCGCACACGTACATGCAGGTGCCTGCAAACACATACAAGCTCACCGGTAGAGGCTTGATCCACACATAGTCTGACTCGAGGAGCAGCAGCCACGGCGCTTTGATCATGGATGGATCTGCCTCGGCCGCTGCCAGCCACTGCTTCACCGCATTTGCTCGGTCCGCCACAGGGAACCTGCGCCATCAGCACACGTGGCAGACAAGCCAGCTACCGCTGGTGTATCACAGGGAACTGGGGAACCTGCGCCATCAGCGCACGAGGCAGACAAGCCAGCTGCCACTGGTGCATCATAGGGGACCTGCGCCATCAGCGCACGAGGAAGGCAGGCCAGCTGCCATCACATTACAGCAAGCGCACAGCCTGCCGCTGTTTGCAAACCCCCACTACTGGCGCCAGTAGAACAGCTGCCATCAAACTCACAGCAAGTGTCCTGCCTGCTCCTGCCTGCAGCCCTAGCGCTGCTGCCACCAGCAGACTTGATGCCCTATCAGCCCCAGTACAAGAGCAGGCGCATAACACTTGAAGAGGTTTAAAAGAGAAATAGTAGAAAAATAGGGCAGCTTAGCTAAAATCCTTGATGAGACACCTGTGCCAGCATGCTAGCTATTACATCAATGTAACGGCCCTTGTCGCAATCAGAGCTCTGCCAGCATGATCAAAGGCTCAATCAGAGATGACAAGGGACAACAAGGCTCAAAAGTGGCATAGAGAGTCAGCATTCTTTTTGAAAGTCTGGTTGGCTGATCCATCAGAACCTGCCATGCTACAGAAGCTTCCAAGGAACACAGGAAGCAGACTACACAAGCGTCGAGATGACCTGTCAGGCTCAGACTTACGTTCACGAGCCTGCTCAATCATATTCCACCCCGACAGGAGACATTCTTCAGGCGGAAATTGCCCTCGCACTCAAATATGCAACAAAGCGCATGCATCCCTTTTCACGTATCACGCAAGATATCCTCTTTGGTTCTGCGCACTGTTTCAAGCTTCGTAGCAGAGCTGCTACGCATGGTGCATCAATCCTGTTGGTTGCACATATAATTGCACACACACATGCCTGCGCACACACATGCCTTTGCACATGTACGCACAGCAGTATTCCATGCTACATGCCTGACCACCACTGCACCCAGCATCCATAGCACTCCACACACTGCACTGCACTGCACTGTCACAACCCTTTGCATGCAGCAGCATTCCACACTGCCTCCCCTCGTGACACGCACCCACGCCATGCGCTACAGGGCACCCTGTAGCTTCAGCAACACTCCACACTCGCCTCCTGTTCCTCTTCCGCATAGAGCCCCATTGCCCAATTGCACTCACCAGCACTACCGGCTGTTCTGCACCATGCTGCCCCCACCCCATATGGCACGTTGCAAGCACACTTGTGGGCTCGTTGTCACATGTGCATCAAAAGTATCAATCCTTCAATTGGTCCTTGGGCTGATCCGTGCAGCCAATGCTACACCATCAAAAGCCGCACTCACCAGCACCACCGGTCGCACTCAGGCTGAACAGGGTTGACGCGAAAGGTGGGGATCTGCGTGCAGATCCACAACAAAATAAGAGGGGCGTGTGGGCAGGCGCACACCGCAAGGTCGATGCGGGACGCGGGAAGCGCATGGAAGGCTTGTGCTGAGGCGTGCGCAGACGTTGACAAGGGTGCACATGAGTATGCATGGACCAAAGGCAAATACGAGTGCCGCCTGTACTGTGCTCTACATGCACACCCAGGGGTGTTTGCACGCGTACGCAATTTCACACACGCGCGCGCACACACACGCACGTTTGCACGCACACACGCAAGCGCATGCTCGTGAAAACGTCCCGTGGAAGTCCAATGCAGTGTTAACCCCCACAAGTCGGGCAGCAGATGCATGGTTGGGAACACAGCAGCCACGCATATGCTGCGGCCCTTACTCACACACTGAGTCTGCAGCGGCGTCCACAGCCGGCCTCTCCCTGCCAGATACTCCCGCAGCGGCACACCCTCTCTGCACCTGATGCCCCCGCTCCCAATGACCTACCCTACATGCGCAGCATGAGGCCGCTGGGTGAGCCCGCTCCCCCTGCACAGTGCCCTCGTGTTGATGCTCTCCCTACCAACCCCTCGCAGCGCAGGGGCTGGGTAGCCCTGCTCCATGGAGAACCTGGCCGGCTTGGATCAAGCTCTGGCCTCTGCACGCACCTCGTCCATGACCTCATCGTTGGTCATCCTGTGCAGGATACGGGAGATGTACACCATCTTCTCGCCCCCCGGCTGTGCGCGGGCCAGCTTCCACGTGGCCACCCTGCAGGGCGTGAGTTGGTCCGGTATGTGAGCAGGCACGCGTGATGTGCACGGCCTTCTCATGTCATTTCCAGGTGGCAGCTCCAAACACCATGCACACAGTGTGGGCAGCAGGGGTGCTGGGGCAAAAGCAATCTGGGGCTGCTGCCTCGCTCAGCGCCGCATGAGCTCATGAGGGACATGAGCCACAAATTCCAATGTGTTGGGTCTCTGACACAGAACCCAGGATCTGCCTATAGTGGAACCTGGCGCCTCACGTTGATACATTCAAAAGCAATAGTCTGCGCCCAAAAACGGCACCGCATCTCAAGATCTGTGCCATGCAAGCAAAACACTTGCCATTCACACCCATTCATTGCAGGCAGCTTTTGGTGCACAAGCACGCACACGCCAAACTCTTACATGATGCGGGCTTGGAAGTTTTGGTAGGGGCTACCATTGGATGTGAAGATGGTGTGGATGGTATTGCCTGCAAGCCAGTACATATTTGATGATGCTACAAGTGAATTCGTTGGAACTTTTGGAGAGTGTTGATGCTGCATGCCCCCTTCTGAGTAAGGGTGGGGCGCATGCTCAATTGTGATGCTTTGTATGAGTGCCATTCCTAGCAGGCGCACAGGACTGCTAGCACAACATGATGATAGGAAGTGTTGCCACTGCCACACTTGGTCACTCTGCATACGGAAGTGCCTACGCACGCTCTGGTGTGCAGGGGCCTGCCCAGCAGAAGGGCTTGATGCCGCCGCGCATGGCTCTCTCTCTCTCTCTCTCTCTCTCTCTCTCTCTCTCTCTCTCTCTTTTACTCACACACACACGCACACACACCTGGCAGCCCGCAGCCCATGCCTGTGGCCTTGCAACCTTCCACCTCCCCAAGCGGCTGCGCCCCTGCTGCCCCTGTTCCTGCGGCCGGCCCAGCCATGCTGACTGCAGCACCAGCTGCTCCGTCAGGCCCTGTGTTAGTGCCAGCACTAGCAGCCTCCACGCCAGTCGCGGTCGCTGTTGTGCTGCTGCTGCCACCTCCTTGCACGGCGCCCGCAGCGCCCTGGGGCCCGCCAGCACCTGCAGCAGTGGAGGCTTCAGGGTCGCTGCCACCAGCGCCAGCTGCAGCCCTGCCAGCCCCGGCTGCGTCCATTGCAGCAGCATTGCCAGCAGCCGCTGCATCTGTGCCGGCCCCTGCACCAGCCACCCCTGCTGCCCCAGTGCTGCTGCGCACAGCCAGCGCATCAGAGGCAGGGTCACCCATGCCCTGCACCCCTTCTGTGCCAGCAGCTGCCTGGCCAGTGGCGCTCGAACCCGCGTTGCCTGCATCAGCAGCGCCAAATGGCGCAACAGCCCCTGCAGCGCCCACGCCCGCAGCGCCTGTGCTCACAGCCCCTACATCAGCCCCGCTGACGGCGCCCGGCGTGCCTACACTTGCCCCTGCGCTCGCGCTGCCTATGCTGACGGCCCCACCTGCATCGCTGGCTCCCGCCCCTCCCACCGCCCCACTTGCGCCAACAGGGCTCGCGCCTGCAGCCCCTGCGGCTCCTGTTGCAGCTGAGCCATCAGTGCCCGCTGTGCTCGCGCTGCCTGCACCGGCATCGCCCGCCACACTTGCACCCCCAACAACACCTTGCACAGCGCCTGCTTCAATGGGACCCCCCGCCACCACTTCATCCCCCGCGCTGCCAGCTCCCGCTGCCGCACCCTCTGCACTTGCACTGCCTGCCCCTGAGCCGCCTACACCGCCTGCAGCTGTCGCGCCGTGCGCACTCACGCCACCCGCTCCTTCTGGTGCCGTTGCGCCGTCTGCGCTTGTGCCACCTGCTGCCGTACTGCCTGCGCTGCGTGCTTGCTGGCTGGTGGTCCCGTCTGTGGTCCCTCCTGCAGTCACACCGTCACCCTCGCCCGCACCCACAGCGCCTGCGCTCACCACACCTTGGCCTGGGCCTGCTTGCTGCCCAACAGCGCCTGCGTCTGTGGCTCCCACGCCTGCAGCTTGATCTCCTCCAGTGGCGCCCACGCCCTCGCCCCCGCCCACAGCACCTGCGCTCACCATGCCTGCGGCCTGCTCTGCAGTGCCCGCAGCCCGCTGTGTGGCGCGCACACCCGTACCTGCTGCCTGCTCCCCACCACCCACACCTGCAGCGACTGTGCCCGTGGCAGCGACCACACCCGCGCCTGCTGCCTGCTCTCCACCACCCACGCCCTGCGTGCCTGCAGCCTGCTGTGTGGCGCCTTCACCTGCGCCAACCATGCCTGCGGCCTGCTCTGCAGCACCTGCAGCCTGCTGTGTGGCGCCCACACCCACACCCGTGCCTGCAGCCTGCTGCCTGGCACCAACGCCCACGCCTGCGCCCGCCATGCCAGAGGCCTGCCCTGCAGCGCCTGTGCCCAAGGCGGCACCCACACCCGCGCCTGCTGCCTGCTCTCCACCACTCTCGCCTGCAGCATCCGTGCCTGTGGCAGCACTCACACCCGCGCCTGCTGCCTGCTCTCCAGCACCTGCGCCCCCTGTGCCTGCGGCCTGTTGTGTAGCGCCCACGTCTGCCCCTCCGGTAGCTCCGTCCACTACCACGTTTGCACCTACAGCTCCAGCGCCCCTACCCGTTGCCGGCCCCGCCACTGCACCTGGGCCTGCCACGCCCTCCTGGCCGGATCCATCGGTGGCACCCGAAGCGCCGCCTGTGCACAGCACAGCGCCGGGGCAGCTGCTGATCGTGCGCAGGGTTGATGGCTTGGGGTCAGTGTTCATGGCTTAGCTTGGATTCAGCTAGGCCTCCTTTGCAGCAATCCACCCAAGCCCAGCCCCATCATCCTTCTAAACAACAAGCAAGTGTGCAGATCCTGAATAATATGCCTTGCATGTGCGGCATGGGCTACACCAAACATATATGCACGCGTGGACGGGTGTAGCAGCGCGCGGGCTTGCAGCTTTTTGCCAGCTGCAGTGAACACATGCGCGCAATCGGGTGGGTGAGTTCTGCAGCGAGGCAAGGGCAATGTGTGTTGGGCATTTGCATCATGGCCATGCATACAGAAGGAGGCTCATCATGACGGTAGGTGGCAGACGGACACACAGGCCTTTCCACCTCAGCTTGCAGCCACTGTGTCCTGCAACTGGTGCACTTCTGGACTGCCCAATTCCTGATCCAGACATAGACCTCCTCCCTCCACATGCATAAAGTTGTTTTGAGAAATGATACAAATAGTCTACAATCAGGGGGCGACTTCACGCCCAAACCCTCATGTCCATCTTGAGCATACCTACGTACCCAGGATGCTCTGCGCACACCTGCAAACACACTGGCAACAGCTATCTTGCTGCTCCCAAGTACCCGAGTCCTGCTGGGAGCCCCTGCAATCGCCGCCTGAACAAATCCACATTTACAAGCCTCCATGCAGTACTTCCTCACATATGTGATAAGTGGGAGTGAGTGATTCGGCGAACAAGCACCCTTTGCTGACCAGACTGATACTGCAAACTGCAGCTGCCTGGCAGGGGGTTGAGCATTCTGCCACACCTACGCTATTCCCAAGCGCCCACCTGCACCCCGTTGCTGCAACGCAGCTTGAGCACGTTGCAGAGCCTCTTGGGCCTCCTTCAAAGCATCTGAGCGGGATTCAGCTGGGACAACATCAGCGCTTGCTGAGGAGCCGCCTGCACCTTAGGCAGCACCATGCAAGCAAAACAGGATAAGCAGCAGCAGCAGCAGCAGCAGCAGCAGTGGAGGCAAAATTGGTGCAAGCCTTTGTGCATCTTTGAACGATGCGCACACATAGACATGCAGGGGTCCTGCTCATTGCAATTGGACCAGCATTGCTGCCCACCACAGTCCGGCAACCTCAATACCAGCGCGCAAGGAAGGGTTGTTAAGCAGAATGCAGCTGTTCACGAGTTTGACAAGGAACCCGTCCGTGCAATTGTCTGCACCAGGCTCGCTGAGCAGTACTATGAATGTGCGAGCAAGGTAGTTGTTGTACCTGTCTGTGATTGGGCGGCTTGCACGTTCTCTCCTTCTTGCTGTTGCTGCTGCTGCTGCTGCTCGCCTTCCATAGCATACGCATTTTCAGGTCTCGCACCCGCCTCATGCACCTCTCTGCCATCTTGCCGCTGCTGCAGCAGCTGCTGCTGCTGTTGCTGCTCCCAAGGCAATTGCTCTCCACCCGAACCAAATGCGTCTGCTGAGTCCTTACTTGGTCCACTGACATCATGTCTCTCCTCCTGCTGGTGCATGCAGTTTTTTCATCCTATGAGCTCATTGAGCACCCCAGCACTCAGCGCGGTCCCTCCAGCAGATGCAGTTTTTGTACAGCATCAGGACAATGTTGGTACCAAAGCAGGCATCACAGTCTCACACAATTGTTTATGATAAAGCAACACCTTTAATCCATGGTGAAATACAAAGTGCGCGCCTACCTGGACATCTTTACCCAGTTCATCCTGATGGGACTGCTGCAAAATGACTTGCGCCTTGTTCATGGGATGACGCTCGTCTTTCTCCTCTATACTAAGGGAACGAGCCTGGGGTTTTTGGAAGAGGTCACCAGTAAGCACTGGTTATTTGATGGTCACTATGAAATCAAATGCATTCAACTCAGACAGAGTAACAAGGACTAGGCCAAGATGTTAAAGAAGTCCGCTCTACTGAATAGAATGAGGCCCTTGCACAGAGCATCTGATGAGGAAATCCAGACGTTTTGAAGACGTATACAAACTGGCCCAGGATTGTCCTGCCTTTAGGAAAGGATTGTCTGCTTCCGGTCTATGTCTGATGCTAGATTATCAACCTCGCTGTCCATCAATCTTCTGAGTGAGACTTATAGGCTGAGTTAGCAATCTTTAAGTTGGGCAATACCTAATAGAGTAAGTGTTGAAGTGCTTACGAGTTCAGACAAAAAAATATTCTCAATGTTTGATGCAATGACATAAAGCAGATGTGCCTAAACCTCCTCCATGCATTATTGCTGCATCCCAACCTTTACGGTCATGGCTGAAGGTGTAGGCATGAAGTGTTTTTCGGTGTTCCGAGCTATCTACTTCGATTTCCTTTGACATCCCAAATGTGGGCTTCTGGCATGCAAAACCACGTGATAGCTCAAGCGCGCACACTCGACCCACCTGATTTTTCAAGTCCATCCTGTGATGCCCTCTCCGCTGCATTCTTAGGCCTGCAACCAAATCATGCAGGGTGTCTTTCATGGATCTCCAACTAAACATGTCAGACTAAAAATGTGCAGCCATGAATTCATACGCAAACCAAGCACACTCACCATCGCCAGGGCTCTGAAGCAATCTGCCTTCAGGCTGCTGCATAAGTAAAAGTGGTGTGCAAGTAGGCAGTCAGTATGCTTCCACCCCAAGTAGCATCCTCATTCCCAGTTGCAAGCATGCAAGCAGGCGTAGCACGGCCTGTTGTCGTAATTGGTCTCCAAACTTACCCATCCAGGAGCCATGAAGAATCCACCCATTATACCCACAGAAAACAGAGCTGCAAAAGGGCAAGGACTGAACTTGTTAGCATCTGCAGATGCAACAATGCTGAAATCGAGGCAACAGGCAGTCTACCTATAATGATCAGTTTAGCCTGGTTCTTGGCATCCGAGGAGGAGGAGGAGGGCAGCCTGCCAGGCATGCGGCTCGCCCCTCCGCCTGACTGGCCCCCTTTCTCTCTATGGACACGCTGCATAACTAAGATTTTTCCATTTAGTATTCAACTAACGATAAATTTGAAGCCAGTCACTGCGGGTGTTGCTGGAGCAAATGCCATCCAATTGCTTGAGCAAGCTTGAGCACAGGTTCCATTCTCCAGCTCATCAAAGTGGTATAAAGTCTGTGCATAAGAACAGGCTGACACAAATCTTGTCACCAGCTAACCAGGCCAGGCACACAGCGGTCTCGCAGAGCAGTAGCTTGTACAAGGGTTTGCCAGTGCACAGCAGAGGAAGCAGAGTCAGACCAAGCAGTAGCAACAGTCAAGATAGCCCCTCTGTAGCTGCAGCGCAAGCTGCTGAGTGGAACTCCGAGGTGCGCTTGCATGTCAGGCAACGGTGATGTTCCAAACTGCGATCTATAAAGCAATAACAACACCAGGCTTCAGCTCACCTGCTAGCCTGCTTTGAGGCAGGAGTTAGCAATAGATCAATGCCTCTCCTCATGTCCCACACTTGTGTAGTCTGCTTGGAAGTTCTTAAAAGAGTTCACCAAAAGTGGAGTCAGAGGGATGGCTTCATCCTATGTGGCATCGCCTCAAAAGCGAGCAGCTCTCAGGAGTGCTCTGTTGGTGAGACACAGCGAGAGCACAGCCGGGCTTGATGCTTGAAATCAAGCTGATGGCTCAAACATGTCCTGGAATTGTCCATCAGTTCATGAGTGTCATTTTTGAGAGTCAAGGAAAGGCATGCGTTACGATGCCTCCCTACTTGCACTTCAGGACCCAATTTTGACTAATTTGCTCTCGGGGAATCTGTACCTGGGCACCACCATTTCCCAGCCCCTTGCACGTACAAGTAGCCTTGAATTGTCACTGTGTTTCTAAAGATCCTTAGTCATGCTCTGCCCAGACAGGGTGGTCCAGCTGGCACTCTAGAGGTGGCAAAGCACCCGAGCTGCAAGAGCAAGTGCTGGGAGCATGTGTGCATGTCAGAGTGTCCTCTAAAAGCATTTGAACTGGTGTGCGGACCTTCTCAAATGCTGCACAGGTGGCGTACACGAGCCCCTTCCCAGCTGTCGGATGGGCGCCCTCCAAGCGCCAAGTAGCTGCGGCCCTGGCAGCCTCTGGACTCACACAAGAGGCAGCATCGAAGGTGATCTGGACCTGCACTGGAAATTAAAGTTCTCTAAATTCTCTGGTCAAGGGGAAGGGGGGACACAGCCTTAAACATCTCACAAGCTGCAACTTGCATTGTCTCATTCATGCTTGCTGCCTGTATTTGCTGCAATTGCTGAATGATGCTCCCACCCCCTGTATGCATAAAACACATGGCTGCTGCTACTGCTGGTCAAGCTGACATATGCTCTTGACTGTTACCAACTCAGAAACACATTTTGAAGATGATCAGGCTGAGTATGCACCGATGACAATTTATTCTGCAAGCAATGGTCGCAATGGTACTTGCTCTTGCTGCAAAAACTCAAGTCAGCTTCCCAACAAATGGCTGTGGCCTCCTTCAGAGCCAAGCCACTGCTAATTGGCGCTGAACTGATTTGCCTGTTGCTTTGGCAAGCACATGCGCAAGCACAACAAGGCGTGAAACAAATGCAGAGGTAATTCCAGAATGCGCGTGCACTTGCATGTGTTGAGCTGCAATCACTCCCGTGATACTCGCAACCCCTGCGTAACATAAAGGCATGCGCATTCAATGCATGCGCGCGCGTTCACTCACATACACAGGCAAACACACACATTAAAACATGTGTGCACGCACGCACATACATACGCGTGTGTCCATCTGTGTGAGAACACAAACATACACAGACATACGCACGCGCGCATACAAGCACACGTACACGCGCATGCATGTATGCACGCACTGGCATGCACAAGCAATGTTTGTAGAAAGTAACTGACTGTCCATTGCGTGGGCTCCTTTGTGCATTGCAGGAGGCTGATGACGGCACAGAACCATCAGCAGCACTTGACAGCGCAAGTAAGCTTGTTGGCCGTAAGCCTGTCCATCGTCAAGCGTTGCACAAGCAGCAGATGCAACTGCCTTGCAATTGTGTTGTCATACCCAGCATACACTGGCAAAGCTGGGTTGCATAATGCAACCTGCATATCTCCCCACCTCTGAATCTATTCAATGGGTTCTCTGAATCTATTCAATGGGTCGCACTATGCAACCTGCATACCTCCCCACCTCTGAATCTATTCAATGGGTTCTCTGAATCAATTCAATGGGTTGCATATTGCAACCTGCATATCTCCCCACCTCTGAATCTATTCAAACAAAGGTCCAGGCTTTTCAATTCGAGCTAACACAAATCCCAAAGGTACCCAGGAGGTGATGCATGATCGAACGGTCTGCGGCATGGGCCTTCGCATGACTGCTTTTCTAAAACTCCTAGCTTAAAGCTGCAAACATGCCCCATGTGCTACAGGTGTGGACCAGGAAGTGATGTTCGGCATTATGGCTGGGAACGTGCGAATTGGCGCAAGAGCGCTGAGGGACTGGTGCCAAGGCCTGGGGCTGCCGTACGTTAAGCCAGTGTCGCGGGTATGCAACACGACATGTGGTGCACATCTCTGCAAGTAGCACACACATGTACAAAGTATGGTGCCATGTGCATGGTTGATGTTACACGATGCGTGCACTGCACATGGATAAACAGGACCCGATGTAGGGGTGGGGCTCTTGCGGGCCAATTCAGTGCAAGTACAAAGTCAGGCGCCAGACTGAGGATAATGTCAAGCAGATCCACAAATCAGTGGCACGGCAACTCTACCTGGCTGGCTGCATGCACAGCAGGTTTGGTATGCATTTTGCCTCTGCTTGAGTTCAAGCAAATGGTGTGAATGTGCCAATAAGTGAGCTGTGGTGTGTGTGTGTGTGTGTGTGTGTGTGTGCACTCTCAGTGAACTTGGTAATGCAGTTGCCAGGAGCATCGCCACCTGGATATGATGCATGGCCTTGAGTATGAAATTCCGGAAGGATTGCTCCTTTCTGGAGGCCTCTAGCATGCAGATATAAGAGTGTGCCAAAGGTAAACAATGACAGCGAAACATGCAGCACAGGGATGATTTTGCCGCTCAGCAGACGCAGCCTTGCAATCACGCTACCTGCTGAGGGCACCTGCTGAGGGCATTGGAATCCTATTCGAACTCCAAGCAGGGCATTGGAGCTTTTCCGATTCCTGGGTAGATAGAACCTCCATGTAAAGTCCTATGATGCCCAAAAAAATATTGCATGATTATTTTGTGGCCTTTGAGTTTGTGCATCAATTACAGAAATCATTTGCTCACCTTTCCATCATTGTAGGTTGATGGAGCACAGAGTCCAGCCGCCATCAAGGGTGGTGTTTACATCAAGTACAATGCTAAATCAAAGGTCAGTTGTTCAAAATACACCGTTGACGTTTGGATGAATACATGAAAAGGGTTGTGGAAAAGTATGCACAAAGGTTGTAGACAATGTATGTGCTATTGCACACTTGTGTATTTTGGTATGTACGTACTTACTGACTGGCACACACACATTTTCAGCTGTCGATTTGGCAAGAAATGAGCAATTTAAATTCATGTAGAGGTGGATACATGTATGCTGTTGTAAACAAATTATATGCAAATACCATTTCCCACAACCCTATCCATTGCTACCTGTGAATTTATCACGGAGAATACTTGTTTCATTGGTTCAGCTATGATGTTGAAATCAATCTCAGGCGCTTCTGTGCAGAAATTAGCAAAGAGCATGAACAGCCTATGTCAGGAGGTGCTTTTGAAGCTGGAGGGCTGGAACGCCTCTCTTAAGTATTCAGGTTGACATGTGTAGCTCCTGACCCTCAGTGACGTGCCTCTTTTTGGTTTGATGGTGGAGGTCTGCCTGGTATTTGCATCAGCTATGAATATCACCCTAAGTTCAGGCCAACAGAGTGCCCAGGTGCCAGCAGGGATTACCCCTGCAAGTATGATTCTTTCTTCCTTTCTGTGATCCAACCAGAGATACTTCTGGCTTGTATTGAAACAGAGCAGTGAGGGGAATCATCAGAAGGGGTTTGTGCTGTGGGGATGTCATGTGGTAAGCATGACAGCTTGTGGCCAGCTTCTAGTTACACTTTCTTTGCAGCAGGGGCGTTTGCTTTGGGTGCTGTCTGTACTTGCTTCTGCAGAAGATGTTGTTACATACCCCTGCTCTTACACATGACACCGGGGTCATCCCTGCTGGCTGAGCTTTTCTTTTTTCTTCCCTTGCCATTTGACTGCTACACAATGGGTGCACATGAATTAGGGTCCTGATGTTACCCCTGGCAAGATCCTGACAAAAATGGTTCATTGAAGGTTTCTTGCATGTCTGACTGTGCAGCTGTGCTACGTGTCTGCCTACGAGAGTAGAGACAAGGGCGTGCTGGTGCAGATGGCACAAGAGCAGCTGGGCCACTTCCCCCTAGGCCTCTTTGATGAAGCCATGAAGAACCCGGAGCCAGAGCTGTGATATTCTGCTGCAACAAAAATGGATCACTGTACCAGCAGGGATGTAGGGATAACCCTGAACCCCGATAGAGCTGCAATGTGTAATGGGGCTGCAGCTGCCTGGATTTGGATCTCAGAAAGCAGCAGTCGTAGAATGAACCATGATCTTCCTTTTTGCCAGTCTTTTTTTCTGTGGAGGCCCCTTATCTTTTGCATGCCTTGCCTAATCAGACTGTCCTTGATTTCCTTTCTTAGCGGCACAACAAACTTTGCTGTTTCATTTTGCCGTTTTGTCGTGAACCTCAGGGGGGGGCATTTGGAATATTGGGCACCTCATTCTACCAGAGTCAGTGATACGCATCCGCGAGAGCGCAATAGCAAATGTCAATCATCAATGGTGTGCCCTCCCTACAAAATGGCCCTGGTCACGCATTTGCCATGCATCCTTCCCAGATACATGTTTCTTGACCTTCCTCATAACATTATTTGCACCGGCAAGCTACAGTCTTTGTGCCCACACTCTACAATTGTAATTGCAGTTGTAGTTGTAACTTGCAAGTTGAAACAGTGACCTGGAATCATTGTGATCACAATTCCTTCCCAACTTGTGCAATGCTTATGACGTACATGCCTAGTCAGACTGTCTTTGATTTTCTTTCTCAATGGCACAATAGACTCTGCCATACCATTTCGGACATTATGGACTATTTTTTTGGCTGGCGAAGACCAGCAACAAACCAATAAGCCTAACGACCTGGCTGGCGATTAACCCATTAACTTTAACTTTAATGACGTAAATGATAAGATTACAAGAATTGCAAAGCCACTCAGTCAAAACGCCTGACTGCTGGGCTGAAATGTTGGAAATGGTTTGAGAAAGGAAACTTTGAGTCTATATTGTTTTTTCAGGCTACCTGGAAAACCCCACCTCACGAAAAAGGATCTAATGGACAATTGATGCAGGGACAAAAAACCAGGCACACCTGAAATATTTAAAACCACATAGCATCAAGGGTGCACATAACAACACAGCGAT
>LFCJ01000866.1_pt1 | contig 19957 bp, 20 predicted proteins | sample 643141 | NCBI WGS metagenome assembly LFCJ01 (sample SAMN03766243, study PRJNA286221) | soda lake metagenome | biome: soda lake; feature: Kulunda steppe; material: water; isolation source: sample B1-Br-g2 brine of Lake Bitter-1 | place: Russia: Kulunda steppe | collected 2010-07
ACGATCGCCAGATAGCTGAGTTTGCCCCTCTTTTTCTCAACGCTGCTGGATCGGTTGAGCAAATTATACTGCGGTGTCTTCGACCGATATCGATGACTGGGAGTGTGAGAATTCTTAGACAGGCTCTAATAAGAGGGGGATTTGGCTCGCTTCCCACCAAACGGGACATATGTCGGGTATACAAGCCCGCTTGCTGCAATTATTTAGATGTGAGTAAACCGTTATGTCTAACATACTACGTTCAAAATTCAGTGATGAATCTGCAGGGCCATGGATTGCGTTCATTAGAATCTTTGTCGGTGCGTTCTGGCTGTACGAAGTGCTGCTCGGCGGCCGGTGGAAGCTCGGAACGCTGAGTTCGGGCGTCAACCCCGAGTGGGTCGGGTTCGCCGCCGGTGGCGACATGATTCGCCTCGGTGAGCGAGCGATCGACCTCGGAACCTGGGAGTGGTACGTCATCCTCGCGGAGACGGTGATCTTCCCGTACGCGGGACTCTGGAGCAATATCGGAACGGTAGTCCAGGTCGTGTTAGCGCTGGGGCTGATCTTCGGCTTCGGCGTTCGCCCGCTGATCTTCGTCGTGATCGTCCAGGAACTGCTGATCCTCCCGCTCGGGACCGTCCGCATCTCGCCGCTGATGGTCATCGGGAGCATCTTCGTCTTCGGGGCGAACGCCGGCCACTACTACGGCCTCGACGGCTACATCAAACAGAAGGGCCTTAGCGGCCCGATCGGAGCGGTGCTCAACCCGATCGCAGAGATGCCGCTCCCGCCACGATCGACCTGGCCGGTGATCTCGGGCGGAATGGGTGTGCTCGCGCTCTACCACGTTCTGACGATCGGGACGATGATCGACCGGATCGTGCTGGCTGCTATGGAGTTCGCAGCGCTGTTCGCCGTGAGCGCAATTGGGATCGCGCTGGTCTACAAGGGCGGTGATGCACTTCGTGTGAGCGCCGACGTGGTCCGGCTGTTCATCGGCTACCGCGTGCTCCACGAAATCTTCATCCGAACCGACCCCGGAATCAACGGCCTGCCCGGTTGGGCACCTGCCGCGGAACTCACGCCACTGTTCCAGGAGGTCGCTGCCGATCAGATCGCACCAGTCGAGTGGTTCATCCAGACGGCGATGATTCCGTACATGGGCGTCTGGGCGGCCATCTTCGCGGTCGCGACGACGACGCTGGCGGTCGGCCTGCTGATGGGCTGGCACGTCAGGGCAGTCAGCGCAATGGGGCTCGTCTACACCGGGTTCCTGATGAGTCTCGGGTTTACCCGCTACGCACCGTTCGTGTTCGGGTACCTGTTCATTACGATGGCCCTGGCTGGCAAGTACATGAGCGTCGACGCGACTGTTGGTCGCGAGACCCAGCCAATGACGATCGGCTACTACGTCGTGCCGATCGTTGCAGCCGTCGCGATCCTCTCGGCTATTACGGCCCTCTCGTTTGGCAACGTGCCAGGCGAGTACATGGGTGATCTTCCGGGAACCACCGCGACGATGCTGTTCATCTTCGCGACGCTCATCACCTGGGTCGGCTTCACCCAACACGGTGGGATCGACCGCCTCGCGCTCGACCGCGGTCGAGACGAGCAGCGGACGGCCTGAGACGGACAGCAGTCCGTCTGACGACCGTGAAGACGATGCAGGCACTGGTCACTTTTTTCACCGTTCGAGAACGTCGACAGTACAAGAGAGCGGAGCAGTATCCAGCAATAAAAATTAGCCCTTGTTGCCGCCTGTAACGTCTTATGATGAACCGATCGGTTGCCGAAAATCCATCGCCGAGCCGACATCGATCGCCAATTAGTGTCCTTCGTCGTGTGGGTTCAGTTCGGTCCCGTAGTGCTCGGCGTGTTCCGTATACTCGATGAACCGGGGTGCATCGGGATCGAACGGCCGTTTGAGGCTCTCGAAGGCCTTCTTTTTGTCCCAGCCCTGGAGTTTGCCGACTGCAGACTTGTCTTCTAAGTCGTGGTAGTCCAGATCGGGTTCGGTGAGTTCCCAGGCGTGGACGCCTTGCTCGGTCCGCAAGATCACACTGGAGTAGTCGTCCGAGGATCCCACCGAGCCGACTGTCATGTCCGCACAGAATCCGGTGAAGTCGGCACACTCGTCACAGCCTTTGAGCGTCGCGTCGTGGAAGTTCGTGACGTCCTCTTCGATGATGAGCTCGCCGTCGTGATCGTAGACCATCATATTGCCATGAAGGACGTCCATCTTACCGATCTCGTCGGTCGTGACGCCGCGTTGTGCTTCCAGTTGGTCGCCGATTAAGCGCTTGTAGTTGAAGTTCTTCGTACACATCAGAGCGATCGTGTACTCGATCGCACGGACGCCCTCCTCGTGGGAGCCATACTCCCACTCGAAGTCCTGGAGTGCACGGATGCCTTCGATCTCACAGGGCGTGCCGACCAGCGCAAGCGAGAGCTCGTCGATCGGTTTGTCGGGGAGTTTGTGTGCCCACTGCTCGATGTTGACGTTGCCAAGCGCCATCGTCTGGTTGTAGAAGCTGCCCGCGTTGGCCACGACCTCCTCGTGGCTCGTCGCGAGGAAGCTCTCTGCTTTCCAGGGCTCGTCGTCGCTTTCGGTCGCAATCAACGCACCGTCGATCTCGCCGGCCTCGAGTAGGTGAGAGAGGATCGACGTGACGACACCGCCGTCCTGGGCACCCTTGCGCCATTCCTCTTCGACTTTGGCGGAGAACTCCGTGATCGGATCGCCGGCACCTTTGACGTTGTCGTCGCCGCCGGTAACCACCCACTGGCGTTCGTACCGCAGGCCGCCGCGGGGACAGAAGTCCCAACAGAGCGAACAGCCCGTACACATTTTTACGAGTTCGGGGAGGTCGTCGTCGCCGATGCCGATCGAGTCCGACGGACAGGCGGCGACACAGGTCCCACACTGGATACACCGCCCCTCGTCGATGACGGCCGCGTCCAGTTCCATAAACCAGGTCTTCTCGTCGGGCGTCTCGATGTCGTTCATCGCCGATCGGATGGAGTACGACGGCGTGTCGAGGTCGACACCCTCGGGAACGCCGACGCGGACGTCCGGTGTGCCGTTGTCGACGTCCTGGCTCACGTCCTCGGCGGGCTCCGTGAATTCGAGATCACCGAGGCTCCCCTCTGCATCGACGTTTGCGACGCCGCTTCCGTCGGTGGCGACAGGTGGTGTTTCGGACTCGGCCGTCACATCGGTCTGATTGCCGCAGGTACACGTGCGTGGCGAGCAACTGTTGCCCGTCTGTTCGCCGTCGGTCTGGATGGCTTCGTCACGGGCCTGGTTCGTATCCTCGCGCGATCGCGGCGTGCGACCAGTCTCGGGAACGACCACATCCACGCCGTCGTCCGAGTTCGGAACGTGTGGGAAGTGCCGATCGTCGCCGTCAGTCCCCATGGGAAACACCTCCTGCAACCGGGGCATCCGCGCCTTGCATGATCGATCGGAGCTGGCCGTTGTCGACGCGGCGACACCACTCATAGAACCGTTCGTCGTCCGATCGATCGGCGGCGTAGGCGTCGAACAGCTGTTCGAGCGCCGGGATCACGGCATCGGCGGGAACGGCGCTCTCGATCCAGTCGAGGAACTCGTTGTCCGCGCCGAGCGAGCCGCCGAGGCCGAAATCCATCCCTTCAACAATATCGTCGTTCTCGTTGCCCTCTGTTTCGAGTTTGACGGTCTCGCCGCGGAACCCGATATCCGCGATCTGTGGCTGGGCACAGGAGGCCGAGCAGCCCGACATATGCATCCGGATGGCCTCGATATCGTCGGGCACGTCGATGCGCTCGTCGAGTTCGCGCGCCCAGCGTTTGGTACGCTGTTTCGTCTCGATGATCGCGTACTTACAGAACTCCGTCCCAGTACAGCCGACCGCGCCCCGAGAGAACGCACCCGGGTTGGGCTGGTAGTCCGCCGCAAACGGCTCGGCGAGCAGGTCGTCGACGTTCGACTCGGGAATGTGCGTGATGAGGAAGTTCTGGTCGGTCGCGAGACGCACCGAGGCGTCGTCGGTTCCGTGCTTCTCGGCCGCGCGGGCGGCTTGAGCGAACTCGTCGCCGCCCATTCGACCGGCGATCACGTTGAAGCCGACGTACTGCAGCCCGTCCTGTTTCTGGTCGTGGACGCCGACGTGGTCGCCCTGATATTTCGTCGTCAGCCCGTCGCCAGCCGTCGGGAACGCAACCGTCGATCGATCGCGGACCGCGTCCTCGAACGTCTCTGGACCCAGTTGTTCGACGAGATAGCGCATGCGGCAGACGCCGCGGTTGGTCCGATCACCGAGCTCTTTGAACGCCTGGGCGACGGCACGGCAGAACTCGACGGCGTCTTCGGGACGAATGAAGATGTCGAGCTCCGAGCCCATGCGGGGACCGTCGGAGAGCCCGCCGCCGACGCGGGCGTGGAAGCCGTAGTAGTACTCGCCGCCGATCTCTTTTCTCGCGGGAACAAGGCCGATATCGTTGATCTGGGACTGGGCGCAGTCGTGGGCACAGCCCGTGATGGTCATCTTGAACTTCCGGGGGAGGTTGGCGTACTCCCGATTCTCGGTGAAAAAGTCCGAGACGGCCTCGATGACCGGCTGAGCGTTGAAACACTCGTGGTCGCTGATACCGGCTGCTGGACAGCCCAGCACGTTCCGAGCGGAGTCACCACAGCCCTGGACCGTCGTCAGACCGACGTCGTCGTAGCGCTCCCACAGCTCCGGGATGTCTTCGACGCGGATCCAGTGTTTCTGGATGTCCTGTCTAGTCGTAATGTCGAGGTAGGCGTCGCCCCAGAGTTCGTTCTGGTCCGCCCCGCCGTACTCCTCAGGCGCGACCGCGAAGTCGACGGCACACTCACCGATCACTTCGGCTTGCTCGGGTGTGAGATACCCTCCCGGAACCTTGGTCCGGATCATGAAGTAGTCCTCCTGCTTCTGGGCGTACATGCCGGCCCACTTCAGCCGCTCCCACTCGCCATCGCCAGCCCGGTCTTCGATCTCGGCGAACGAACAGCCGTCTTCAGCGTACGTGTAGACGTCGTCGATGACGTCGAGCGGATGTTTCTCCTGTTTGTACCGTTCGGTCGTGTTCATCGTGACCACCGCGTTCGAGCGAGTGTGCCGTCGAATACACACAAACTTTCATGAAAGACCATAGTATGACAGGTAGTCACAGCCCGGACCTATACGCCCCTCCTATCAGGCGAATCATGACGAGGATCTCCTTCGTCGACAAATGTTGCCACAGTTCTGGCACGACGATCGGCGATACCGAGTCGAGACAGTCAGAAGTAGCCAACGGCTGCGGGGGCATCGAGTCGGGGAATCAAAAGTCGTCACAGATGCCGGCAACAGGTTCCGGGATAGGATGTCCCGGTTCACCGACAACTGGCTGATTACTCGTCTTCGAGCAACCGATCGGCCATCTCCTCAGGGTCGAACCGTTCGAGGTCGTCGTACCCCTGCCCGGTCCCAAGGAAGAGGATCGGCTTCCCGGTGACGTGGGCGATCGAGATCGCCGCGCCGCCGTTGGAGTCGGCGTCGGCTTTCGTCAGGATCGCGCCGTCGATCTCCGCGGCGTTATTGAACTCGCGGGCGCGGTTGACCGCGTCCTGCCCAGCAACGGCTTCGTCGACGAACAGCGTCATATCCGGGTCGACGACGCGACCGATCTTCTCGAGTTGGTCCATCAGCCCTTCGTCGGTATGGAGTCGGCCCGCGGTATCCCCAAGGACAATATCGACGTCGTTCGCCTCGGCGTACTCGACGGCGTCGTAGAGCACCGCAGCGGGGTCGCCGCCCTGCTGGTGACTGATACACTTCGTGTCGAGTGCGTCGGCGTGTTCTTGGATCTGCTCGTTGGCACCTGCACGGTAGGTATCGCCGTTGGCCATCACCGTCGAGTAACCACGCTCCTCGAAGTAGCGGCTTAGTTTGGCGATCGAGGTAGTCTTTCCGACGCCGTTGACGCCCGTGAAGACGATCGTCACCGGCTTGTCCTCGACGGCGATGCGCTCGTCGAAGTCGAACTGGCCGACGCTGATCACATCGTAGATCGCATCCCGCAGTGCCTCCTCGACGACATCGCCCGTCGAAGTGGTGAAGGTGCGAGTTTCGCCAGCTAGTTCGTCGCGGATGTTGTCGAGGATTTCTTCGGCGACACCCATCTCGACATCGCCTGCGAGCAACGCCATCTCGAGTTCGTGAAGTGGGCCTTCGAGATCCTCCTCGTCGATGACGAACTTCCCTTTAACGAGAGATTTTGCCTTCCGGCCGAACCCGGTCGAGGCGTCGGAGTCGGCTCCCTCCTCGGCAGCCGCGGGTTCCGATTCCGACGCCGACTCGTCACTGTCCGGTGGCTCCTCGGCTCCGTCTCCCGGTTCAGGCTCGGACTCGGGTTCTGGCTCGGACTCGGACTCCGGTTCGGGCTCGGTGCTCGATATCGATCCAGTCATGGGCGACGAGCGCTGGCCTCCCGTCGTCCGGGCATCCTCGCCACCGGCCGCTTCGCTCCCGTCAGCGTCCGACTCGACTGCAGGGTCGGATTCGGTATCCGCGAGTGTCGGATCGCGATCGGCAGACGCCGATTCTGTACTTCGTTCGGCGTCGGAAGTGGCGTCAGCCGGTTCCGTACTGCGTTCGGCCCCGGCTTCAGTCGCCGCCATTTCCTCGCCGTTTTCGACATCGGGGGCAGCGTCTGCCGATTCCACGCTGGTGTCTGCGTCGACAGCCGCGGCTGATTCGGCGTCTGCGTGATCGGCCGTCTCCTCGTCGAGCTCCGCCTCGTCGGCCGTCTCCTCGTCGAGTTCTGCCTCGTCGACTTCCTCGACGGTCTCTTCGGCGGCCTCTTCAGCGTCTTTGCGGAAGCTCCCGAGCTTCTCTTTCAGGTTGTCGAACATGGGTATCGATAACCGTCCCTAGACGGCTATTCGTCGGGGCCCTGCTGTCCCTGCATCTGCTGCATCTGCTGTTGCATCTGCTGTTGTTGCATCTGCTGGGCCTGCTGTTCGAGCCGATCGCTCTCGGCTTCGAGTTCGGAAATATCCGACGTGATGTCGTCGATTCGATCGTCGAGTCGGTCCTTCTTGCTACCGAGTGCATCGACAGCACCGTCCTGGTCGAACTCGGCGGCGTAGTCGGCACCGATGTCGACGATCGCTTCGTCGATGTCCTGAATCTCTGCGCGGAGGTAGGCCCCGCCACCGAGTGGGACCTGCACTGTCGAGCCGGATTCGAGGGTTTCGAGTGCCTCGATGGCCTCGTCGGCCTCGCTCTTTTCTTGCTGGATCTCCTCGACGGACTCGTTGAGCGCCTCGATCTCTTCTTGAATCTGCTGGATCTCCTGGGAAAGCTGCTGGAGTTGCTGCTGACCACTCATTGTTCGACGACCTCCTCGAGATCGATCTCGGTTCGCTTGAGTCTGTGCTGGCTCCCGAGCTGGGAGAGGACGTGTTCGCGGGCGACGTTCTCGTTTACTGCGTCGATCGTCGTCTCGAACGACGAGTAGCCGTCCCGGTTTTTGTACTGACCACTGACCGTAAACTCACTCATGTCTTCCCCTCCGGCAGGGAGCCGGAAGAATGTTCCTTTCCCATCCGAGGAGCGACGGCGATCGACATCGGCACGTCGCTGGCTGCGGCTAGCCACCACCGGAAGGCAAACAGTTTTGCGTAAAGTAGGCAAACAGAACGCTATGAGCGACCGCGACGCAGCCGATCTGTTGCCGAGCGATCGAATGCGCAAGCAGGCCCTCGACGGCGAGGTAACCCAGATTCACCGCGGCCACCAGTACGCCGAAGTTGGCGATACGTTCACGATCGAAGGGACGACGTTCGAGGTCACGGAGATCAGCGATCGGACACTGGGCGATCTCACCGATGCGGACGCCCGAGCCGAGGGGATGGACGATCTCGAGGGCTATCGCCAGCTGCTCGAGCGCGCCCACGATAACTTCGAGTGGGACGACGACAGCGAGGTCGTCTTACATCGGTTCGACAAGAAGTAGCGTCCGATCGAAGCTGTCGGCCGCCGGAGAAGGGCCGCGACAACCAAGCGAGCGGACCGCTACGTGCAGAGTGACGAAAGCAATATTACCACAGAGGTAGTCGGTGTCGGGAGTCAGTGCCCAATGAATGAGTCGTTGAAAGACCGGTTGTTCAGAGAGCCCGAGGGAGCCTCCACTGGGTTGCTGTGGATCTCGTTTGGGATCTTCTGTTTTTATTTCGAGCGGATCACCGAGAGCGGCTCGTCGTTTTGGCTGCTGCTTGGCTCGTTGCTCATACTGGTGGCGATTCCGGAATTTCTGCCGCCGGAGTACACGTACGTGGCCGGGCTGTTGCGAATCATCATAATCACGGTCGCCATACTCGCGGTACTGTTCTCTGTCCTCGTCTTCTGACAGGAAAGCCGGCGTCACCGTTTGACCGAGAGAGACACAGCGGATCGCGATCGCTCGAATCGACTCAAATCTGAACTGCTATATTCCACAACGCATGAGAACGGCGATCGGTCGACCAGCCGTGAGAACGGCGATCGGTCGCAACCGATGGTGTCCCGTTGCTCACGAGACGGAGACCGACAGGTAGCCGAAATCGATCGAGAAAACGTCAGTCCAGATAGCCCAGCGCGTCCTCGATGCGACCGAGTTCCGGGCCCGTCGTGTCTCGACCGACGACGTACCCGTTCTCGTTCGCGATCAGCCCGGAGCCGACCAGCGGGGCACCGTAGTTGATCGTGCCGACGTCGGCACGGACGTCCAGTACGTTTTCGAGAACGTCCAGTTCGTCGTCGGTGGATTTGGGATGACAGAGCACGCCAGCGTTCGTCGCAACGCCGGCCGTGCCGACAGTCCGAACGCCCGCGAGGTCGCCTCGCTGGACGGGGACACCGAGTGTGTCTTTGACGATCTGGATCGCCTCACGCGTCAGGTCGGGATGGACGTATGCGCCGTAATCGTTGGCGAGGACGACGTTTCCCGCGGCGGTAATCGTCCCCGGAAGTTCGGCAACGGGGAGGTCGAGCTCGTTTTGGAGGCGCTCACGCTCGTGATCAAGCGCCCGAGCGCTGACGAGCAGCCCGTTCTCGTTACCAGTCGCTAGCGCACCAACCGTCGAGGAACCGCCGATCGTCGTCGGGATGGCGGGCACCTCGAGTTCGTCGGTCAGGTCGGCGACGACGTCGTCGTCAGCGTCGTGACGAACGAGTACGCACGAGTCGGTCGCGCGCGCGAAGACACCGACGTACGCCGACCCGGCGAAGGCGAGACGTTGCAAGTTTACTCGGCGACCTCGGCTTCGACGACCGCGTCACCCTCTTCTTCGAAGCGAGCGGCGCGAACGCGAAGCTTGCGCGGCGGGTTCGATCGGCCCTGCGACCAGACTTCCTCGTTAATCGAGGGATCCAGTCGAACGGCGTCTTCGTCGACGGCAAAGTGTTTCGCGAGGTGTTCGCGGATGATGCGCATTGCGTAATCGGCGGCCTCGTGGTTGGCCCCCTTCTTGACGTCACGGAGCGGAACGGTTACCACGCGCTCCTCGAAATCACTGGCACTCATGATTACTCGTCAGTGTCGCTGCGTCGCCAGTTGCGTCGCTTGGGGTTTCGCTGGACTTCCATGTCCGTCTTCATCATCACCCAGGCCGGAACGCGGCTGTTCTGGTTCTCGAGTTTGGCAAGACGCTTTTTCTTGCCCTTCGATTTCTTACCCATAGTAGGCCCACGTAACCCACGCTGGCTTAAAATGTTGTCCATCTTGACGGGGCTCACGACTGCCCGAGATGACCCTCGAGATACCGTGTGACGGCCTCACAGGTCGCCGCACTCGGCTGGGTCGTGTAGCTGAACCGATCGATCCCCTCGTGGCCGTCGTGATGGTGAAACCGATCATGGTCGGCACAGCCGCGGCCCTGCCAACGAGTGCCGGCGTCGAGTCCGTCCGCGCCGGCGTACGCCGTCGCCATCGGTGAGATCGAAAGCGTGTCGTCAGCAGTTCGGCGGGCGGTTCCGAGGTTGTGATCGCACCGGGAGTCGCCTACTGCCTCGGCAGCGTCGGACGAAATGAACGTGTGGAGCGCCTCGTGAATCGCCATGTTCCGGGTCACCGCCCGAGAATCCCACAGCTCGGTCGCACCGATGTTGGCCGCGGTGTACGCACCCTCGTCGCTCTCGCTGCCGATCAGGCCGATCGAGGGATGGGTGCCGCCGTAGCCGAGCCGATAGTTGAACGGGGCCCAGCACAGCAACAGGTGGCAGGTCCTTGCCGACCGACCCTCCCGATCGCGAATCTGGTCACGAAAGACGTCGAGTGTCGTCTCTCGGGATGGAACGAGGGACTCCGTCGACAGCGATGCCGCGGTGAGTGGATACCGGACCCGTTCTCCGCGCTCGACCCGGATCTCGGCGTCCGGCAGCCGCGATCGGTCCTGGGCGTAGCTGAGCACGTCGGTAAGCGCCGACTCGACGGCGTCGATCGCCGCCTGAAACGGTGGCGGCCAGTTGTCTCGCATCCCCTCGAACCCGTGCCGCACCCACGCGCGAAGCGGAACGGGACCCGGATAGACCCGGACGTGGATCGCGGCGTCGCTGGCAGAGAGATCACGTGTGCTACTGGCACTGACTGTCGACGCGGCTGCTGCACCACCGATCGCCGCGACGACCTCTCTGCGCGTTACGAGGCGATCGCGTCCGGTGTTCCGATCGTCCCGATCCCCCGAAGCAGCTGTCATACTGCAGGCTCTCGAGTGTCGATCGATCGTCGTCGGGGCTGGATCTGAGCGTCGATCGCAACTGCGTTACCGGCGAGTGGACTCGCTGGAACGGCCATCGATTTAGGCAGACTACAGTGACCCACGATATGATATTCAGTGCTGTATTTCCTGAAAGAGACGACGTACAGACAATCTACAGTGACTATCTCACAGCAGATAACGAACGAACCGGCGAGTACTCTACGGGAGCTGACGACATCCGAAGTCGGTTCAACTGCCTTCGACGACTGGACTCGCTACTCGAGGGGGAACCGCTCGACTGTCGAATAGACGGGCCCGCCCGCCGTCAAGGTGCTCTCGGTAAGCTGAACCGACTCGACCCGCGTTTCGCCGATCGTCGGGTCCAGATCGCGAACCACCTCCTGGACGTGCTCCTTGCCGCCGGCGTGTTCCATCCGCGCGAGTGTGACGTGTGGCGTGAACTCGTGAGATTCCGAGTCGAACCCGATCGCAGTCATCCGGTCCTCGATCGCCTCGTGGAGGCGGGTGAGTTCGTCGCCACCGTCCTCGACGCCGAGCCAGACGACGCTGATGTACTCAAGGTCCGGAAACACGCCGAGACCACCGTAGCGGACGCTGAAGGGGTCGACGTCAGCCGCGTCGATCGCGGCGGCGAGTTCGTCCTCGAGTTCGGGCAACCGGTCCTCGTCGACGTTGCCGAGGAACTTCAGCGTGACGTGAGCCTGCTCGGGGTCGGTAACGTTCAGGCCGCTGGCGGCCGAGAGCTCGTCTTGCAGGTCGGCGATCGGTTCTGCGAACTCGTCGGGCAGGTCGACGCTGACGAACAGTCGCATACGCAGTACTCGAACGTCGACGGTATTCAACGGTGGTGGAGCGTGTGGTACTGCAAGGCGGGCGGTGAGAGTGCGGTACTGCAGGGTCTGCGGTGAGTCGACGGTACTGCAGGGCCGGCACACGATCGCCACCACTGCAATGGTGGTCGCTCTCGAAGAGAGAGTCATGTCCGAGACGTTTGTCGTCGTCGGTGGGGACGCCGCTGGAATGGCTGCCGCGAGCAAAGCGAAACGTGACGACCCCGAGCTTGACCTCGTCGTCTTCGAGAAAGGTGAGTGGGTTTCTTACGGCGCGTGCGGGCTGCCCTACTACATCAAAGGCGAGATCCAGTCGCTCGAAGAGCTCGTCTCCGTCACACCCGAGGAGTTCCGCGAGGAGCGCGACATCGATCTGCGAACGGGCCACGAAGTCGTCTCGATCGATCCCGACGAGCGGACGGTGACTGCCGAACGCGTAGACGGCGCGTCGACGGCCGGGCGCGACGAGAGCACGGAGACGGCCAAACACGGTGACACCGTCACACAGCCCTACGATCACCTCTTGCTTGCGACCGGCGCGGAAGCGACGGAGCCGCCGATCGAGGGCGTCGATCGCGAGTGGGTCTACACGCTGGGCTCGATGAGCGACGGGAAAGAGCTCCGGGAGTACGTCGCCCGGGCCCGAGAGGAGGGGGATCTTCAACAGCCCGATCGGGGGCCAGCATGCCAGTTTCTCGAGGACTGTCGCGGCCCGGTCGGCGTCGTCGGCGGCGGCTACATCGGGATCGAGATGGCTGAGGCGCTGGCTGCGAACGACTTCGAGGTGCACCTCTTCCAGCGCAACGATCGGCTCCTGCCGGTGTTCAGCGAGGCGACGAGCGAGCAGGTCGCCGACCATCTTCGCGAGCAGGACGTTGTGGTCCACCTCGACTCCGCGGTGGAGACACTTGCCGGCACGGACGGTGACAATGGCGACGAGATCGGAGCCGTCGTCACCGCCGACGATCGCGTTCCCGTCGACATGGTACTACTCGGCACCGGCGTCCGCCCGCGGACGGCCCTCGCTGAGGCTGCTGGGATCGAACGCGGGCCGACGGGTGCGATCGCGACGGACGCCTACCGCGAGACCAGCGTCGACGACATCTACGCGGCAGGCGACTGTGCCGAGGCGACCCACGTCGTAACCGGCGAGCCGGTGTACATCCCGCTTGCGCTGACCGCGAACCGTCACGGCCGGGCCATCGGCCAGACCGTCGCCGGGACCCCGACCGAAGGTGGCGGCGTCGCCGGCACGGCAGCGATCAAAGCGTTCGAGGTCGAGGCCGCCCGGACGGGAATTATCGACCACGAGGAGGCGCGTGAGGCCGGTTTCGATCCAGTCAGCAAGACGATCACGGCGAAATCGCGTGCCGGCTACTACCCCGAGGGCGGCGAGGTCACCATCACGCTCACCGCCGATCGGGACTCCGAACGCGTACTCGGTGCGAGTCTCGTCAGCGAGTATGGCGAAGGAGCCGTCCACCGGAGTCACGCGATCGTCGGTGCGGTCACGGAGGGGACGACAGTGTCCGCACTCGAAAATTACGATCTCGCGTACGCGCCACCGTTCAACACGACGTGGGATCCCGTGCTCGTCGCCGCGAAGGTCCTTTCGGGGAGCCTCGACTGAGGTTTCGGACGCTCATCACTCCGAGAGGCCACTGTTCCGAGGATTCGAGGAAGACAATCCCGTTACAGCCTGTCAGACAGACCAGCACAGCCTCTGTCTCGGAGCTGCCCCTGCCTCCCAGCCAGATGAGCACGCAGCCGACGTATTCCGGATCGATCGGCGAGTGCGCCATCATCGCTCACCGTTCGTATCCATCTCGGTATCTGTCTCAGGAGCATCGACGTCCGCATCCAAACAGCCCAGTCCAGAAGGTCGCAGCCCTTAACAGTCGTCACCGCTACTATTCTCCCAATGACTGACCGAGAGGACGATCGCGACCACGCCTTCTCCGAGGGAGAGGGTATCGAGGGCTCCTACGAGGAGTTCGATCTGGATCCGCCGGAGCTGGGTGTCGATCCCGCAAAGGTCGACCCCGTCGACTCCCGGGTCGTCACGGACACACTCGATCGACACAACATCAATCAGGAGGCGGTCGAGGCCGAGGAACTGCTCGACGTCGGATTAAATTACATGCAGATCAACCGTTACGAGCAGGCGGCCGACGCCTTCGATCGGACTGCTCAGTTCGCCGAAGACGACCTCGTCGAACAGGAAGCACGGGTCAACAAGGGCGTTGCCCACGCAGAGCTCGAGGAGTACGATGCGGCGATCGGAGCCTACCGGGAGGCGCTGCGGATCGACGATTCGAGCGAACACGCTGCGACGGCCGAGACGAATCTGGCCTACGCACTCTGGGAGTTTGGCGAGACTGCACAGGCCCTAGAGCACGCCGAACGCGCTGTCGAGATCGACGAGCGGTTCGCCGAAGGCTGGTTCAACCGCGCTTTCTTCCTCTCCGAGCGCGGGCTGGCCGAGGAAGCGCTACACTGTATCGACAATGCGGTTCGGCTGGGAATGCGCAACGCACAGGTCCTAGAGGAGAAAGCTCGCATCCTCGAAGAGCTGGGCGAGTACGACGAGGCCGAGGAGATCGCCGACGAAGCGACCGAGCTACGCGATCGGGCCGAACAGCGCCTGATGGAAGAGCGCCAGCAGATGCAGGGCAGCGGGGGCCAGCCCGGTTCGGTCGGAGAGCCCGAGCGCGATCTCAGCCAGGTCGATCGTGTCCAGAACGCCGACGGCGACGACGAGTGGCACCTCGAGTAACCGATGATCGTCAACGAACGCGAAACACCGGAGGGGCTGTTAGTCGCGGTCTGTGACGAGGGGCTCCTCGGCGAGACGTTCGAGGATGGCGAGCTCTCGCTGACAGTCACCGAGGAGTTCTACGGCGGCGATACGGTCGACGAACGAACCGTCATCGAGAGTCTTGCACGGGCTACCGTCGCCAACATCGTCGGGACTCGGGCGATCGAACTCGCGATTGAGAACGGGTTCGTCGACGAGGCAAACGTTCTCGATGTGGGTGCGACGCGACACGCCCAGCTGTTGCGGATGGCGTAGGGCGTCCGGCTGGTCGGGCCAGAAATTATCAGCTGTGTGAGTGTATTCCGGAGCGTAACCGTAGCCAGCAACTGAATAAATAGTTATACCGCTGGTGCAGGTAGGGATACCCATGTCATATGGTAGCATTGACACCCGTACGACGGAGTCACCAATTGACGATGTTTCGTATCTCACGCGGTCCAGGCACCGTATCCCGACGCTCGTTGCGCTCTCGGAGCGGCCACGGAGTCGGTCCGAACTCTGGGAACTGGCGGACGTGTCGTCGTCGACGATCCGGCGAACGCTCCGCGAGTTCGAGGGCCGCAACTGGATTCACAAAGAGGGGTACCAGTACGAGACGACGGAGCTCGGCGCGTTCGTCGCGTCGACGATGGAAGCGTTGCTCGAACGCATGGAAACCGAACGCGAGCTTCGGGACGTGTGGCACTACGTCGAGGGTACGGAACACGAACTCACGATCGAGATGTGGACCGATGCGACCGTGACCGTCGCCAACGCCGACGATCCGTACGCCCCGGTGAACCGATTCAGATCACTGTTCCGGTCGACGACCGAGTTTCGGTTCGCTGGCCCCGAAGTCGCACTGTTAGAGCCCTGTCTGGACGTGTTCATGGAGCTGGTCGATAACGGGGGAACAGTCACGTTGATCGATCGGCGGAGCTGTACCGAGTACTTCGTGTCGATGCATCCGGAGTGCAGTGCAGAAGCCGTGAAACGGGATACCGTTACCATACTGGAACACAGCGAGTTGCCATCGTACGGCATCGGCCTGTTCGACGACCGAACCGCGGTCATCTGTTACGAGCAGGACAGCGGGACGGTCCGGGCGGTGATCGACACCGATCGCTCGGCGGCCCGCGAATGGGCAGAATCGGTGTTCGAGCGCTATCACGCCGACGCACGGCCGCTCGAACTCGACGAACTCGTCGAATAGGTCCTGAACCCGAGCAAGTCGTCGGGGAGAGTGATCGCGAGCGCGCTGGTCGGACCGATGTCGTCTGCTCTCTGGTCAGCAACAGCCAGCGGGAGACAAGCGCCTGCAGCACGCGGGACACGTGCAGCGACCACTCGAAGACACGTACAGCGACCACTCGAAGACACGTACAGCGACCACTCGAAGACACGTACAGCGACCACTCACAGAATCGATACGGGACAATACCTTTTTCCAGAGCACCCTGATCTGCATACGTATGACCGATCGCTCGCATGCCCCCGATCGACTCCGACAGCCGGAGTACACCGGTGAGAACCGGTGTGTTCCGTGTACGGCAGTCAACCTCGCGATCGCAGTCGTCCTCACGGCTGGTGTCGCCGTGCTCTCGCCGATAGCCGCGCCGATCGTGCTCGGCCTGTCGCTGGCTGCGATCTATTTCCGAGGATATCTGGTACCGGGAACGCCCACGTTGACGAAGCGGTACGCTCCCGACTGGCTGCTCGCGAGATTCGACAAGGTCCCAGAGCATGGCGGCCCGGCACTCGAAACGGCTCCCGAAGCCGGAGCGGAGAACGATGCAGCGACGGCGGAACCCGAACCCGTCGAGCCAGTCGACCCCGAAACGTACTTTCTCGACCACGAACTTGTCACTCCCTGTCTCACCGATGACGGTGAGGAGGATCTCTGTCTCGACGATGCACTCGACAGCGCCTGGCGACAGGAGATGGACGCGCTCCGGACGGGCGATCGGGACGAGCAGGTTGCGGCGTTTCTCGACACCGAACCGGACGCAGTGACCGTTACCCAGTCCACCGATCGTGCAGTCGCCCGGGTCGACAGTCGCGTGGCCGCCCAGTGGGAGTCCGACGCCGCTCTGATAGCCGATCTGGCCGGCTCGCGGGTCCTCGGCCAGCACCTCCCCGAATGGGAGGAGCGACCGATCGAACAGCGCAGCCAGCTTGCGAGCGGGCTGCGTGCGTTCGTCGAGTCCTGTCCAAGCTGTAGCGGACCGATCTCGATCGACATGGAGACCGTCGAGTCCTGCTGTCGGTCACACGAGGTGTACGCGATCACCTGCGAGGAGTGTGCGGCGCGGGTGCTCGAGGTTCCAGCGGCGTGAGACGCTAAGAGGGAGCCACAGTCACACCCAGCAGCGATCGGCTGTGCGGATCGAAAACGTGTTGGCAATCAATCAAGACGGCGACTATAGCTCCGCCTGTTTGAACCGGACGTAACCGATCGCAACGGGACCGACGAGCCAGAACACCAGGACGACGACGCCGAACCAGTCCTGGAGATAAAACGGCGCCTCACCCGCATACCGCTCGGCAGGACTCAGCTGTGCAGCCTCGAAATCCTCGAGTCCGTACTGGAATGTAAACGGAAACACCTCGCCCTCGATCGCGTTGCTTGCAAGCGTCGTGTAGGCGGACATCGGGTTGAACTGCTGGAGCACCAGATACCACGTCTCGGCTTCGACCGGTGGGCCTTCGTCGTAAATGAGGTAGTACGGGCCGGCTGTGAGCAGTTCCCACAGTGCAACGAAGATCATGTAGAGGCCAACGACGAGCGCCATTGACCTCCCCCGCGAGGAGACGCCCGCGGAGACGCCGACGGCGAGGCCAGCAAAGGAGACGCCAAACAGGAGTGTGATGCCGCCGAAGGCGAGCCAGTCGACGATCGGAACCGAGCCGAAAAAGGCCGCACCCAGGACGAGCGCGACGAGAAACGCCAGGACGACGGCCGTCCCGACGACGGCCATCCGCCCGAGCAGTTTGCCGAAGACGACGTCCGTTCGGTTCGGCGGCAGTCCGAGCAGCAGTTTGATACTCCCGGAGCGGCGCTCGCCAACAACGGCCATGTAGCCGGCGATGAGGGCGGCGATGGGAACGATCGTCTGGAGCGGGAAGCCGAGAAAGCCGAGCACCTCCGAGGCGGTCGCGTCGTCGGCCGTATACCAGATCGCCGTATACCCGATTACCACGATCCCGACGAGCAAGCCGATCAACGCCCAGAGCAGTTTCGATCGGCCGGCGTCCTCGAACTCCTTGCGGGCGACGGTAGGGATATGTGACGTCATTCGGCCACCTCGGGCGTCTCAGCTGCTTTCGGCGTTGCCGCTCCACCGGCGTCCGTTCCACCGTCGCTTTCGCCGTTGGTAAGCGTCGTAAATAGCGATTCGAGGGACACGTCCTCGACCCGGACGTCCCGAATCGTCGCGCCCGCACCGTCGACTGTGGTCACGACCTCTGCCTTCGCCCGCGGCTCGGACACCGAACACTCGAGAACCCGACCGGACGCATCGACCTCGGCGACGCCCCCGATAGAATCGACGACGTCGCGGACCTCGCTTGCGGGCTCGCCGAGTGTGAGTTCCATCGTCGCACCACCGCCGATCGACTCGCGAAGTCCGTCGATGGTGTCGACGGCGACGAGGTCCCCATCGTGGAGGATGCCGATGCGATCGCAGACGGCCTCGACGTGTTCGAGAATGTGACTCGAAAAGAAGACCGTGGTGCCGCGTTCAGCCTCCTCACGAACGAGTTCCTGCATCTCCCGGATGCCGTGAGGGTCGAGTCCCGAGGACGGCTCGTCCATGATCAAAAGCTCCGGATCGCCGACAAGGGCCATCCCGGTTGCGAGCCGCTGGCGCATCCCCTTGGAGTAGTCGCCAGCGGGACGGGCGGCGTCCTCGGCCGAGAGGCCGACGCGATCGAGAACCCCATCGGGATCGTCGGCGGCGTCTTTGGTGTCGATCGCGAACTCGACGTGGCGTCGGCCCGAAAGGCGAGGGTAGATGTCGAACCCCTCCGGCAGGACGCCGACGCGAGGACTGATCTCGTCGGCCTCCGTCTGTGTGTCGTAGCCAAGCACCGTCGCCGATCCCGCCGTCGGCCGGGTGAAATCGAGCAACATGTTGATCGTCGTCGACTTTCCGGCCCCGTTCGGCCCCAGAAAGCCGAACACCTCTCCGTCCTCGATCGCGAGATCGAGTTCGCTGACGGCAGTGAGATCGCCGTACTCTTTGGTCAATCCAGTGGTTTCGATGGCGGTCATCTGGGTTCCGGTTTGACACACCGGAATATAATGGCCCCATCCCTGCTTCAGGCTCAGAAACTGTGCTCCCGAACGAGACACCCCCTCAACGAACGTGGAACGTTCGGGACCGATACTGACGAGACCGGGCAGCACCGCATTACCATCCGGGCAGGATGACCCGTGACCGAAGGAGTGTTTTGTCTGGCGTCCCTGCTGTTCAGTAATGAGCCATCAGGAATTTGAACCACTCGACGTCGCGACCATCCGCGAGGAGTTTCCCATCCTCGAGCGGGAGTTCGACGGCCAGCAGGTCGTCTACCTCGACAACGCGGCGACGACCCAGACCCCCGACCCGGTCGTCGACGCGATGAGCGACTACTACCGGACCTCCAACGCGAACGTCCACCGTGGGATTCACCACCTGAGCCAGGAGGCCTCGATCGCCTACGAGGACGCCCACGATCGCGTCGCGGAGTTCATCAACGCCGGCGGCCGTGAAGAGATCATCTTCACCAAGAACACGACCGAAAGCGAGAATCTGGTGGCCTACTCGTGGGGGCTGAACGAACTCGGCCCCGGCGACGAGGTCGTCCTCACAGAGATGGAACACCACGCCTCGCTGGTTACGTGGCAACAGGTCGCCAAGCAAACCGGTGCCGACGTCAAATACATTCAGGTCGACGAGGACGGCCGACTCGATATGGACCACGCTCGGGAGTGTATCACCGACGACACCGCGATCGTCTCCGCTGTCCACGTCTCGAACACGCTCGGCACCGTCAACCCCGTCTCGGAGCTGACCGACCTCGCCCACGAACACGGCGCACTCTCCTTTATCGACGGCGCACAGGCCGTACCGAACCGTCCCGTCGACGTCGACGCGATCGACGCCGATTTCTATGCGTTTTCGGGGCACAAGATGGCCGGTCCGACCGGGATCGGCGTCCTCTATGGGAAAGAACACCTCCTCGAATCGATGCCCCCCTATCTCTACGGCGGCGGGATGATCCGGAAGGTTACCTTCGAGGAATCTACCTGGGGCGATCTCCCCTGGAAGTTCGAGCCCGGAACGCCGCCGATCGCGGAGGCTGTCGGGCTCCACGCCGCGATCGACTGGCTCGAAGAGATCGGGATGGAACGTATCGAACGCCACGAACAGGAACTCGCTGCGTACGCCTACGACCAGCTCGCGGCCGAAGGCGACGTCGAGATCCTCGGTCCCGAGGGTGGCCCCGATCGGGGCGGCCTGGTCAGCTTCAATCTCGAGGGCGTCCACGCCCACGACCTGACCTCGATCCTCAACGATCACACGATCGCGATCCGGGCTGGCGATCACTGTA
>LFCJ01000867.1_pt1 | contig 19940 bp, 18 predicted proteins | sample 643141 | NCBI WGS metagenome assembly LFCJ01 (sample SAMN03766243, study PRJNA286221) | soda lake metagenome | biome: soda lake; feature: Kulunda steppe; material: water; isolation source: sample B1-Br-g2 brine of Lake Bitter-1 | place: Russia: Kulunda steppe | collected 2010-07
GATACGACGGACACCGGTGGCAGCGCTCGTCGCCTCACACGCCGCGAACGCGTCGTCCTCGCCGCCGAGCTCGAGCAGATACACGGTCGATGTACGCCGCGGGTCGCGTATCAGCCTACCGTTTTCGGTGATCCGCCGCCGAAACGGGTCGGTCGTTCGAGGACCCCCAACTGACAAGCACGGGGGCGAAGTAGACCGGGCCGATGGATCGCGGCTTCGGCGAAATCGAAGCAGTTCAGCACTTCGTCCCCGAGTGGCTGTTCCCGGTCGCAGAGGCAGTGACGCGTCTCGGGGATCTCTCGGTGCTGGTCGGCGTGACGGTGGTCGCCACGCTCGTCCTCGAGCGCAAGCGAGCGATCGCCCTCCTCGGCGTCGTCATCGGCGGCGGTGCGATCCTCGCCGGACTGAAAGCGATGCTCGCACTGGGTCGGCCACCGAGTGAGTTACACCTGATCGAGACCGCGACGACCGGCTTCCCGAGCGGCCACGCCCTCGGCGCGGCGGTCGTCTACGGCGCGCTTGCACTGTCGCTCGAGGCCGGCCGGCGACGGCGTCGACTCGCGCTCGTCGCCGCGCTCGTCGTGGCCATCTCACTGTCCCGAGTCGTCCTCGGCGTCCACTATCTGGTCGACGTCGTCGTCGGCCTGGCGGTCGCCGCTGGCTACCTCTGGGCGATGGATCGGCTCGCACGCGAGCGCCCCGGCCGGACGCTCGCGGTCGCGGCGACGCTCGGCCTGCTCGCCGTCGCCGCCGGAATCGCGTTCGGACCGACGCCGCGGACGGTCTGTCTCGAGGCGGTGTGTGCCGACCGGGAGACGGCGATCACCGGTGGCGCGGGCGTGGGGGCCGCCCTCGCCTGGGGTGTGACCACCAGACTGCGCCAGAATCGAACGGCGACGACGGTCGTGCTGGTCCCCGCCGCGGTCGTCGGCGCGGGCACGCTGACGTTGACGGACTCGGTGTTGCTCGTCGAGAGCGTCGGCGCGGGTGTCGGTGCGGCAGTGCTGGTCTTCCTCGCAGGCAGTGCGGCCCGGGCGCGAGACTGACGCGGCTCCCGGGACGCCTCGAGCGAATCGCCCGCCAGTCACCCCTGGGCGGGACGATCCGCAGGTCAGGCCGCCGAGGGGAGCCGTTCCACCAGCCGACACAATCATATATACCGGTCATTCAAGTGGGCGGCACCAACCTTTATAAGCCTTAAATACGTCTTTTTAACCGGTTTATGACGGATCCGAAGGACACCATCAACATCGAAAACGTGGTGGCGTCGACCGGCATCGGACAGGAACTCGACCTCCAGAGCGTCGCAATGGACCTCGAGGGGGCCGACTACGACCCCGAGCAGTTCCCCGGTCTCGTCTACCGTACGCAGAATCCCAAATCCGCCGCGTTGATCTTCCGGTCGGGGAAGATCGTCTGTACCGGCGCGAAAAGCACCGACGACGTTCACGAGAGTCTCCGAATCGTCTTCGACAAACTCCGTGAACTCCAGATTCAGGTGAACGAGGACCCCGAGATCGTGGTCCAGAACATCGTCACCTCCGCGGACCTCGGTCGCAACCTCAACCTGAACGCGATCGCGATCGGGCTCGGCCTCGAGAACATCGAGTACGAACCCGAGCAGTTCCCCGGGCTGGTCTACCGACTCGACGAGCCCGAAGTCGTCGCGCTCCTGTTCGGCTCCGGCAAACTCGTCATCACGGGCGGCAAGAAGCCCAAGGACGCCGAACACGCCGTCGACAAGATCGTCTCTCGACTCGAAGACCTCGGGCTGCTCGAGTAATCGTCCACCCGCGTCGCTCGAGCGCGACGCCCGGTTGACGCCGCGTTCTCGATGGATCGTCGACTCCCACCGACCGGTTCGCCGAAGGCGGTCAGGGGACGAGCCCCGCCGCTCCCGGTCGAGCGATGTATTCGCCGGCCGTCCGTTAACGGTCGTTCGCGGCGAATGCCAGCCACATGCAACCGGGGTTTCTCGTCGCGGGTATCGTCATCCTCGTCGTGGTCATCGTGGACCTCCTCTGGACGACGCTGTGGGTCGACGGCGGCGCCGGACCAGTCTCGGGTCGCCTGACGACTGGCATCTGGCGGGGCCTCCGTCGGATACGAAAGAATCGCTCGCGGGCGCTCTCGCTCGCCGGACCGCTCATCCTCGCGGCGACGCTCGCGACGTGGATCGGCCTGCTCTGGGTCGGCTGGACGCTGCTGTTCGCCGGCGGGTCGACGGCACTGGTGAGCACGCACACCGGCCAGCCGGCGGACTGGACCGGTCGCTTCTACTACGTCGCCTACACGATGTTCACGAACGGCAACGGCGACTACACCCCCACGAGCGGTACCTGGGAGCTCGCCAGCGCGTTCACGACGGCGACCGGGATGGCCTTCGTCACGCTCGCGGTCTCCTATCTCCTGTCGGTGCTCGGCGCCGTCTCGCAGAAACGCTCGTTCGCCAGCGACGTCACCGGCCTCGGCGAGCGTCCCGAAGCCTTCGTCGCCGCTTCATGGAGCGACGAGGAGTTTCGCGGCCTCGAGTTGCCCCTCGAGTCGATGGCCGACGACCTCTCGCTGCTCGCCGACCAGCACAAATCCTACCCGATCCTCCACTACTACCACAGCGAGCGCAGCGACCGGGCGTCCGCGGTGGCCGTCCCGATCCTCGACGAGGCGTTGACGTGTTACCGCCACGGGGTTCCCGACGACGCGGCACCGAACCCGACGCTGGTCACAGACGCCCGCTCGAGCGTCGACAGCTACCTCGAGACGCTCGACACCGCGTTCATCGAGCCGGCCGACGACGCCCCGCCGAAGCCGGAGCTCGAGCGACTGCGCGAGGCGGACGTGCCGACGGTCGACGACGGGGCGTTCGCGGCGGCGACCGATGCGCTCGACGAACGCCGGCGAACGCTCCTGGGGATCGTCCGGGCCGACGCGTGGCGGTGGCCGTCGGCGGACCGAGCGGAGTGAGAACGGGAACTGCGTGCCCTCAGGCGTCGCCGGCCGCGGGAGCGGTGGGTTCGCCGGCCGTCTCCGGTGTGCGCGAGCGGTTCTGGTAGGAGAGGCCGACGAGGATCGCCAGGCCGACCAGCCGCAGCGGGAAGGTGACCGCGAAGATCGTCAACGCGGAGGGGATGCCGAGCATCGCGAGCAGGCCCTCGGCGATCAGCAGCGGAATCTCCGGCACCATCAGGAAAACCGAGGCGACCGAGTAGAGCGCGCGTTCGACATCGTCGACCGTCGCGTACTGGTAGCCGATGATCGTCACGCCCAGCGCGTAGACCCCGAGGAACATCCCGAGGACGGGGACGACGACCTCGGGAAGCACGAAGCCGAGGTCGGTGAAGTCGGAGGCGCTCATGACCTCGCCGTCGCGGTGGAGCAGGATACCCTGCGAGAAGACGAACGCGAACGGCACGAGCACCTTGTTCAGCGAGAGCAGGAACGCGATCACCGCCGTCTTCATCTCGTCGGCTTTCGCGACGCCCGCACCGGCGAACGCGGCGACCGCGACCGGCGGCGTAACGTCTGCCATCAGCCCCCAGTAGAGGATGAACAGGTGGGCGGCGAGAATGAAGATACCGGCATCCGAGAGCGGCGCTTCGAGCATCGCGACGAGGATGATGTACATCGCGGTCGTCGGCATGCCCATCCCGAAGATGATCGCGGCGACACCGGTCAACGTGAGCAGGATCAGCATCGAATCGCCGCTGACGGTCCCGATGAGCGCAGCGAGGTTCGGTCCGAGGCCGGTAACGCTGATGACGCCGGGAACGACGCCCGCGGCGGCGACGGCCACGACGACTGTCGTCGCAGTGCGCGCACCCGAGTCCATCGACTTCAGGACGAAGGTGCCAAAGCGGTAGGCCCTGCCCTCGGCGAGTTCGGGTCGGCCGACGGCGCCGGCGCTTCGCTCGGCGGCCTCGTCGACCTGATCGTCGAAGTTGAGTAGCGGTGCCTCCGCGGCCGAACGCGCTACGACGAACAGCACGCCGACGAGGATGGCGATCGGGCCGAGGTCGCCGAACGCCGCGACCGCCGCCTGCGACAGCCCCAGGGGTTCGCCGGGCGACTCGAGGCCGGCGAACACCTGCACCGCGTGGAGCAAGCCGCCGCCGACGGCCGTGTGAGCGAAGAGTGCCGCGAGGTAGCCGATCGCGAGCGTCGCGAACAGCGGTGTTTGCGTGCGTTCGTCGTAGGCAGCGACGACCGCGATCAGTGCGAGGACGGCGACGATCGTGAGCCAGCCGGCGCGGTTGACCGAGAGCCGCGCGATCACGAGATAGTATAGCAGGAGGGCGATCGGGATGAAGTAGAACCAGCCGCTTCGCAACGCGGGCATGATTTCAGGCAGTTCGGCCCGCGGTAGCCCGCCGATCCCGTTTTTGACCGCCTCGAAGTGCACCATCACCCACATTCCGAAGAAGAACGCGATCGCGGGCAGCGTCGCGGCGATGATCACGTCCGCGTAGGGGATGCCGGTGAACTCCATGATGAGAAACGCCGCCGCGCCCATGACCGGCGGGAGCATCTGCCCGCCCGACGACGAGGAGGACTCGACGGCTCCGGAGAAATCCGGCGTGTAGCCCGAGCGCTTCATCAGCGGGATCGTGAAGGCACCCGTCGTGACCGTGTTCGCGATCGACGAGCCCGAGAGCATCCCCATGAAGCCGCTCGAGACGACGCTGGCCTTCGCGGGGCCGCCCTCCCGGGTGCCGGTCACGGAGTACGCGAGGTCGATGAACCACCGACCCGCGCCGGACATCTCGAGGAACGCGCCGAAGAGGATGAAGATGTAGATGAAGCGGACGCTGACGGAGACGGGTTGACTGTGGACGCCCGCCTCGACCGTGTACCAGAGGTTGTAGATGATGCTGTCCCAGGTGTCGGGCTGGATCGACAGCGCGCCGATCACCGAGTCGCGCGGGACCATGTACCCCCACCGGGCGTAGACGATGAAGAGTCCGACCAGCCCTGCGAGCAGGATGCCGAGCGACCGGCGGGTCGCCTCGAGCACGAGCAGCATACCCAGCACGCCGAGCACGAACGCGGCCGAGACCTCGTCGATCGGGATTCCCACGGCGGCCAGCCCGACGACGACCGGCTCGAGGACGGGGATCACCTCGTGGAGCCCCTGGGTGTCCTCGAACCGGTGGACCGCGATGTGGCGGATCTCGTCGTAGTTGGTCGCGATGTAGTACGCCGGCAGGGTCGCGAGGACTGCCAGTACGGCGTCGACGGGCGCGATTCGGTTCATCTGCGGATCGACGAACGCCCACCGAACGAATCGCCTGAGGGCGTCGGTCGCCCGGCTCAGCGGGTGGTCACTGCCGAACCGACTCCTGACGGCCGGCTCGACCCGGCCGAGTTGCCGCGCGAGAAAGCCGTCGCCGCGACTCGTCGGAAAGAGCAAAAACGCGAGCACCAGTCCGAACGCGACGTGAATCGCGTTGACCTGGAGCTGCTGGAAACCCACGAGCGTGAACTCGCCGACGCCCGGGAGCGTTCCGCCGAACGTGTAGCCGCGGGCGGCGATCCACATCTGAAACGCCGAGAACCCGATCGCGATCGCCGCGACCAACACGGCCACGAGGCCGCGGTGGGAGCGACGCCGCTCGACTTCCGCCAGCAACTCCTGCTGCTCTTTCTCGCTCAACTCCTCGTCGCCTCGAGTATCGATGCTCATGCGCTGGTATCGGTCAGTCCGGTGAGTCGGTTCGTGCACCCGGCTCGTTCGATCCGGCGGATGCGGTCGGTTCGCTCGACCCGAGCGACGACGCGCTGCTCGCGAGCGCGTCGACGACGGTTCGATCGGTCACGAACAGGACGGCCTGTCCGTCGGCGAGTTCGACCAGGTCGTACCGATCCTCGCCGACGACGAGTTCGTGGCCGGCTACCTCGCCCGGGGCGAGGTGTAACTCGTCGTAGGAACCCGTTCCCTCGACGAGGTAGCCCTCGTCCGTCCGCTCGACGTCCGTCGGGAGGCCCGCCCCGAACGAGTGAAACACCGACCGATCGGCCCGGAGCTGCGAGCCGTCGACGACGTAGACGTCCTCGACCGGCGTCTTCTGGGCGCTGTGTGTGTACGAGATGGTTATTTCGGCTCCCTGTTCGACCGGCACCTCGAGCAACCGGTCGCCCTCGTCGTCGGCGACGACCAGCGTCGAGTCGGCGCTCGCCACCCCCGCCACAGCCGTCGCTCCGAGCAGCGCGAGGCCGGATGCGGCGAGTCGCCGTCTGGTCAGTCGCATTTCAGTGGCGTGGGGACGAGACGTCCGGTTCCGGGGTCGGGCCGGTCGAATCGCCGTCGAGTCGGGAGTCGTCCCACGTTACCCGTCGAAGTACGCGTCAGCGCCCGGGTGGAGGTCGATCGGCATGCCCTCCTGAGCGGTCTCGAGGTCGATGAAGTCCGCCTGAGTCGTGAAGTCGTCGACGTTGTCGAACAGCGCCGCCGTGACCTCCTCGACGATTTCCTCGTCGGCCGCCTCGTGCGTGGCCAGCATCGCCTGGACGGAGACCGTCTCGACGTCGTCGTCGACACCGTCGTACGTCCCGCCGGGGATAGTGTCCTCGGCCAGCCACTCCGCGTCGTCGAGCAGTTGTTCCCGTACGTCCTCGGTGACCTCGACGAACGAGATGTCCTGGGTCGCCGAGAGATCCTCGATCGCGCCCAGCGGGTAGCCGCCCACGGTGATCGCCGCGTCGACGTCGCCGTCGCCGATCTGGTCGGCCGCGGTCCCGAAGTCGGTGTTCTGCTCGTCGAAGTCCTCGATACCCGCGGACTCGAGGATCTGCAGGGCGTTGACCTGTGTCCCGCTCCCCAGGTCGCCCGTGTTGATGCTCGCGCCCTCGAGGTCCGCGACAGTCTCGATGTCGGAATCCTCCTGGGTGACGATGTGGATCGTCTCCGGGTACAGTGAGGCGATGCCCCGCAGGTTATCGATCGGCTCGCCCTCGAACTCCTCGAGTTCGGTGCCGGTGTACGCGAAGTAGGCGATGTCGTTCTGCACGAGGGCGAGTTCGACGTCCTCGCGCCCGAGGGTCGCGACGTTCTCGACACTCGCACCGGTCGAGCGGACCGTCACGCCGTGGGGCGTGTGGTCCTCGACGATGGTCTTCATGTCGCCGGCGAGGGGGTAGTACGTCCCTTCCGTGCCACCCGCGTCGAGCGTGAGGACCTCTCCGTCGTCGTCTGGTTCGGCCTCGAGTTCGTCGTCGTCCGCGTCCTCGCCGTTTCCGTCGTCGTCCATGTCGTCCATGTCGTCATCATCCGGGTCGTCACCGTTCTCGTCTTCGACGGCGTCCTCACCGATGCAGCCGGCCAGGGTAGCGATTCCAGCAATCCCGCTCGCGGCGATGAACCGTCGCCGTTTGACGTGTCGTACCATGCCACTAAACAATCGTTCAGATTGTTAATATATTCTTCGATGGTTACCGGTGGTGATTTTCACGTTTCGGAGTAGTTCATGGAGACACAGGACATATATGTAGAAAACGCAAGCCCACAACGGTACGACTACTCGACTTCCGCCCACCAGAGACCCCCTGTGGACGCGAGATTTCGTTTTCCAAACCACGCGTGCAGCTATTCGTACAGATACCACACGTATGGTACTGCACCAGCCGAGCAGTACGGTTGCCGACGGTGAGAGAGCCGAACCCTCGTCGCAGTGAAGCCGAGTCGGTGCGACAGAAGTCATTTCACCCGGTCGGTGTTTCCACCGAGTATGAACGAGATCCAGGCGAGCGACTACCACGGCCTCGTCCACGCCGAGGACCCCCAGCTGTCACCCGAGGGCGACCGCGTCGCGTTCGTTCGACGACGACCGGAGGACAACGAGTCGTACACCGCCACCGTCCACGTCGTCCCCGTCGGCGGCGACGGGGCCAGCCAGTTTACGGCCAGCGACGGCGTCGACAGCCAGCCTCGCTGGAGCCCCGACGGTGACTCCCTCGCCTTCGTGAGTAGCCGTGGAGCAGGCGACCGCGAGCAGATCTGGCTCCTGCCCACCGACGGCGGCGAGGCTCGCCAGCTGAGTCAGGTCGTCGGCGGCGTCGAGGGCCTCGAGTGGAGCCCCGACGGCTCGCGGCTACTCTTTTCCCAGTCGGTTACCGCCGCGGACCGCGAGGAGGGTCGTGACCGCGCGGTCGATCCCGAGTTCGAGCGCGAGGAGCCCGATCCGCGGGTGATCGACCGGACGATCTACCGCGCAGCCACCGAGTACGTCGACGGCCGACGGAGCCACGTCTACGTCCTCGACGTGGAAACGGCGCTCGAGGTCGGTCCCGACGGGACTGACTCGAGTCCGAACGGGGACGGCGCGGAGAACGACGGCGACGTCGGCGGGGCGATCACTCGGCTGACCGACGGCGACGCCGACGTCGTTGCACCGACGTGGGGTGACGGTGGGACGGTCTACTACGCGACGAAGGTGGGCGACGATCCCGACGACTCGCTGCGCTACGAGGTCCTCGCCCACGATCTCGAGGCCGACGCCGTCGAGCCGGTCGCCGAGACGACGGGCTGGCTCGGCCCCGACTCGATCGACGCCACCGCGGACGGCCGGGTCGCCGTCGAGTACACGCCCGAAGAGAAGCTGTCGATGCGCCAGACGGAGCTCCGGGTCGTCGACCGCGACTCGGACGAACTGATGACGCCGACCGAACCGCTCGATCGGACGGTCGGCCACCGCTGTACGTTCGCGTGGGCACCCGACGGCGACCAGCTGTATTTCACCACCCCCGACGAGGGCTCGCGGGTGCTGTGGGCGGTCCCCGGCGACGCGAGCGACCCACCCCGGCGGATCGACGGCGACGGTGCCACCGTCGAGGCGTTCTCGGTCGGCGACCACGCCGTCGCTACCGTCCAGAGCGAGTGGGACCACCCGGGCGACGTCTTCGTGACGACCCGCGAGGGGAACGAACGCCACCGGTTGACCCGCGTCAACGGCGACTACCTCGCCGACCGAGCAGTTCGCCAGCCGAAGGAAGTGTGGTTCGAGGTCGAGGCGGCCGGCGAGGAGGGTGGCGAGGACGGGGAGGGCGAACGCGAGGCCGCCGAGCGAATCCAGGGCTGGCTCCTGACGCCACCCGCGTTCGACGCCGACGCCTCCGACGAGACGTACCCGCTCGTCGTCCAGATCCACGGCGGCCCCCACGCCCACTGGACGACGTCGGGGACGATGTGGCACGAGTTCCAGACGCTCGCCGCCCGCGGCTACGTCGTCTTCTGGTGTAACCCGCGCGGCTCGACCGGCTACGGCGAAGACCACGCGATGGCCATCGAGCGCGACTGGGGCGAGGTTACCCTGACGGACGTGCTCGCGGGCGTCGAGGCCGTCTGTGAGCGCGAGTACGTCGACGAAGACGAGGTGTTCGTCACCGGCGGCAGCTTCGGCGGCTTCATGACCGCCTGGGCGGTCACCCGGACCGACCGGTTCGCGGCCGCCGTTTCCCAGCGCGGCGTCTACGACCTCACCGGCTTCTACGGCTCGACCGACGCCTACCACCTCCTCGAGGGCGACTTCGGCACCACCCCGTGGGAGGAACCCGCGTTCCTCTGGGAGCAGTCGCCGGTCGCCCACGTCCCCGACGTCGACACGCCGACGCTCGTGCTCCACTCCGATCGGGACTTCCGGACGCCCGCCAACACGGCCGAACTGTTCTATCTGGGACTACGCAAGGGGGGCGTCGACACCCGCCTGGTCAGGTATCCGCGGGAGGGCCACGAACTCTCCCGATCGGGCGAACCCGCCCACGTCGTCGACCGACTCGAGCGCATCGCTCGCTGGTTCGACGGCTACTCCGACTACCACGACGTCCCGCCGGCGCTCGAGCGCGAGTCGAACGCGGGGCTCTCAGGCGGCGAGGACGAGTGAGGATCGTCGGCTCGAGAACGGCGGCGACGCGAGCGAACCGCCGGATCAGGTCGTTCGGAACGCGCGGTCGCCGGCGTCGCCCAACCCGGGGACGATGAAGCCGTCGTCGTCGAGGCGGTCGTCGATCGAGACCGTCAGCAGGTCGGCTTCGGGGGCGGTCTCGTCGACGCGCAGCAGGCCTTCGGGCGCGGAGACGGCCGAGAGGACGATCAGGTTCTCGGGTTCGGGGGCGTTCTCGGTGACGTGCTCGAGGACGGTACACATCGTGCTACCGGTCGCGAGCATCGGGTCGGCGACGATGACGGTGTCGTCTTCGGTGATGTCGGGCAGCTTGACGTAGTCGACCGTGATGGGGAACGACCCGTCCTCGTCGCGGCCGGCTTCCTCGTCACGGCTCGCGCTGATGACGCCCTGTCGGGCCCGGGGGAACGCTTTCAACAGCCCCTCGACGAACGGCGTCGCCGCGCGCAGAACGTTGATGATGACGACGTCGTCGAGTCCTTTCACGCGCTCGCCCATGGTCTCCTCGAGCGGCGTCTCGATCTCGACGTACTCGGTCTCCATGCGGCCGTCGATGATCTCGTAGCCACAGATGCGCCCCAGCTTGACGAGCCCCTTGCGGAAGCTTACCTGCTCCGTCTCGACGTCTCGGAGCCGCGAGAGCGTGTCCTTGGCCAGTGCGTGGGTGACGAGATAGGCGTTATCCCGGTCTTCGATCGGCATATCATATCCGCCACGGGCCGTGTAGTTCATGGTATCGGTCCGCGTCGAGTACGAGTCGCCCGCTCGCTCGTCGGGCGAACGAGGCCCGTCGAAGCCGGCGCGACCGACAGCCGATCGCTCGAGGAGATCGGCCGACGAAAAACCGACAGGTGGTGCTTTTGGTCGCAGCAAGGAAGTTTATAGCAATCGACGCCCTACCACCGTGCCAGTCGAATGGAAGAGAGCATCTCGGGTTTCAAGGTTCGCGGCGACTGGGGCGACGTCGTCGAACACGGCGAACGCGTCACACGCGCGCTCCGCGATGCCGGCGTTCACGACCCCGACGGCGATCACGATGCCAGGTTCGCCCGCGCGTTCGAGGAGTGGGACGAGTGGCGCCCGAAAGCCCACGAGACCCTCGAGACGGACGTCAACGAGAAGACCGCCGAGCAGGCCCACGTCGAGGAGGGCAAAGGCGAGAAGGCGGGCAAACGGCCCGACGAGGACATCAAGACGGCCGGCGAGAAGCTCTCGGAGTCCTACGAGCAACTCGAGGAGGACGACACCGGGGCGGCCGTCGACAACTGGAAGGAGTCGATCGACTACGTCGCGCGAGCCGCCGACTCCGCGGGTCGGAAGGCGTTGCGACGCGTCGAGGACACCGTCTACCAGAACGTGATGACCCAGCTCGCACCCTACTACTTCGACAACGAGCTCGTCAGCGCGAACATCCAGCAGTCGACCCGCGGTGGGAACAACGGCGAACGGTTCGTCTTCGAGGTCAACGTCAACGACGACGTGCTGAAAGACGACATCTCGGAGCTGCTCGCGGAGTACGAAGACGAGATCGACCGCTGGCACGTCGAGGTCGAGAAGGACACCGACGCGGCCGAGGCGATCGAGGGCGCCGAGCCACCGCCGGAGCACGACGACGCCTCGAAGTCGACGACGAACTGACCGTCGGCCTGGTTCGGCGCCACTTGTCTCGCCCTGCTGAGAACCGTCGATGCCGCCGATGCCGGGTAGTCTCCGACGCGCCATCGAGTCGGTACTCTCGGTTTCGACATCCTCGAGATCGGTGTGCCGAGTCCACACGCTCGATGCGCCGCGTTCACACGGTCTCGAGGTCGTCGATCCAGGTCGGCACACACTTGTATGGGCCGCCAGTACGGCCGCATAGATGGTCGAGATCGCGACGCTCGCGACGTTTCTGGTCGCCGCAGTTGCCAGTCTCTTCATGGCCTGGGCGATCGGCGCCGGCTCGAGCGGGTCGACGCCGTTTGCCCCCGCCGTCGGCGCGAACGCGATTTCGGTGATGCGAGCCGGCTTCTTCGTCGGTATCCTCGGCTTCGCGGGGGCGGTCCTCCAGGGGGCGAACGTCTCCGAGACGATGGGGGGCGACCTGATCGACGGGGTGACACTCTCGCCGTCAGCGGCGACGATCGCGCTCATCATCGCCGCTGCACTGGTCGCGATCGGCGTCTTCTCGGGGTATCCGATAGCGACGGCGTTCACGGCGACGGGGGCCGTCATCGGCGCCGGCCTCGCGATGGGCGGCGACCCCGCCTGGGGGACCTACACCGAGATCGCCGCGATGTGGATCCTGACGCCGTTCGTCGGCGTCTTCTTCGCGTACGTCATCGCCCGCGCGCTGCGGGACGAACCGGTTCCCGAACGATACGTGATGATCGGGCTAGCGGGCATCGTCGGCCTGCTCGTCGCGAACATCGAGTTCGCCGTCCTCGGACCGCCCGACGGCGGTGCCTCGCTCGCCGAGACGGCCGGCGGCGTGCTCCCGGTCTCTCGAGCCGTGGGGATCGCCCTCGGCTCCCTCGGGATGATACTGCTCTGGACGGGGCCGACCGCACTCGCCGTCCGGAACGATCCGGAACGGGCACAGCGGCGGTTCCTCCTGGTGATGGGTGGGCTCGTCGCCTTCTCCGCGGGCGGGAGTCAGGTGGGGCTGGCGATCGGGCCGTTGATCCCGCTGTCCGGCGACGTCGGGTTGCCGCTGATTGCGTTGCTCGTCGGCGGCGGCGTCGGGCTCCTCGTCGGCTCGTGGACCGGGGCGCCACGGATGATCAAGGCGATCTCGCAGGACTACTCCTCGCTCGGCCCCCGGCGGTCGATCGCCGCGCTCATCCCCTCGTTCGCCATCGCTCAGGCCGCCGTCCTCTTCGGCATCCCCGTCTCGTTCAACGAGATCATCGTCAGTTCGATCATCGGCAGCGGTTACGCCGCCTCCGGCGCCGGCGGCGGCGTCAGCGCCAGCAAGATGGGGTACACGGTGCTCGCGTGGACGCTCTCGCTCGCCGGCTCGATCCTCGTCGCCTTCACGGGCTACACCGCCTTCGCCTGGCTGTTCCTCTGACCTCGAGGCGGGCGCTCGAGCGACACCGAACGGTCTTTACCCGATCGGTCTCGAGTTCGATTATGGACGAGGACGTGCCCGTCGATCCCGACGCACCCGAGACGATCCAGTGGCGACGCGACGCGTCGACGTCGCGGCTCGTTCGGCTCCTGTGGTCGCTCGGCGTCGGGACGTTCTTCGCGATGATCGCCATTATCGCCTTCTGGCGGCTCTACGACATCGCCGCCCAGGCCGGCGCCGGATCGGTCGTCGTCGCCGCGGTCGGGGCCATCGCCGTCACCATCCTCGTACTCGCCGTCGACCCCCGCGCGGAACGACGACTCGAGCGCGTCGCCGACGCCCTCTCGATCTCGGTCGCCTCGGAACGGAGCCTCGAGCGGGCGGTCGACGCCGCCGTCGGGACGCTCGTGATGGCCGTCGTCATCGGGGGGCTGATGGGGATCGGCCGGCTCGTCTCCCAGGGTGAGCTGCTCGGGGGCGTCGGCGCCGGCCCGTTCACGTTGCTCGCCGCGTTCACGCTGCCGGCAGCGCTCCTGGCGCTCGTCCTCGCCTCGTTTCTCAGTTCCCGCGGCGCGCTCGATACCGAGGACGGCGTCCTCTATCTGGCCGATCCCGACCACGCGATCGACCTCGAGGTGATCGTCGGCGTCTCGAGTCGAGCGATCGGTGACGCCGCGATCGTCGGGCTCACCTACGCCCAGCCCGGCGGACAGTACGTCCCCGGGCCACGGCGGATCGTCGTCCCGCGTGAGGTCGCCGACGAAGTCGAACGCGTCGCCGCGACCGCGTGACGCGGTGGCTCACGGCGGAGGGACGGACAGAGAAAAACGGGCGACGATCCGGAGTTACTCGGAGGCGTCTGGGGTGCCGTCTGCGTCGGCCGTCTCGTCGTCGTCGGGCGCTTCGAGTTTGTGCAGTCGGGCTTTCATGATTCGGGTGTTCTCGACGCTCTCGACGGTGATGCGGACGCCGTCGAAGGTGATCTCCTCGCCTTCCTCGACGAGTCGGCCCGCGCGGTTGAAGATGAAGCCGGCGATAGTCTCGAACTCCTCGCCCTCGGGAAGTTCGATCTCCAAGGCCTCGTTGACGTCCTCGATGTTGACCTCGCCGCGAACGAGGACCGTCCGCTCGTCGAGGTCCTCGATCGGGAGGTCCTCGCCGCCCTCTAAGATCTCGCCGACGATCTCTTCGATCATGTCCTCCATCGTGACGATACCCTCGGTGGTGCCGAACTCGTCGATGACGATGGCCATGTGCATGCGGTTCTCGCGCATCTCCGAGAGCAGTTCGTCGACGTTCTTCGACTCGGGGACGTGCAGCGTCGGCTGAATGAGGTCGCCGAGTTCGAGCTCCTCGGTTTCGGTCTCGCCGTAGTTCAGATCGCGCACGAGGTCGCGGATGTGGACGACGCCCTGCACGTTGTCGAGGCTCCCTTCGTAGACCGGAATGCGGGCGTGGCCGCTCTGGATACAGGTCTCGATGGTCTCGTCGATGTCGGTGTCTTTGGGAACCGCCGTGATGTCGAGTCTGGGCGTCATCACCTCCTTGACGATCGTGTTGTTGAACCGAAAGATCCGGGTGAGCATCTCGTGTTCTTCCTCCTCGAGCACGCCCTCGCGCTCGCCGGACTCGATCATCTCCTGGATCTCGTCGCGGGTGACGTAGGGGGACTCGATCGCGCCCGTCGACCCCGTCAGCCGGTTGACCTGGCGGGTGAGGTAATCGAAGAGGACGATGAGCGGAAAGAGCAGGTACTCCGTCGCCTTCAGCGGCTTCGAGATGCGGACGGCCCACGATTCGGTGTTCTCGACCGCGTAGGACTTGGGGACGCTCTCGCCGAACAGGAGGACGATCGCCGTGATACCGAACGTCGCCAGGACGACCGCCACGAGCCCGCCGAAGTAGAGCCCGAGCAGCGCGGTCGCGATCGACGACATCGCGATGTTGACGATGTTGTTCCCGACGAGGATCGTCACGAGCAGCCGGTGGGGATCGTCTTTGAGCTGTTTGACTAACGCCGCCCCCTCGACGCCGTCGTCGACCATTCCCTCGAGGCGGTGTTTGGGCAGGTTGAACATCGCGATCTCGGAGGAGGAGAAAAAGCCCGAGAGCCCGATGAGAACCGTTACCGCGACGACGCCGAGCAGCGTCACCGTCGACTGGTCGACCTCGAGGCCGACCAGGGGCACCTCGTAGGCGGCGAGCACGAACTCGAGGGGGAGAGAGAACGCCATCGATGGTGACCGTAGCGGCCGAATCGGTTAACCCTTTACCATTTTCCCGGCGCTTTTCCGACGACGACACGTTTACCCGGCCGTTCCCCGAACGAACGGCTATGAGCGACCCGGCCGATCCACCGATCACGTTCTACCGGCTGCAGGCGTGTCCGTTCTGTGAACGGGTCACCCGGACCTTACAGGAGCTCGGCCTCGAGTACCGCTCCCGGTTCGTCGAGCCCCTGCACTCGAAGCGAGACGTCGTCAAGCGCGTCGCCGGCGTCCGCACGGTCCCCGTGATCGTCGACGAGAACACGGGCGTGACGATGGCCGAGAGCGCGAACATCGTCGACTACCTCGAGTCGACCTACGGCGACGGGGCGACCGACGCCGAGACGGGAACCGCAGTCGCAAGCGGTGATGGAGGTGCGGAGTAATGCTCGAGTTCGACGTCGTCGAGTTGGGCGAAGCCAACCACCCCGAGCCCGGCGACGAGGCGGCCGAGTTCACCCGGCCGCTCGTGAACGACGAGTTCTGGGAGGATCGGTCGCTGTCGGAGCTCTCGAGCGAGGGCGACGGACCGACGATACTCGTGTTCACGCCGATGCTCGGCTCGTTCGTCGGTAAGTACGTCTGGGACGAACTCCGTGACCGTGGGTGGGACGACCGTGCCGGCCGCGTCGTCGGCGTCACGATCTCGACGCCCTACGCCGTCAAACGGTTCCTCGAGGACGAAGCGTGTCCGTTCCCGTTCTTCAGCGACCCGGCCAACGCGGTCGCCGAGGCCTACGGCGTCGACCACGAGCTAGACGATATGGAAGGGATCAGCGAGCCCCGACCGGCGTTTTTCGCACTCGATTCCGACCTGCAGGTCCAGGGCGCGTGGGTCGCCCGCGAGTGGCCCGAGTTCCCCGACTACGACGACCTCGAGGACGAACTGGGGCTCGAGTGAGTCGGCCTCGAGGACGCCCGTCGTCAGGAGTTGAGCAGGCCGCCGAGCGCACCGGCCAGCGCGCTCTCGAGCGCGAAAAGAAAGGCGAGGAGGACGCTGGCGGCGACGATGCCGAGCCCGGCGATTCCCGTGATCGCACCGCCGGCCGGACCGCCGACCCAGCCCGCGAGCGCGACGAGCAGGCCGATCACCAGCCCGACGAGGATACCACCGAGCGCACCCGCGAGCAGGCCGTGCCAGAAGCCGCTCCCGAGCCCGCCACCGGCGAGGTAGCCGGCGACGAAGCCGCCGATCAATCCAGCGGCGAGCTGGCCGACGCCCGGCAGCGTGAGTCCGAGCACGCCGAGGACCGTCGCGACGAGAAAGCCGATCAGTACCGCACGCCAGTCCGTCATCGTTCGGTGAACGACGCGAGCGAACAAAAGGCCTCCGTGTGTGACCGTCGCCCGCTCGAGTCGTAACGAACGACCTTTTACGACCGGGCGTTCTAGCTACGCCCATGATTTTCGAAGACCTTCCGACGACGCCCACGTCGGAAGAGCTGATCGACAAGGCGTTCTCGCGGGCGGCACGAGCCGGCAGGGCGAAAGGCGGCCTCGAGGCCCAGCAGTCGATGCTCCAGACCGCCTCGAGTATCATCTCGGACAACCTGGAGAACGTCGTGACGGCGTGGCCGGATTTCGCCTACGAGGACGAGGTCCACCCCTTTTATTACGAACTCGCGGACGCAATCCTCGAGTCGACGACCGGCGGTGGGCGGGAGACGACGGGCGTCGACGCCCTGCGCCAGAGCCTCTCGGAGGTGATGTGGGCGAGCCGGAAAGCCCGCGACATCCACGACGAGTACCAGCCACGGCTGCGTAAGACCGACGTCGACACCGCGCGCAAACACCGAAAGCAGGCGTTCGCCAGACTCGCGGACGTCGTCGAACAGGTCGGCGACGACCTGCTGTTCATCAACGAGGCGCGCAACGCCCTGCGCGACCTGCCCGAGATCAATCCCGACGAGCCGACGATCGTCGTCGCCGGCTACCCCAACGTCGGCAAGTCCTCGTTCGTCAACGACGTGACGAACGCCCGCGGCGAGACCGCCTCCTACCCGTTTACGACGAAGGGGATCGGCGTCGGCCACTTCGAGCACGACCACATCCGCTACCAGATCGTCGACACGCCGGGGCTGCTCGACCGGCCGCCGGCCGAACGCAACGAGATCGAAACCCAGGCCGTCAGCGCCATCGAACACCTCGGCGACTGCATGCTCGTCATGGTCGACCCGAGCGCCGAGTGTGGCTACCCGCTCGCCTCCCAGCTCGAGCTTCGGGACGCGATCGCCGCCCAGTTCGACGAGATTCCCGTCCTCACCGTCGCGAACAAGACCGACCGCCGAGACGTGTGGGACGAGAGCCTCCTCGACGAACTCGACGCCGACCTCGAGATGAGCGTCGAGACCGACGAGAACGTCGACGGGGTGCTCGAGGCGGCCGTCGACGCCGTCGGCCACGAGCCGAAACTCCCGTTCGAGGAATGAGCGACCAGCCCCGGATATCGAGGCGGATGGTGTGGCGATGAAGCGACTGGGACTGCTCGACATGCTCCAGCTGGCCGCGGGGTTCTCGATGGCCGGCCCGATGTTCTTCCTGGGGCTCTCGTTTCTCCAGGCGGGCGAGGTCGTCGGCGGGGTCGGCTTCCTGGCGCTCGGCGCGTTCGCGCTGTACTTCCCGACGTACCTCGTCAACCGGATCGGCGGCCCACGAACGTGGATCCGGCGTCGATTCGGACGCTCCGAACGCGACGACGACCCGGCCGACACGGAGCCCTCGAGTGCGTTCGATCGGTTCCGCCGTCGGTAACGGCCCGGGCGAGGTCGGTCAGCGCTCGACCAGCCCGATGTATCTGATCTGGACGGCGACGTCCTGGTCGGTCTGGGCCGACACTCGTTCGTGGAGCCGCTCTTCCAGTGCGGGCGAGCGTTCGTCAGGCGGCCCGCCGATCGTCACGATCACTCGTTCGGGCCCCAGAAACGGATAGTTGCCGTCGGTCTGGACCTGAACCTCGAGGAGCGTGTACTCGGCGAACTCATCCTCCGACAGGACGAGTTCGATCTCCTCGGTGGCGTCGTTTTCGAACGTCGAGATGACGAACGACGAATAGGTGATCGCCCCGAGAAAGACCGCGAAGACGAGGACGATTACCACGAGCCCGGCCACGCGCTTGCGTACCCGCTCTTCGGTCGGTCGGAGCGAGAAGAGGTTTTCGGGCCGGTAGCCGGCGTACCAGAGCGTCACGAGACCGGCGAGGTTCACCGAGAGGACGTTCACCAGGACCAGCGCGGTGGAGCCGATCGCCGCGGACGGCTCACCCCACGCGATGGCGATGCCGGCCGCGGCGGCGGGCGGAATGAGTGCCGCGGCGATCATCACGCCGACCAGCGCGACCGAAATTCCCGTCGCGAGACTCACGATCCCCGCGACGCCGGCGCCGAGGGCGACTGCAAGCGAAAGTAGATCCGGCGTGAGCCGTTCGGCGATCTCGTCGACTTCGCCGATCTCGAGGCCCGGCGGCACGATGTTCGTCACCCGGACCATCCACGCGAAGACGGCCGCCGCGGCGATCGCGAGGACGACACCCAGGATCTGATAGAGGATACTGTGTCTGAACAGCGCCTCGTTGTCGATCACCGACCCGACGCTCGCACCCAGTGCCGGCCCGATCAGCGGCGCGATCACCATCGAACCGACGACGACCGCCGGCGAGTCGAGTAACAGCCCCGCCGTCGCGACGACCGCACTCACGATCGTCATCGTCGCGTAGACCCCGAACGTCGGCGTCAGCGACTCGGCCTCGGTCTCGAGTTCCTGTCTCGAGATGCGGTCGGACTCGACGTCACCCGTCTCGTACTCCTCGCGCAACGCCTCGAATCGGCGTGAGACGACGGTTTCGGCGTCGACGACGACCGTGTAGGCGTCCTCGCTAATGCCGGCCTCCTGGAGCTCGTCGAGGATCGGTTCGACGGCCGACGTCGGCAGCGGGAAGTAGACGACTGCGGTGACCTCCCGGCGACCGTTCTCGTCGGTCACGACGTAGTCGACGCCACGCTCCTCGAGCGTCTCGAGGATCGTCTCGCGCTTGCCCGTCGGAACCGTCAGCTGTACCAGCCGCACATCTCGGAGGATTTACCTGCGGGGTCCTAACGGTGATGATTTTCGATGCGGGTGCTCGGTTCGCTCGAGCGGAGCCGATACGGCCGTCCCGTCACTCCCGCGACGATGCGAACGCCCGCGGACGAGCGCTCCAGTCGTACCCCCGAAACCGCAGCGAGGGAGTCGACGCGGACTCCGGGACGACCCCGTGGGTCCGGAGAAACGACCGCAGTCCCGATGGCCCGCCGAAATCGCCGAGAAACCAGAGACAGACACGTGGTAGCCGGAGTCGATCGCGCTCGGGATCGTACTCGACCGACCGCTCGAGTGACGTTCGGGTCGCCTCGTCGAGGATCTCGTCGATCGGTTCGGGCTCGTAGGCGAGTATCGCCGGACAGCTCGCCGCACCGCAGTTCAGCGCGAAGTGGATCCGGGGGTCTGGCTCGAGTCGGTAGGCCGCGCCGAGCCCCGTCCGCGAGAGTCGCGGGAGGTAGCCCAGTCCATACTTCGAGCGCCGACCGCGGAGGATCCCGTGTTCGACGTCGTCGAGGCTCAGCGCCGTCCCGGCGACGGTGATCGCCGGCGCCCGGAAGAACCGAACGCGCGAGTCGAACAGCGCCGGCCGTCGCTCGAGGAGCAACTGCGTCGCCGCGTTGTAACAGTTGAGCCAAAACGCGAGCGCGGCCC
>LFCJ01000868.1_pt1 | contig 19937 bp, 14 predicted proteins | sample 643141 | NCBI WGS metagenome assembly LFCJ01 (sample SAMN03766243, study PRJNA286221) | soda lake metagenome | biome: soda lake; feature: Kulunda steppe; material: water; isolation source: sample B1-Br-g2 brine of Lake Bitter-1 | place: Russia: Kulunda steppe | collected 2010-07
TATTAATAAAGTTAAAAGTATATTTCTCATCTTTTTAGCACTCCTTATCAGCAGTTTCGCCTAAGCTAGATAGTAAATTTAAGAAAAAAGCTGCCTTAGGCAGCTTTTTTAATTAAAATTCATCATCCACTAATTCTCTAGCTAAACTATCCATATTCTGTGTTAAATCATTAAGACCAACTCTTTGATCGAACTCATACTCATACTCAATCTCTCTTATAATCTCATCACTATTAATATCTATAATCTCTAACTCAAGCCGAATAAGAATCTCATCAGAGCTAGTATCAAGCTCTAAAATTTGGCCCATTATAATCTCTTGAGCTCCTAAAATATTAGCTATCTCCTTAGCAAGTTTCTCATCTCTAGTTTGGCTTAAAGCCTCACCTTGCTCATTGATTATCTCTTGCACATTATCACGATCAATCATATAAAACTCATCAGTAGGCATAGATTCTAATTCTGATTGTAAAGCATTAATAAATGACCCTTCTAATCCTGCTTGAACACTTCTATTAAGAATAAACATCAATGCTCTTAAAGGAATTTCTCCTTCTGTATATGCTCTTGCTCTATGGAAACGATCAGCTAAGTCTTGATAATTAGGGTTTACATTATATGCCTTTTGATACTCCTGATAGGCATCTTCCCACTCACCTCTAACTTCAAAAGTATGACCTCTACGATAATGAACTGCTACTAAATCATCTTCTATTGCATCTACTTTATTTTGAGCTCGCATCGAGCTCGGTTGATACCTTAAAGCTAAGTGATAATAGCTACGAGCTTCTTCATATTTCTCTTCTGCTTTAGCTTCATCGCCCAATCTAACATACATATCTTCTGCTTTATCTCTAGCCTCGGCTAATTTAGTTCTAGTATCTTCATAATCATCAACCACATCTACTACTTCTTCATAAGCCTCTACAGCTTTTCCCCACTCACCTCTACTAGCATAAGCTTCAGCTGTCTCATATAACTTAGCAGCTTCTCTATTTTTAAAAAAGCGATTACCTAAATAGACAAGCCCACCAAGAACAAGTACCGTACCACCGACCTTAATAGCTCTATCTCTATCAAAGTTATTATTAGACCCATCTTCAGAAGCATTGATTGATGATAAATTAACATTATCAAAGCCATTTGCTAATGCAGGCACTGAAGTCAAAAGTAAAGAAAATATTAAAGCTAGAGTAATATATCTTCTCATCATCTCTTCCTCCTTTGAGTTTTAGGAATCAGGAGTCGGGAATCAGGAATCAGTAAGTTCAAAACATAAAAGTTCCTGATTTTGAACTTGACTTTGACCTACACTGATTCCTGATTCCTTATTCCTTGTTCCTAATCTATAATAAATACAACTGCTCTATAATCAACAATTCCATGATTCTCATCTAACTCTCGAAATAGTCTAGCATTATCAGAGTTTAAAATAAGATCAGTTGCTGCTTCATCTGTCCGGTTAATAACACTTGTAGCATCGATTAGCAATGGGTTTTCACCAACTCTATCAATCTCTTTAGCACTAGCTTCACTTCTAGCATAAGCAACTAAAGAGCTTACTCCGCTTGGAGCATCTGGACTTACCTCGGTTGGCCCGTAAATGCTATAGCCATCTGTATCAAAAATCTGTGGATAAAGAGCAGTCTCTACATTAAAACCACGAGCATCAATAATTACTCCTGTATATTCAACTCCTGTAGTTACCTCGCTATCTCTTTCAAATTCTCTCTCAGGTTCTTCTCGCCTTGGCTCAATATGCTCTTCCACATCATCAATTCTATCTTGAGCTTGATTTCTAGCCTCATCCTCTAAATAATAAGCTAAGCCATCTCTACCTTCTAAAGGGAGTTCTAAAGTTACTGTAGCTATCTTCATATGTGGGTCATATTCACTATCTGCAACTACTGCACCTTGAATAAATCCTTGTACATTTGTTTGCACCCTATCAGATTCTAACATCATCATTTCTGTAGTACTCTGAGAACTAACTTTAACCCCATCAATGAATTCAACAGCATTTCTATAAGCATCAACCTGAGCAGCTCTGCGGGCCAACAACTTTGCTTGCCCACCACTATAGCGCTCATCTGCGACACCCTCACCTCGAACCAGAATTAAACCATGCTCCCAATCAATTTCAGCAGGCTCTTGCATCTCAAAACTAAAAACAGTCAAACTTAAAGAAAGTAATAACAGGCTAACTAAACTTAATATAGCAGTTAATCTTTTTAACTTCATCTGTTGGCCCCCTTTTATCTATTACCTTAAACTAAGCATACCATCTGAAATTTTAGCCACCTCTATAGTAAAGAAACCTCGATATTTTCAGCGCTATTTTTTCATCAGCCAATTGACATAAGTTCTAACAATAGTATCTATTGCTAAAATTTATCACCAAATATCTATTACGCTCATTATACACTATTTAGACAAAGAAAAATAAATCCCTTCATAAAACTCAGCTTTTATTAATTTATCTTTTAAAAAACAACTCGATTTCTCCCTCTCTCTTTAGCAAGATAAAGTTTTTGATCTACTTGATGCAAAAATTCTTTTATACACTGATAGTTACCTGCTTTGCTACAGAAAAATCTTTTTCTGCTACTCCTTGACGAATATCCTCTGCCAACTCTAAAGCTTCTTTTAGAGCAGTTTCTTGAGCCACAACTAAAAACTCCTCACCACCCCAACGAAAAATAGTATCAGTACTTCTAAACCCTGCTTTCAAATAAGCAGCAAGCTCTTTAATTATTTTTCTATTTTCCTGATTTTTTCTCTAAATTCGACTCTGATCCTAGATTCTTGATTAAATGAACCCTTGTTGCTGGAATTTTAAATTTAAGCTCAGAACCAGGTTCTAAATCTTCCACCTTAGTTGTTAAAGTATCTATTAGTATATCAAAACCTTCCTGACTAAATAAATTAACAAAGAGTCTAGTGATACTGCCTTTTACTAACTTCTTTTCTAAAAAACCTGAATATATATTATCACTCACTGATACTTCTTTACTTTCATCAGTTAGTACTGTTATAAACTCTGGTCTAATTACTGCCACTACCTTTTCTCTAAGGCTTACTTCTTCTTTATTTTCTACAAATAAGCTTAAGTTTTTATTCTTTAATTTAAACTTATTAGCTAGCTTTTCTTCGACCATTAAGTCAAATATATTTTTAGCTCCTACAAATCGGGCTACATCTCTAGTCTGAGGTTTATAAAAAACTTCATCTGTACTACCAAACTGTTCTATTCTACCTCGATTATAGACGGCAACTTTATCAGCTAAAACAAAAACATCAGTTGAATTATGAGTAACATAGATAAGCGGTATCTGATATTCTTGGTGAACCCTCAATAGGTCTTGGCGTAATTTCTCACGGACTAAAGCATCTAAAGCTGAAAAAGGCTCATCCATTAATAAAATCTTCGGTTTTATAATTAAAGCTCTAGCAATAGCTACTCTCTGCTGCTGGCCTCCTGATAATTCAGCCGGATAATTATCACTTAAGCCTTCTAATCTTAGTTCAACTAGCATATTTTTTACCATTTCTTTTATCTTTGCATCAGAATGCTCACTTTTACGCAAACCATAAGCAATATTATCAAAGACAGTTAGATGAGGAAAGAGACTGTAGCTTTGAAAGACATAACCAATATCTCTTTGCATAACTGCCAAGTTTTTTTCAATTTTTCCCCCAGTAGAATTAAAAAATTCTACATCATCACTAATAATCTGACCAGAGTCAGGCTGTTTCAAGCCAGCAATCAATTCTAATGTAGTAGTCTTTCCACAACCACTCGGGCCAAAAAGAACTAAAATCTCTTTATCTAACTCAAATTTTAAATCTAATTTAAAGTTTTGATACTCCTTTTTAAGATCTACTTTTAGCATAATCTGATCTCACCCAATCCTTTATATTTTTAGCCTAATAATCATTTCTTAACTACTAACTGTAAAATCAGTAGTGGAATTAAAAAGATCAACAATAAAAGCACAGCTAAAGCAATAGCCTGCTCTAAATTCTGCTGGGCCAAAGTATATATAGCAGTAGTTAAAGTCTGAGTTCGCCCCTCCAAATTGCCAGCAAACATTATGGTAGCTCCAAACTCACCTGCCGCCCTTAATACAGCAATAATTAGCCCAATTAATAAAGGACGAATACTCAATGGCAAATAAATATCAAACAACAACTCTTTTTCTCCCGAACCAAAGACCATAGCGGCTTTTTTAACATTATCATCAATCGCTTCAAAACCACTTTTTAGAGATTGTACAAAAAGCGGTAGCATCACAAATACCTGTACAAAAATCAAAGCAGTAAAACTAAAGGGGATATCAAGATTAAACCTAATTAGAAAAGAGCTTAAAATACCACGCCTACCAAAAGCCATTAGCAAAGCAAGCCCTGTTACAGTAGGTGGCATTACTAGAGGAATAATTAATAAAGTATCAATCATTTTATATATTTTACTATCACGATTAGCCAGTAAATAAGCAAAAGGAATTCCAAGTAAAGTAGTTAGCGAAGTAGACAATAAAAGCGAAAGAAACGTTATCCGTAAAGCACTAAGTGCTGTTAAACTCTGTGCGACATTAATTACATCATTAACTGAAGTTCTTAAAAACAATGAAAGAATTGTAAGTATAATAAATGTTATGTTAAATATAACTGTTAGCAATAATAAAAACTTCACCATGATTATGACCCCTTATTAGATAGATTAGCTTAATTTTCTGTTAAAAAACCGTATTTTTCTAATATTGCTCTTCCTGCTTCAGAATAAAGATAATCAAGAAATTTTTCGCTTGCTTCTCTTCTATCTTGATTAATCCCTGCCAAAATAGCGACTGGATAATTAGCTAACAGATTATAATCAGCAGGGATCTCTAAAATATCTACCTTTTTTTCATCAGCTGCTTTAATGTCAGTTCTATACACAATCCCAGCATCAACCTCTCCTAATTCTACCTTAGCTACCGCACTTTTTACCTCTAGCTCCTGCGAAACCACAGACTCTAAAATTTTATTACTATAATTATCATAAAATTCTTCACTACTATCAATTCTAGCCAAAACCTCTCTAGTATATCTACCTATAGGAGCAGACTGATCAACAACTACTAATCTATAGTCTGAACTAATTAAATCTTCTAATCTCTCAATCCCTTCTACTTGCTTAGAAACTGCTATAGCTAGTTCATTATAAGCAAAAGTATCGAAATCATCGACTAAGCTTTCCTCAACTAAATCTTCCATATAATCTAAATTAGCCGAAGCAAATATATCTGCACTCACCCCACTAGTAATCTGATTAGCTAGAGTGTGACTTGCTGCATAGTTCATTTCCACTTTTATTTCTGGATATTCTCGTTCAAACTCCTCTTTTAACTCATTATATACCTCTGTCAAACTGGCTGCAGCCATAACTCTAATTTCTGTCTTGTCTTGCCTCTCTCCTACTCCACAAGCTAGTAAAAAAAGCCCTATAAAACTTATAATAGTTATTAGTATAATTATCTTTTTGATTATCTCCACCTCCAAATAAAAAAATTACAAAACAGTCTAATTATCAATCAACTCTTCAAACTCTAAAAGACTAGCCTCAATCTCATCTAATTCAAAATTATTTAAATGTTTTTCTAAATTATTACTATATTCATTTAATGCTTGAAGATTATTTTCTTTAGCAAAATTCTTTAACTCAAAAATAAACTCTTCAATTTGATCAATTACAATTGCACCTTCAATATTTCCAACCTGCACAGAAAACTTTTCTAATAATTCATCTATTATCTCCTGCCTAAAATCAAGCTTTAAAAGATCAGTTTTCGACTTATCTCTAGCTCTTTTCTTCTTCTGATATGCTAGATATTTTGCTAGCTTTTCAAGTAGCTCTTCCTCTTTAATTGGCTTAGTTAAAAACTCATCAAAACTCGCCGCTTTAGCTCTAGCTTTTTCTTCTTTAGTAGCAGAAGCTGTAAAAGCTAATATGATTATTTCATCATTCTCTTTTCTAATCTTTTTTAAGGCTTGATAGCCATCCATAACTGGCATTTTTAAGTCCATAATGACTAAATCTAAATCCTCTTTCCGGGCCAACTCTACTCCCTCTTTACCATTTCTAGCTTCTATAATCTCTAAACCTCTATTCTCAAGCTTAACTCTTAAAAAATCTCGATTCGATTTAACATCATCTACAACTAGTACTTTAGCAGTTTCAAATACTATTTCCGACTTAAAATTATCTTTACTAACCGCATTACTTTCTTTGAATTCTATCTGCTCAAACTTTAAAATAAATTTACTTCCTTGACCTACTTCACTTTCTAAATCTATCTCTCCATTAAGTAACTTACTTAACTTTTTAGTAATTGCTAAACCTAAACCAGTCCCACCATATTCTCTTGTACTCTGTCCATCTTGTTGAGTAAAAGGAGCAAAAATCTTATCTTGAGCCTCTTTTGTAATCCCAATTCCTGTATCTTCAATTATTAACTCTAAATCAAGTCTAGATTCATCACAAATACTGGTATTGACGATAATTTTAACATAACCTTTTTTAGTAAACTTAATTGCATTAGCAATTAAATTAATTAAAATCTGTCGTAGCCTAGCTTCATTTAACTTAATCTCTAATTGAGGAATATCTGCTGCTAAAATAAATTCTAAATTTTTATTTTCTGCTTTCTCACTAAAAATAACCCTCATTTCTTCTAATAAATCATTTAAATTTAGATAATGAAGCTCTATTTTTAACATTCCTGATTCAATCTTTGACATATCTAAAATATTATTAATTAAATCTAATAGACTATAGCTAGCAGTCTTAATAGAATTTAAATAACCTTGGTTGACGTCATCATTAAGTTGACCTTCTAAAATCTCACTAAAACCTATGACTGCATTTAAAGGAGTTCTAATCTCATGACTCATATTAGCTAAAAACTCACTCTTCGCCCGATTAGCTTTCTCTGCCCTCTTCTTTTCTTGTTTTAACTTGATTTCTGCCTTTTTTCTTTGCGTAATTTCACTAATTACAGCTAAATACTTATCTTTATTATAAATATCAGTCGTAGCTATAATATCTGCTTTAAACCACTTATCTTCTCCTGGCAGAGCAGACTCATATTCTAAAGAGCCTCTTTGCTTTGTTTCCTGAACCTCTTTCAATATTTCCTTAAATTCAGTATTTGATTTCTGATCTAAAATCTCAGTTACTTTATTACCAATCATTTTTTCTTCAGGAATAAATAAAGCATCCTCATTATTTGTTAAAACCTTTTTTATTCGATAAGAATCATCAAGCTCAAAAATAATATCATTGATAGAAGTTAATAAAATATTCTGTTCTTCTTCCTTTTTCTTTCGCTTTGTTATATCAACAAAGGCAGTAGTAAAATAACCCTTTTGCTCACTATAAACCGAGATACGATACCATTTATCAAGCGGCTTAAAGTATTCTTCAAACTCTAAACTATCTCCTCCTAAAGCAACTTCACCATACTTTTCAACCCAGTCTAATTTAATTTCATTTATTTCTTGAAGTATATCACTAATTCTTTTTCCTATTATAGCCTCACTTTTTAGACCAGTTAACTTTTCAAAGGTATTATTAACCTCTAAAAAACGATAATCAACTGCTTTACCAGCTTCAAGAATCACCTTATGTTTTGCAACCGCAACAGGCATATTATCTAATAATCTTTTATATTTTCGAGCTGCTTTCTTAAATTTATCTTCTAACTTTTTCTGCCTAGATCCTAAAAAATAAGAAAGAGCACTCACAAAAACCAGAGTCGAAAACAGAAATAATTTAGTTAATAAATCCAAGGGACTAACAACTAATAAAATCAAGATAGTTAGATTAATAAAGTAGTTAAAATAAAGTAGAGCCTTATTATTTTCTAAAATAGTATTTAGAGCAAAAATACTTAAGATTAAAGCTATAAAATAATTATTATTGAAATTATTGGCATAGATTAAATAAAGAAGATGACTATTTAAAAAATAGATTATAATATAACTAATAATCATACTCTTATTTTCTAGAAATCTATCTAAATAACTTAAAGCTACTACTATCAACAAAGCAGTAGCTATTACTATCCTAAAACTCATACTTAATGTATCCTCAATCCCTCTTAAACGATAAAAAACCCCAAAGCCTAAATAAGCAACTACCCCTAGCAACAAAATCACTCGATAGCGGTTCAACTTAGTTGAAAAAAATAGTTCATCTCCCAATATTAGCACCTCATTTCAAAAGAGTTTCATTGTACTTATCGCAGCTTTAGTAAATGAGCCTTATTACCCTTCTTATTATACCATAGCTCATCATATAATTTATTAGAAATTTTAATCCCACGACCTCGCTCAGCTTCACTAATCAGATCTTTTTCTACATCTAACTCCTTTTCTGCTATAGAACTCCAGTCAAAACCATCACCCTCATCACTAATAATAATCTTAATGTATTCTTTAGTTACTTCAATCTCTATCAGAACCTCTTTTTCAGCATCCATTTTATTTCCATGCTCCATTGCATTAATTACTATTTCTTGAAAACCAACACAGATTAGACTAGGCATCTCATAATAAGGAGTAATAAATCCAACTATCTCATCTTGCACCTTATACATTTCACTTAACTTAGTTTTAATCCTTCTTTCAAACTTATCTATTATTGCTAGCTCCCGCTTTAAAGTTAAAAAAGTTAAATCATCTTGAGCCGATAAAGAGTGAGCAAAACTTTTAAAATCTCTTTTCACCTTTAAAGTAATTAAATCAGCAGGGTATTTATAATTTTTTGCTAATACTTTATTTAATCTCTCTTTACCATAAACTTCTTCTGCTACCACTTCTTCTAATAAACCATCAGTAGTTAAGAATATACTCTCACCTTCGACTAAACTTATTTTTTCTTCCTGAGAACCTGAATTATATATTTCTTTAAAGAGAGATCCAGTAATCACTGAAGAAATTGGCATTCCTCCACAAGATAAAGTAAAAGCCTCACCACTATTTAATACTTTAATAGGTGGAAATTGAAAGCCTGCATTAGCGAAAGAAACCTCCATCTTTTCTATATCTACTACTCCTACCAATAAACAGATAAAATAATCAGCTGGAAAACTCTCATTGTTATATTTTTCGGCTACATAGCTAATCAAATTACTAGGCTTTAAGGTGCTATTTTCTTGATGCTTATATAATAAATAATTATTAATTGTTTCTCTTAAAAAAATATTCATCATTGAACCATCAAGACCATGACCACTTACATCAGCTAAATAAATCAGTAATTGATTATCTATCTTAAGTACATTATAAAAATCTCCTCCTAATTTATCAGATGGCTGAAAAAAGGTATCACAACTTAACCCTTCCACTTCAGGCAGCTTATCTGGGAGAAACTGTTGATGTAGCCTTCTAGCTTTTTCAAATTCATTTTCTAAATCATTATATAATTTTTCTAATTCCATGTTCTGCATTTCTACTTCCAAATAATAATCATTGATTTTTTCTTCGTTCTCTTTTCTTTTTAAAGCATTAGTAAAAGTATCAGCTATCATTTTAAATAATAAAGACTCTTCTTCTTTCCATTTCTTAACCTCAACCATTGAGTCAAACCCTAAAACTCCTATTAATTTTTTACTATATCTTAAAGGTAAGATTAAACTTGATTTCACCTCTTCTTTAAGCAATCTTTCTTTAAATTTTTTAGCTGCTTTAGGTAAGTTATTAACATCAGAAATCTGTATTATCTCCTCTGTTTTTAATTTTTCTAATAACCAAGGTCTTTTTTGTAAGTTGAAATTAGAAATATCTTCTTCTATTTTTTCTATCACAGACTCATTTTTATACCACTGAAATTTATTTTTTATCCTTGCTCTATCATTTGAATATAAGTGTATATAGCTATAATCAACATCAATAAATTCAGCTATCATTCCTAAACCATCTTCTATAATAGCTACCATATTCTTCTCTTTTAAATCAATAAATCTTTTTGATAATTCAGTGCTTAATTTCTCTAACTCGACCTGTCTTTTCAAATCTTGCTTAGTCCGATTAAGTTCAAGCTGTGTATTTACTCTAGCTATTACTTCTTCACCTTTAAATGGCTTAGTTATGTAATCTGCTCCACCAACTTTAAAGCCTTTCACCTTTTTCTCCGTCTCTTTTAAGGCACTGATAAAAATTACTGGAATCTCTTTAGTTTCCTCTTTAGCTTTTAATTTCTGACAGACTTCAAAGCCATTTAATTGCGGCATCATAATATCTAATAAAATCAAATCAATCTCTTTTCTTTTACTAATCCCTAAAGCTTTTTTGCCATTATTAGCTACTGCTATTTGATGATTTTCACTACTTAATATTCTACTTAAGACCTTTAAATTCTCTTTATTATCATCTACAATTAAGATTAAATTATTCTTCATTATCTTTTAGCCTCCTTTCATACAAATATTTAAGTCGTTTAATTAAATTCTCAAATTCTAAGAGCTTTTCTTCTATTTTTTCTAAATCAAAGGAGTTTAATGCATTTTCTAATTTAGATGTATAATCACTTATAATTTTTAAATCATTTATGTCTCCAAACTCATATAAGTTCCTGATAAACTCTTCTAGTTCATCAATGACAATAGTATCTTTAATCTTTTTACTTTCTACTAAGAACTCTTTTTCTAATTTATTTAGCATTGCTTTATCAAGTTTAATCTGTTTAAAATCTATCTCTATTTCTTCCTTTTTAGCTTCAGCTTTGATTTGATAAGTTAAATATTTAGCTATACTTTTATATAACTGCTCAGTAGTTACTGGCTTAGTTATAAAACTATCAAATCCAGCTGATTCGACCTTTTGCTTCTCTTTTTTAGTAGCAGAAGCGGTAAAAGCAATTACTGGCTTATCATAGGCAGTATTTTTTAATTTCTCTAAGGTCTGATAACCATCCATAACTGGCATTTTTAAATCCATAATTATCAAATCAAACTCCCTATCCTTGACTAATTTTAGAGCCTCTTTCCCATTTTCAGCTCCAGTAACTTTTAAACCCTTATTACCGAGCTTTATCTTTAAAAAGTTACGATTAGATCTTATATCATCAACAACTAATACCTCTGCAGTATCAAATTCAATCTTTTTCAGCCTCTCTTTTTTACTACTCTGCTTTTTTTCACCACTAAATTCTAAATCGCTAAAGCTTAATTTAAATTTACTACCTTCCCCTAAGCTGCTTTCTAGCTTAATTTCTCCTCCTAAAAGTTCAGTTAATTTTTTAGTAATAGTTAAGCCTAATCCAGTACCCTCATATTCTCTTGTACTCTGTCCATTATGTTGAGTAAAAGATTCAAATATCTTAGCTTGCTTATTTTCTGCCACACCAATCCCAGTATCTTCAATTATTATCTCTAAATCAAGTCTATCATTATCCTTAATTATCTCTTTGACGATTACTTTGACATATCCTTTTTCAGTGAATTTGATGGCATTAGATATTAAATTAATTAGAATCTGTCTTAATCTAGTTTCATCAAATCTAATCTCTCTAAAGATTATATCTTCTACTAAAATATAATCTAGACCCTTATCACTAATCTTTTTACTAAAAATAACTTTCATTTCTTCTAATAATTTCTTTAAATCAAAATACTCAAACTCAACCTTTAACATTCCCGCTTCAATCTTTGACATATCTAAAATATCATTAATTAAATTTAGCAAACTATAGCTAGCCTTTTGAATAGAAGCTAAATAATCTCTATGGTTTTGCTCTTTAAGCTGCTCTTCTAAAATTTGTGAAAAACCAATTACTGCATTTAAAGGGGTTCTAATCTCATGACTCATATTCGCAAGGAATTCACTTTTAGCTTTATTAGCTGCTTTTGCTGTCTGCACTGCTTCTTCCATCTTATTTTCCATCTGTTTTCGCTCAGTTATATCTCTAATATGACCATGCCATAATACACTTCCATCTTCAAGTCTTTCTGGCTTAGCAATTCCTTCCAACCAACGCAACCCTTTATCAGCTAAGTTAACCCTATATTCGTCCTGCCAAGATGTTAATTCCTCTGCTGACTTTTTAATTGATTTAACTACTTGCTGATAATCTTGTTCATGAATTCGCTCAAAAACAAGGCTGGCATCTTCTTTTACCTCTTCAGGGCCAACCCCATAAACATCATAAATCCCTGCTGAAGCAAAGGGAAAACAAGAACTACCATCTGGAAAATATCGGTATTGGTAAATAGCCCCAGGGACTTGTTCAGCCAAATTACTATGCATATACTCATTCTTTTTTAACTTTTCTTTTTGTTCCTGCATGATATCTATAACTTTTCCTAAGCTAATCCCAATCAAAAAATAAACACTCAAACTAAGCAGCTGATTTGCTATGCTAGTTTGATAGCCTTCTATCAAAATATTTATCAAAGAAAGCATTACTGCCCAACATGAGGAGAAAAGCCCTCCTTTTAAACCATAAACAATGCTAGCAAAAATCACTAACAATAAACCTAATAAACCATTTAACACTCTAGGTGTAAAGAAGGAAATAACTAGAAGAAATAAGGCTGCTAGATATAATATTTTTAATAATAGCTTATCTTTATACAAAATAAACTACCTCCTTTTAAAACTGAATTTAATTTTTCATCTAATTTAACGTATAGTTGTATATTTCTTTATTAAAAATAAAAATCCTCTTTCTAACAGATATTATTTTAAAATAGAAAAAGCTCTAAAGAATTTTTGTAAAAATTCTTTAGAGCTTTACTTTAAATTCTAGTTTGTTTTTTCTATCTTTTTGTCAAAAAAACTCTACTCAAAAGTAACTAACGGCTTGATTATACCATCTTCTTTATTTTTCATCATTTCAAATGCCTTATCTAAATTTTCAAATTTAAACTCATGTGTTGTTAATTTTGTTGGATCTATTCTACCATTTTTAATTAAGCGTAATAATCTTTTCATTCTCTCTGAACCACCTGGACATAAGCCAGTATTGATTGTTTTACTACCCATTCCTACTCCATATTCAAGGCGAGGTATTTTTAGATATTCTCCTTCACCATGATAGCCAGCATTAGAAATAGTTCCTCCAGGTCTAGTTACTTTAATACAATTTTCAAATGTAATCTGAGCTCCTAGAGCTTCTATTGCCGAGTCTACTCCTTGACCATCAGTTAGCTCTTTAATCTTTGCTACTTCATCCTCTTCTGCAAAATCTATTACTATATCTGCTCCATATTCTTTAGCCAACTTCTTTCTTGCTTCTACTGTCTCTACAGCAATCACTAATCCAGCTCCCAATAATTTAGCTCCTGCTGTTGCCATTAATCCTACTGGCCCTTGACCAAATACTGCTACTGTACCACCAATTGGAATATTAGCATTTTCTGCTCCCATAAAACCAGTACTCATCATATCCGTAGTATACAATGCTTGCTCATCTGATAGATCATCAGGAATTGGGACTAAATTCGATTTAGCATCTTTAACAATAAAGTATTCACCAAAGATTCCATCCATTACATTAGCATATTTCCAGCCACCAAGCATCTGTTCACATTGAGAGGTATAACCTCTTTGGCAATTCTCACACTGAAAACAAGGGGTTATGGCATTGATTACTACTCGTTGGCCCTTTTCAAAGCCTTCTACTGCCTCACCTAATTTTGCAATCTTACCAGCACCTTCATGACCTAAAGTTATATTACTTTTTTCTCCAAGAGCTCCTGAAACAGTATGAACATCTGAAGTACAGACTAAGCCAGATGTTGCTTTTACCAAGGCATCATTTGGCCCAGGTTCCGGAATAGGCTTGTCCACAAAACCAACTTCACCAACTTTTTTCATGACAAAAGTCTTCATTTCTCCCAACAATATCACCCCTTTTTTGATATTTTGATTTAATATTCTGAATTTTTCACCCTTAATAAGATTGTACCTTATTTAAAGATTATTGGCAACCTTTATGGTAAGAAAATTTAACTAGCTCCCATTCCACCATCAACTCGGTAATAAGACCCATTAATATAAGAGGCCTCTTCTGATGTTAAAAAGAGTACTAAGTCAGCTATTTCTTCTGGCTCACCATATCTTTTTAATGGAATAGATTCAGCAAAACTCTCCTTAACTGCATCAGGATCATCACCACCTTGTGATTCAATAGAGCGCATCATTCTAGTTTCAACTGGAGCAGGACAGACTGCATTAATCCTCACACCAGCATCGCCTGCTTCTAAAGCAGCTGTTTTAGTTAAACCAATTACTGCATGCTTAGAAGCGACATAAGGGGATAAGCCTGGAAAACCAACTAATCCTGCTACTGAAGCAGTATTTACAATACTACCTGATCCCTCTTCAATCATCACTGGCATAACATACTTTAAACCATAGAAAACACCTTTAACATTTACATCCAATACAGCATCTAAATTATCACCAGGAGATTGAGTAATCGGAGCCATTTTTCCTTCAATACCAGCATTATTAAAGAAGATATCTATTTGACCAAACTTCTCTACCGTCTTGTCAACATACTTCTTCACTTCAGCTTCATCAGAAACATCGGCAGTCACAATCAAATAATCATCTTCTGAGACTGGCAATTCTTCAGCTACAGATTTTAAACCAGCTTCATCAATATCAACTAGAGTTAATTTAGCTCCTGCTTCGGCATACTTTTCAGCAGCAACCTTACCAATACCATTTCCAGCACCTGTTATAATAGCTACTTTCTCTTTAAAACTCATAAAGAATCCCTCCCCTTATATTTTATTACCTACATTTAATATCTTATAGCAATAAGACTAAACTCCTGCATAAAAATCAAATTTTTTCGATAAATATCTCCTTCACAAGCTAAATTTCTACACCTCTTTTCTTTAATTCATCTAACTTTTTTTGCGAACATTTTTCGCATCTAAACTCTGGATGATTATCTTTAACTCGGTCATAATTCTTTGTCTTAACTAATCTAAATCCTCGCGAAAGAACTCCACAATCTACACAAGCAATTTCTTCTTTAATTTCCCACTGCGGGGCCAACACCTCCGAGGTGAAAATAAATTTATCTACCCAAAAAAAGATTAATCCCCCGATTAAGTTAGCAATAATCGTTGCCACAGTAAGATTAAAGTCATTAAGCCAGGCTAAAACAAAAGATAAAATTGGTGTACTTAACTGCCATCTAAATAGATATAGTGCATATCGTTTCAACATTTTTTGACTCCTTATCTTCTTATTTTTTTAAGCTAACACAATATATAATTTTATCTTCTTTACTTATTTAAATCAAGTAAAAAAACAGACAGCTCTCACCATCTGTTTTTTCTAATTTTTACTTTTCATTTTAGATTTTTAAAGCTTATACCTTAAACTGTTTTATTAACTTTTGCAACTCTTGAGCCATTCTTGCTAACTCTTGTGAAGAATTCGTTACTTCATTAGACATACCTTTTATATCATCAGTTGCTTCTATTATTTGGTCACTACTTTGGGCCAAATCATTAGTTGCATTCGCAGTTTGATCTATCTGCAGTGATGTTTCTTCTACCGATTCTTTAATCTTATCAAATACCTCTCCTGTCTCTTCTGCTATTTTTTTACCTTTTTTAGCCTTATCTTCAACCTGATTCACCTTTTTAATTCCTAATTTAGATTGCTTTTGAGTCTGGTCAACTAAGCTAGATATTTGTTCTGTCGCTTCAGCAGTTTCACTAGCTAATTCTCTTATTTCATCTGCTACCACAGCAAAACCTTGTCCATGTTCTCCGGCTCTAGCTGCCTCAATTGCTGCATTTAAAGCTAAAAGATTGGTCTGTTCTGCTATATTAGTTATTAGCTCAACTATATGACCAATTTCATCTGAGTTTTCATCTAATTTATTAATTACTTCTACTGTTTCATCTACAGTCTGATTTATCTCTTTGATACTATTAACAGTTTGATTAATGTTTTCACTACCTGTATCAGTCTGCTGATTAGCCTCTTCAGAAAAACTAGCTACTTCTTGTGAACTAGCAGATATTTCTTCAATCCCGGCTGATATATCCTGGATTAATCCACTTGTGGTTTCTATGCTAGCATTACCTTCTTCAGCCGAGGCTGATAGTTCTTCACTATAAGCTGACATATCTTCGGTCTTATCTAAAATATTTCTTACAATCTTCTCCATTGATGTATTTATATGATTAAATGCTCTGGCTAATTTACCAATTTCATCTTTTCTTTTAGTCCACTTTTCTTCTTGCATATGAGTAAAATCACCTTCTGCCATAACCTCACAATCATCTGCTATCTTTTCTATCGGAGCCGACAGACTGTTAGCAATTCTATACACTAAAAATGTAGCAATTAATAAAAATAATATAGAGAGTATAATCATCATTCTTCTTAATCTATACATTCCCGATAAAACTTGATCGATAGGAGCAGTCACTCCTACATTCCACCCCATATCTGCTAATTCACTATAGCCAATAAATAAATCTTCCCCTTCAAAAATATACTCTTCAAAACCAGACTCTGAGTTAATCACTGCTTCAGTCATCTCAGCTAAACTTCTTAGACTTTCATCTTCTTCTACTGCTGCTAAGGGATTAAACTGTTCCATGACTAACCCTTCATCTTGATGGGCAATAACTGTTCCTTCATTATTAAACATATAAGCATAACCTTGCTCACCAACCTCTATATCACTCACTATATCTATTACATCACTACCTAGCATTCTTGCTATTAATGCTCCTACAATTTCACCATTAGCTTCAATCGGTGTAGCAACCATAGCTACTGGAGCATTAATTGCTCTACTAATTATCATATCAGAAATATTTGTATTTCCTTCCAAGGCCTCTTGCACATAATCTCTATCAACTAGCTCCAATTCATCGCCATCAATATAGCTTGCTCTACCATCTAAATCTACTAAGGATATTGTTGCATATTCAGTTCTATCAACTTCTTCTTCTAAAACAGGCTTTATCTCTTCCCAGTCCATCTCTCTAACAACTTCACGATTTGCAATTGCTTCTAGCTCTGCCTTTCTTACATCTAGTCTTGTCTGTACTATATCTCCAACATCTTCTGCTCTTTCTATTAATCTTGCTTCCGTCTCTTCTATTATTACATTTGAGCTATTTAAATATGCTGTCAATGCCAAAGCAATAGCAAGCACTAAGATTAAAACCCCTACGTATGCAATCAATCTAGCCTTAATTGAATTTAATTTCATAATTCCAACTCCTTTTTCTGATTTAATTGTTATATATTTATAGTTCTACATCTTCATGTCAAAACCTTTTATTTTTTAAATAAATTATTGTTTTTTTACTAATCTGTTGATTTATCTTTGTCTTGTTCAAATTCCACTCTCATAAGTTACTAAACAAATCAAAAAGAGCTATCAGGATTTCTCCTAACAGCTCTTTAACTAAATTAACCATATTCAATAAACAAATACTTTTTCTAATCTCTTTATTTAAATTTAGTCAAGCTCAAACTCATCTGCTAATTCGGCTAAATCTAAAGCCTCATTACTCATTTGATCACTTGAGCTTGAAATTTCTTCAACTAGAGATGAATTCTGCTGTGTTACTTGATTTAACTGCTCAATAGTATCCCTAATTTCATCAGCGGCAGAATTTTGTTCTTTTAAAGCACTACTAATCTCATTAACTAAATCAGTAGTCTTAGTAGAATTACTTACAATTTCCTTTAAGACATCACTGGTCTCTTCCATTAATTGATTACCATTTTCAATCCGCTTAATACTTTTATTGATTAATTTTTCTATCTCATCAGCTGCCTCAGCAGATCGACCAGCTAAATTTCTCACTTCAGCTGCCACTACTGCAAAGCCTTGACCAGCCTCACCAGCTCTTGCCGCTTCTACCGAAGCATTTAAGGCTAGCAGATTGGTCTGAAAAGCAATATCATTTACCTTAGATATAATTTCTGAAATATCTTTACTACTAGCAGTAATATCCTCCATCGCACCCTTCATATCCTCAACTACATACTCTCCTTTTTCAACACTTACAACAGTTTCATTAGCTAATGTATTGGCCTCAATTGCGTTTGTAGTCGAAGCTTGCATAGAAGAAGTCATCTCTTCAATGCTAGCTGAAAACTCTTCTACTGAAGAAGCCTGCTCTTGAGTTCGCTGGGCCAAATCTTGATTGCCGCTAGCAATCTCTTCCGAGCTATTAGCAACCAAATCAGCAGATTTACTTAAGCGAGTGATGAGCTTTTTTAAACTTTTATACATCTTATTTAACGCCGAATTTAAAGTACCAATCTCATCATTTTGCTTAACTTCAACCGGCTCTACATTAAGTTTGCCCTCAGCAATTTCTTGCGCAAAATTAACAGCCTTTAAAATAGGATTAACTATCCTTTGGCTCATCAAGAAAATTACTACAAATAATATAAGACTGATTATTACTAAAACACCTATTACACTAAAGGATATCTGATTAACCATCTCAGCGACAAAGCCTTGTGGGGCACCTACATACCAAATACCTATAATCTCTCCATCAGCATCTCTAATCGGTGTATAAGCTGTTTGATACATGTTACCAACCACCTCAGCTTCACCATAATAATCTTCACCAGCCTCTAAAACAGCTTGCGCCACTTCATCCGAAACTGTAGTCCCAACAGCTCTTTCCCCTGCTTCATCTACTACATTAGTTGCTATTCTCGTATCCTCGGCAAAAATTGTAACAGTGTTATCTGTTATTTCACCAAACATATCTACAAATTCATAATTCTCATTCATCAACTCTTCACCTTTATAGAGCTCATCTCCCTCTAATCGCCACTCCCCTGGATACTCTCTATTAAGTATCTCATAACCTGTCTGCAAATCAGTTTCTGCCTTCTCTAATGCCACTTCTTCTGCTTCTTCAGTAACAACTCTGCCAATAATCAAAAAATTTACTAATAATAATACTACAATCGCCAATAAAAATATGAGCATTAATTTAATCTTGATTGAAAGATTTTTTAGTTTTTCTATCATTTATACCACCTCATTAAAATAATAAAAGTTATTATTCCTGATTAATACTAAACTTTAATATAAAATTTAAAATTCCTGCATTTTTTTAAATAAAATAAAAAAGAGCCAATAGGATTTCTCCTACTAACTCTCTAAGCTTGAAATTATATCTTGCAAAGAATCTGCGGAAGCTTGTAGCTTTTCTTCTTCACTCTTTGATAGCTCAAATTCTAAAACTTTCTCAATCCCATCTTCTCCTACAATACAAGGAACACTTAAGGCTACATCCTCTAATCCATATTCACCTTGCAAAACTACCGAAACTGGTAATACAGAATTCTCATTTAACGAAATAGCCTTGACTAACCTGACAACTCCGGCTGAAATACCATGATTAGTATAGCCTTTCTTCCGCCAAATGTTAAAGCCGATTTCTTTTACCTCAGTTTCAATATCTTCTTTGTCTAAAACTAAATCTAAATCCTTTATTTTAGCAAAGCTCTTAAAATCATAACCACAGATATTAGCTATACTCCAAGTAGCGAAAGAACCTGCTCCATGCTCGCCTAAGATATAAGCAAAGACATTCTTAGGGTCAATATCATATTTATCTCCTAATATCTGCATCAAACGTGCACTATCAACTAAAGTACCACTGCCGATTATTCTATCAACTGGATAATTAACATGCTTTTGTGCTATATATGTTGCTATATCAACAGGATTAGATACCATAATAATTAGAGCTTCACGAGTATACTCTGTTATCTCTTCCATTACATCACGAATTATTTTGCTATTTTTAACTGCCAAATCTCGCCTAGTCTCTCCTTGTTTAATGCTTGGCCCAGCAGTTATAATAATTATATCACTATTACTAAGCTGACTATAATCTCCTGCCTTTAAATTGGCACTAGGA
>LFCJ01000870.1_pt1 | contig 19884 bp, 35 predicted proteins | sample 643141 | NCBI WGS metagenome assembly LFCJ01 (sample SAMN03766243, study PRJNA286221) | soda lake metagenome | biome: soda lake; feature: Kulunda steppe; material: water; isolation source: sample B1-Br-g2 brine of Lake Bitter-1 | place: Russia: Kulunda steppe | collected 2010-07
CTGTCGCACTCGAGGGTGTTGTCATCGCCGACGCCGGAACGATATCTCGAGTGTGGTACGTGACGGGCGATGAACTCCGAGAGACGCCTGTGCTGTCTGATTTTACATCGATAACGCTGGATTCAAACCCTATACTCGACGAAAATAGTCACGGCTCGTGAGTGTGCTCGCCGTGGATAATTATGGACTCGCCGGGCGGGCAACTGGCGAACGGCACCGTGAGCAATCGCAGTACGGCGGTGAGTCGAAATGAGTTCGACCGCCGACTCAACTGACGTTCACACGCTCGAGTTCGAACAAGAAAAAGATGGCCCCTCAACCTCGTGGAAACGGGCCCGTCCGAAGGAGGCACTGATCGAATCATTTGGGCGGTTCGGATACAAGGTCACGCTCCGAGATGGCGAGGAGGTCCACTACTGCGCGCTCGGGCTCGAGGGCGGCGAGTACATCGGTCGGTGTGACTGCAACGGCTGGAAGTACCACGACGGCCCGTGTGCTCATCTCTGTACGCTACGGAAAGCAGACTTCATCGGGGAGATCGACGTCCAGGCTGCCGACGGTAGTCCGGAAGAGGAGCACGAGATGCACCAAGCGACGGGCGAAACGTTCGACGGCAACCCACACGACACCGCTGTCGAACAGGCTCGAGAGGTGCGGCCATGACGGGCCCGCGCACGAGCGGGAGGGCGCGCGAGAGCCCTCCGCACACACCCCCCAGGGGGTGTGTGGCTAAACTGTGTATCACCGCACCGTCTGCGTGTTCACCCGTGTACACGATGGGGCCAGAAACCCCCGTTTCTGTGTACACGAACGGAGGTGCTGACAGATGAGTCGCATGGGAGTCGAAGGCTACAGCAGCGCGGGCCAGACGCGACTGAGTGCAAAGGTGAACGAGGACCTGAAAGAGGACTTCAAAACCGCCTGTGAGACGATGGGCGAGACGATGACCGACGTGATCGAGGAGCAGATGGAATCGGTCGTGAACGAATACGGCCCTGTCTCGATCACCGACGATGACGGGTACTACCCATCGGACCCACGTCTGCGGGAGCTGTACGAAGCCTGCTTGTCCTACGCCACTCCCGACTTGAAGATCTACCAGCGACGTCACGCTGGCAGCATTGCCCAGGAGACACGCCAGATGAGCAAGAACGAACTGGCGGATGCATTGATGCCACTTCGACAGCAGGGATTCGTTGCCCTCGGGGCGATGCCGGTGGATCTAACCGGAGAAGCCGCGAACCGTTGGCGACACTGGCGAGTCAAGCCGCCGTGTGCCGATCCGAACCAGTGGAAGTATCGGGAAAAGTAAATCCTCTAAAGCACCAGAGGGTCGTGAGTGGGTATAGAAGATTCTAAAAAATCGCCTAATTCATCTTCAAGTTGGGAGGCATACTCGTTCGCGAGATTGTACTCTTCGACAGCAATTCCGTATAATCTTTCTGCTTCAAGTGTATTCCCGTCTTCCATTTCATTCATGGCCAAATACTGGCTTGCAGATGCTTCTGATAGTGAAAAAGTGTAACTCTCAACTTCAGTCCAGATCTCAGACAGAGTTGAGTCATCTGAGTCCAAATCCTCAGCATTATCGTGTAATGAATTTAAATCTTCAAAGGCACTTTGAAAATGAGAAAGTGCCGCTGCCCACCGTTCCATAGAAACAAATTCTTCCCCTTGTTCAATTTCATCGAAAGCACTTCTAATAGTTGCGTTATTATCATCAATCCAATTAGCTGCCTCAGTCTCAATAGGGGCATCTTCATCATCGCTGTCCGCATTAGAACCCGGCCCTTCGCCAGCACAACCGCTCAGCGTTACGATGCAAACCACTGTATAAAGGTAAGTTCTCCTTTGATACAGATTATCTGTTCCACAGAAATCCTGTTCTACCGACATAGTACGGTTTCCAACAACGGAGTTATTATAATCCGTTCACCCCGGAGTAGAAGGTTTGATTTTTTGAATAATCGAGCGTGGAGCTATACGAATAGTAGCATTTTGAAGCCAACGCTAATACTGTTGCTGGATGCCTAAATATCGATAGGACTGACGACGAAAGAGCCCGTAGATACGTCAAAGGAAACATGTAACGGTGTTCCTTGTTCAATATCCATATTATCACTAAATGGGGTGGGGAGAACGGAATACACGCTATTTCCGTTTTCCTGAGCCCGGACAATTCCACATGGGATCGTCTCATCATCACGATTCGCCTCAGCCGCTTGCTGAGCACGAGCCGACGCGCTTGTCATCACATTAGATAGGAAGAAAGCCACGTACAAAAATACACGTCTCCGTCACTATTCGAATACCTACTGCGGTTCCAATTGTGGCATACGCGAAGTGTCTCAAGCCGGTTTTCCGCGTATGGACCCACCCGATGAGTCCGAGAAAAGTATCGACGACGTGTACCACGACCGGAACCTCCTCGCGATCGCGTTTGCCACCGTGGTCGAGATGGCACGGGGAAGTTCGGGATTCTACTACGACAACGACTGGCCCGTGATCTGGGTCGAGACCCCGGCGGGGCAGACGTCCTGGCACATCCATCCCGACCTCGAGGACGTGCTCAAGCGGTCGACGCTCCAGGAGCGACCGCCATCTGACGGATGGGACGGGCACGACCGAGTGACGAAAAATAGCCGCCTTGCCCGATACATCACGGGCCAGTATCCGACGTTCCCATGACGGTCAAAACACGACACCGGAAGAACGCAGACGGCGAACAGGTCACGCAGCGAATCGTGATCCTCGAGGATGCGGTCGGAAGCACGACGCGGTATCCCTTCGAGGAGACGGCGAACGGTCACGAGTACGTCGGAGACGGCGAACCGAGTGACCGGGCCCTCGAGGTACTGGAGGCGACCCTCGAGGGATGACCGAACGCATCGAGTTCGGGAGTAAGTCGGCTGCTGACGCCTTTCGTGAGCAGTACCCCGACCACCTGTGTTCAGACGACGATCGCCGGCTGAAGACGGTGGCGTTCGCTTCCTCGACACCCGACAGCGTACTCGATCGAGCGGCGGTGAAAGCGGGAGCCGCCCGAAGCGAGCGCGGGAGCCGTGGCGGGCAGGCCGATCTGACCGACCACGAGCGGTCGACTATCGACTTCACCGAGACCACCGTCCCTCACGCACGGAGCGTCAAGGGGCTGATGATCGAGGAGGGAGTCGACGACTGGCTGGCGTACTACGACACCACGCTCACCGTGGACGAACACCGAGAGGTAGCTGAGCGCGCGGTTCGCGACGAACGAGGTGATCGACTCGACGCCGACACCGACGTCGACGATCGACTCGCCGACCTCGAGGGAGCCCACGGCGAGCAGTGTGATCACGCTCGAGATCATTGTGAGGACGGTGAAACCGACGCCTGTGAGTTCCTTCGCGAGGCGTGCGGACTGGACGACGACGCCGTCGAGGAACTACGGGCGACCGATGATCCCGACGACCTCCCCGGTGAGATCTACGGGGCCCTCCGACGGCTGTGGCTCCGCTACAAGATCGGGGTTGCTGATGCGAAGGAAGCGGCGGCAGCAATCAACGCGATTCACGGCGAGTGTGGCCGCTCGCTGGTCGAGTTCGAAGAACTCGGCAACCGGGAACTGACCGAGGCCGACATCGACTGGTAAGATCATGACAGGCTATTTCTGCCCCGTAGAGGGGTGCAACAAGCACACGGAGCACTGGGAGAACGACCAGCCCCCGTTTGCCTCGAGGGAGGCGGTGAGGGGCCACATCAACGCGATGAGCGACGACGACCACCAACGAGCAAGGGACGAGGGGGCCTGGAGGGAGGCCCCAGAGGCACCTGAAGGCGGGGACGGCGAGGGGGATGAGACCAACGACGAGCAACCGACCGACCAGGAGGAGACCAGCGACGACCAAGAAACAGACCAGGCAGACGAGGGGGGTGAGGGACCCCTCGAGGAGGACCAGATGGTATCCCAAGAGGAATACGACCAGCAGCAGACCAGCGAAACCGAGGGACAAGAGGCAGACGACGACCAACCAGCGACCAGCGACGAAGGGACCCCTTCAGGGGGGTCGACCAGCGGCTCGAGCAGGGCCTTCCCAGAAGTACCGCCGATGACGGCGTTCGTACTGATTACCGCTGTGTTCCTCGCGATCGTGCTCTGGCGAGTCTATCGGGCCCGCCAATCCAGCGAGCCGATGAGTACCGTTCAGGAAGAAACCGATGAGGAAGCCGACGACGGTCCTGAGACTCCCCTGATCGAAGCATGAGCGAAGATATCGACACCACGACGGAGGAGGGGAACGACAATCTCGAGGACCAACCCGAGGACGTCGAGGAAAAGCCGGAAATCGAGGACGAGGCGACCGTCGAGGTAGACCTCGAGGCAGTCGATGACGCCCTCGAGGAAGACGTCGAGGACGACGACCAGGAGGAAAGCGACGACGAACCCGAGCAGGTTCCAACCGAAGCCCCGAGCGGGCAAACCTTCGGTGATATGTACGTCACGGGGCTGGTGACAGTCTCGAATACGGTGATCGACTCCTACGGAGCGGACGAAGCGAACGGGGTTGACGAGTCGGTCGCTCGCGACCTGGGGCTCGACGATGCGATGGACGAATGGATTCGCGAAAAAGGTGGCACGGAGGACCTGCCACCCGGTCAGGCACTCATGATCGGAACGGCCATGTTCGGAATGGCTGTGCTGGCGTCGAATCCGGAGGTTGTAGCAGCAGTGATGGAGGGTTTTGAGGCATGAATTTCGGCAGTATGACCCCTGGAGCGATGAAGAAACAGATGATGAGCAACGTGGCCGACCAGGTCATCCACGGCGAAGCCGGAGACATGATTTTCGGGCTCATCGCCTGGAAGGAGATCGAACTCCTCGAGGCGGTGGTCGAACTGCACGAGGAGATCGGCCTTGAGGAGATCGAGCAGGTGCCGGATGCCGACGATCGGAAGGCTCAGTTACAGCGACTCGTCGAGGCGGTGATGGCGAACGAGATTCCCGAGTTCTGGTTCAATGAGATCGGTGAGCGGGTCCTCGAGAACCCCGAGGACGCCCGGACGTACCTGGACGCTGGCGAGGAGTGGAGCGAACAGGTCGACAAGATCGTTCGCTCGTACCGAAATCAGGGTGACAAGCGTCCCCGGTCGGAGATCGTCGCCGACTACGTCAACCGGAAGTTCGGTGTCGAAGTCGGGTTTTTCGTCGCCCACGTCGTCGTGTGGACGGACGATCAGCGACAGAACGTCCTGCGTCGGATGATGACCGGAAACCTCGACGGCGTAGAGCAAGCGATCAAAACGGCGCGTAAGGAGATCGAGGAGTCGGAATGAGTCGGGTCCTGCTCGCGGCGAAATCGGGCTGGGGGAAGTCGTGGAATACCCAGGCGTGGCTCGAGGAGAACCTTCCGGGGCAGGACTTTGCGGCGGTGCTGGACTACAAAGACGAGTATCGTGGGCTCGTTCGAGGGACGGCCCCCTCGACCCCGGAGACCGACCTCTGTAGTTGGCACATCGCTGGCCCCGGTGAGGTTGGACTGTCGCCGGCTGGCTGGGCGGCGATCCTCGAGGCCGGGAAGCGCGTCATCATCCCACGGTATCGTATCGACGGCGACGACTGGCGGGAAGTGGTCGGCAACGTCTGTGCCGCCTGTCGACGACTGTACGAGGAGTACCCAGAGGCCAAAATCCTGACCGCGATCGACGAGGCGCACATCGCAGCCCCGCAACGGGGGAAGTACCCCGAAGACACGAAGAAAGCGGCCACAACCGGACGCGGTGAAGGACTCTCGAGCCTGTGGATCACGCAGCGACTTGCCGAGATGGAGGAGACGATCGTTGCACAATGCGACGAGCAGATTCTCGGCGGATTCTCGAGTGACGCCGACCTCGGGAAAATCAGCGTGGACTACCCCGCTGCCGTTCACGACACTCGTTCCTCGTCGGCAGGCGCACTGCCCGAACCGCTGCAAGTCGACGGCAACGAACCCCTTCGAAAGTTCCAGGACGACGCAGGGAACACCGTCGGTAGCGAGTGGATCTGGAGCAACGACTCCGGGCTCCTCGAGCGCGTCGACACTCGAGACGTCGAACTGGCTTCGAGACACTACGGCAGCCAGGGCCAATCCCTGTCGTCCCCGTACGCATGACTCGAGTACAGATCACGCTCACCGGATCCAAGGCCGAATCGTTCGAGGACCGGAAGGCACGCCTCGAGGAGCAACTCGGATACGAGATGAGCAACGCTCAGGCGGTGATGCTGTTGATGAGTTCTGCTGTAGAGTGCGACACACCGATAAATCTTCATTCGGTCTAATTCGCCCTTTCGCACGGGTTTTACGGCGTTATACCCCTTCTCGAGTTCCGTAATGTCCGTAGCGACTAACGCGGCTGGTGCGGCTGGCTCGGCTGCCTCGGGTAGCCCGGTCAACGTCGGATCAGCGGCAGAACTGAAACGAATCGTGTCGTTCGATATGTGGTCCGAAGTGCTCGGGCTGTTCGTTGGGTTCCTCCTCCCGGAACTCCTGCGTCGAACGACTGGCGGAACTGTACCGGACGAAGCGTACGGCATCGCCACGATGGCGGTCTCGCTGTACTTCTTCGACGGATCGTGGAGCCGTGCCGGAGCGGTCGGCGGTGGCCTGCACGTCGTCGACTCGTTCATGAACCGACGCCTTGCGGTGGCTGACCGCATCACGGGGATGGCCTAATCATGGGACGGAGCCTCAACTACCAGAGCAGTATCGTCGAACAGCACGAAAACATCGAGAACGATCTCTCACCGATTCTCACGGTGAAACCGGAGCGGGGAACCGTCATTTCCCTCCTCAACGAGGTGGCGATGGGTTCGGCCAGCGGGCTCCCGATCTACGCCGAACTGTACGACCAGGACGGCGACGCGCTCCCGGTCGACACCGACATCGTTCTCACGGCGAAGCGACCCGGAGACGCCCGTTTCCAGACCGTGAGCGTCAAAGAGGACAACATTTCGACGTACACGAACAAGAGCGTCGGCGAACAGCAGGACTCGAATCACGTCGATTCGGTCAAGCACGAGCTGAAAGGCGAACGTATCAACGTTCGCGACGTCGACGAGTTGGCCGTCGAGATCGACAGCGACGAAGTGATCGACTGGGACGAGTCGAAACTCTACTTCGAGCGCGACGGCATCGAGGAGCGCCGGAGGTAACCATGTCCGGCATGGACGCAGTGGTTCGAGAACTCGCCAAGATGGAGGGCGACCCGGCCCGCCTCGAGCGCACTTCCTTCGACACCTACGAGGGCGAGGAGGGGACCGAGACGCTGATCGCGACGTACGAAGCCCCGAATCCGATGGTGTTTCGCCACGACCGACCGATTCGGTTCGTGCTGACGGCCTTCGAGGAGTTCACCAGCGACGGTTCCGGGGAAACCCAGGAGTTCGAACTGTCGCACGATCTCGTCGAGAGCCCGCAATCCGCGGACGTCCGTGTCTACGCGGACGGCGAGAAGGTGAAACCGGAGTCGATCGACTATGACACGGACACGATCGAGTACGCCGACGGTGGCGAGGAGGAGGAAGTCGTCGTTCACTACATCGCCGGTGACGACGCCGAGGTGACGATCCGCAAGGAAGCCCCCTCGAGTCAGGGCTCGGTTTCGCAATCGATCTTCGACGCCCCGCTGGCGCTCCTCCATCAACGCGATCAGGACGAACAGCCCCGGTCCTTCGATGAAGGCCGCTCCCCGCTCGAGCGTGTCGTTCCAACGGACTGGAAAATCAATATCTACGTCGATGCGCCGTACAAGGTAGCCCTCTACGACGAGGACACCGGTACGACCGCCCGCAACGCCGTGCTGTCCCTGCCGTACAAGCAGGCACAGCAGGACGTTGAGGGGCTGGGTCAAGCGGTGGCGCACGACGTCATCCAGAACAGCTAGCCACTCATGGCCCGCCCGATGATCGAATCGCACGGTTACGGCGCGGGCGAGACAGACGACTCTCCTAGGGATTTCTCCCCTGCTGTGCAGCCTCGAGCGTCGAGCGTCGAGGTCTGCAAGGACGACGTGATTCTCGTCCTGACGGTCGTCAATCTCGCCCTCGTTGTGGTGAACGTGTGGCTCAGTTACAGAAACTCGCACTCATGAAAACGAACGAATCAGCGACAGACGACGGTGGTGGCGGTGATTAGTCTGCCCGATACGGGCGACGTGCCCGACCTGGGTGACGCGCCGTCGACGGACGACCTGCCGGGGACCGACGATCTCCCGAGCGTCGACGACGGCCTGGACGTCATGCCCGACCTCGAGGTCGGTGGTGGCGGCACCGGTACGGACGATCTGCCTGGGGTGGGTGACCTGCCTGGGTTCGGTGACGCCCCTGGTGTGGGCGATCTGCCGGACGTCGGAGACGCGACCGACAACCTGCCTGGGTTCGACGACGTTCCCGGCGCTGGCGATGTGGCCGACGTCGTGCCAGACCTGGGGGATGCACCGAGCGCGGGAGACGTCACGGACGGCTTACCCGGATCCGATGACATAACGGACAGCCTGCCAGGATTCGACGACGTCCCCGACCCCGGCGACATACCAGGGAGCGATGCGGCTCCGCTCCTGGGTGGGATGTTCGGCGGGGCAGGTCACCTGGCCGGGTTCGCCTCGATGGCGGACGGTGACACCGCTGGGCCGACTCTCCCGAGTATTGGGAGCGGTGGCGGCGACCCGGACCAGGAGGAGATGGACGAGGAGATGCAGGAGATGCTGCTGTTCGCCGCGCTGATCGTGGCGGCAATCGTGGTCCTGTTGGTGATGCTCTAATGGCGCTCCCGTTGCTTCCCGGCGTGAAGGTCGGGGCTGGTGCTGCGGGCTCCATCGGGGGCGGCCTGGTAAGCCGTACAGGGCTCTCGAGTGCGGCGTCGACGCTTCGGTCGACGTTCGCTGGAACGCCGCTGCGGGCCGGCCTGTCCGGCCTGGGACTGGGGCAGTTCCTGAGTGTCGAGCCCGATCACGACAACCCGGTGACCGGAGACATGCGGACGATGATCCTGGTGGCGGTCGGCGGTATCGTTGCGCTCATCATCCTGCTGCAGATGATCGACAGCGGACCGTCACCGGTCCCTGTCGGGGGGCTGTGACGATGATGGAGACGATCGTCGTCGACTACACGGTCGAGATCGCGGTGGCGGTGTCCTCGAGCGCGGCGCTCGTAGCTGCTCGAGAGGCGCGACAGATACGCAAGCAAATCGGAAAGATCGACGAACACGACCGGATTCTCCAGGGCGATGAGGCGACTGGTTTCCCCGGCCTGGTGACTCTGGTGACCGAAGACGAGGAGGACGACTATGGGATCTAGGAGCCCCGTCGGAACGACGTCGACCAAGTTCGATCTGGTACTCGATCAGTATTTCCCGCAGCGGAGCGGGAACTGGTTGTACCAGATCCTCGAGAACCGGACGGACGCGCTGCTGTTGGCGCTCCTGTACGAGATGCAGACGATGAACCACGGCGACGGGTTCGAACTCGAGCAGGAGAAGCGACCGGATCAGCAGGAGGCGGACTATTTCGTCACCGAGGGACCGGTGGCGGTGACCAGCACGTCTGAGAGCGACCACAGACTGAACTGGGGTTTCCCGGCGACAGCGGTCACGATCTGGGGATTCGAGGAACCGCTGTACGCATCGTTCCGATCGAGTGGTGATAACCGAAAGATTCCGCTCGAGCCGGAAGACTCGCCGTTTTCACTCTCGCCGGAAGGTGGACTCGGTGCGTCTGAAGTCCGGCTGCGGAAACTGACGAGCGACCAAGAAGACCCGGCGGTGAAGGTAATCGCTTTCCGATGAATGGAGGTAGAACACAGGGACATGGAAAGCCCCCTGAGGGGGTTCTTGCAGGTGAAGATGTACCGGTAGAAAACGACCGATTCAACCTCGAACAATCGAAGATAGACGCGCTCATGGCCGAGTTGCGTGATCGAGGCGGCCCGTACGAACAGATGACGGATGAACAGTTACGAGATCGAATTATCGAGATAGTCGAGCAATGAAATGACAACGCTACCCAACATTGAAACGGACGAGATCGGATTCATCGCATTTTACAATGTGATCGAGGAGTCCGACGCTGACAGTATCGACCCGGAAGACGCGCTGAGTGATGGAAGCATCGAGCAGTATACACTATATGATAACGGCTGGTCAGGAGATTTCGATTCAGTAACCGGGCGAAGGATCTCGGTTCGTGTGAAATCAGACGGCTGGATCGTGGCGTATATGGATCGCACCCAGGAGACGGGGGAATCCGATGAGGGTCCGGAAGACATTCCAAGAGGCAACCACGATTTAGCGAAGAACTGGAAGGTCTACAACGATGAAAGCGACCTCGAGGAAAACACACTTTCCGAGGCGATCGAGTCATTGGCTTCGGAACTCGATAATTGGGAAAGTTCGATCGAGGATCAGTTCAGCCAGTCAGACGTTGGTCTGTATAACTACGAACACGAAAGCAGCGAGGCCACGACGTTGTTTTCCGAGTCGATCACGAGTGGCGAGGGTCACGGTTTCATATTCACAGACGGTACCGAGGTAAACATGATCGTGGTTGGTGTTGCTGGTGAAAACACATCGAACACGGCTAGCGGTAGCTTGTCGGTGGACTACGAGCACCCAACCCAGGGATCTGAGTCGATCCTTTCGACAGGAACAGACTCATACGACCACTATGTTGCCTCTTACGTCGATTCCGAGGACACCGAGCACGATAGTGAATACCTCATCGATACGGGTGACGTTTCATTCGGAAATCACGGCGTCGACCTACTGATCATGTGGGAGTAGAATATGACCGTTGAAAACTCGGAGGCCAACGAGTTTAGCGAGGAGTCGGAGATAGCAATATCTGATGAAGAAGAAGCGGGAGACGGTGAGGGAGGTGAAGATCTAAATGCATTCGACCTCGACCGTGTCGATCAGTTGGAGGTGTTGTATCAGGGTACAGTCGACTGGCAGGCGAGCCACGATCCCCCGAGTGGCGTAGTCGAATCCTCAAACGAGTTCACGGTAGGATTTCCAGAAGGGGAACGAGATACACAGGACGAAAAGACTGATCCCGAAGCGGAAGAAGGGGAGGGCGGCGACGATCTCATGGCCTTCTTCTTTGATCGCCGTGATCAACTGGATCTATTATATCAGGGCACAGTAGACTGGCAGGCCAGTTACGACGCGCCGAGGGCAGTTGTTGAATCCTCGAATGAGTTCACGGTGGGCTTTCCAGATGGAGAGCGATTCACAGAGGAGGAAGAACCGGACGGAACTGCAGAGACGGGCGTCGGTGGCGATGATATGGACGCTTGGGAACTTGACCCGGCGGACACAATCGCCGCACTCGTGCAGGGTACCTATGAGGATGAATCCGATTATAGCATTCCCATTGGTGTTGGACAAACAGACGCCAATCGGTTCACGGTCTCCGATCAAAAAAGCGCCAGTGAACCCGACGAACAGACTGCCGGCGACGGTATTTTCTTGGGACGCAACGTTTTCGACCTGGAGTTGACGGGGATCGTGTACGCGGTTGCGGACCCGGACGAGCCCGACCTCGATCATGCGCTGAAGGTCGGCGGTGCGACAATCACGCTGTTTCCCGAGGAGTTGGAGGATGAGGACCCGGAGGAGTTCGCTGGGCAGATAATTGAAGTGGAGACGTCGGCGGACGGGATCTATACCGCAGGACTTCCGGAGTTCGACACCCGGTTTTTCCTGCAGGTGGAACACCCGGTACTGGGGCAACGGCTTTCCTCGATCGAGATCGAGCGGGCCGACGCAGAACTCGACGTATTTTACCAGGCACTCGCAGGTGGATCGACCGGTCTGTCGGTCGGTCGGGGGGTGAACCTCGGATGAATAAAGCCATCATCGTCCTGGCGATCGCGGCGGCAGTCGCGTACGTACTGCTCGAGTCGGACGTGACCGAGGACGTCGACGCGATCGGCTCGAGGGGGCTGCCCTCGAGCGCGGTGTCGTCGACGTCGGACGCGATGCGTGAACGGGGCAGCGAATTAATGGGGGAAACAGGCGGGAACCTCGAGGACGTTCGCGAGCAGACGGAGTGAATCGGGGAGATGCTGGCAGAGAGGGCAGCCGAGGAGTAACGTCGGACAGCGCGTAACTACCCTGTCCGAGAAGCCCTGTGAGCCGGACGGGCCCTCTTGGATCAGCAATGACAGCAATTTAGGTCGCTAGGGTAATCAGTAAAGTCTTCACAACCGAGATTTATTTTTAATTGATGAGTAGCCCCGGGTCGAAACTGTCTGTGAAAGAGCGGATAGGCTACGATGTATTCTTTTTCACGGCGGTCTACGGCCTATATAACGTTTTTTTCTCCAATCCGGTACTCGTTGACACCGCCGTCTTTGTCCTACTTTTCGGAAGTTTGTTCGTTAGATACCATCTTGTTGTCTCTAATGAAGACCTGTCTAATTCGAATGCGGCACAGTGGACAGGAACAGCCACGCTGGTAATCAGCGTTGCAATCACATCTCACCTGGGATTCAAGGCTCTCGGAGGTCTGGTAGCCCGACTTGATAGTGGTTTAGACCAGTATATTCTTTTCGCAGGATCCATGCTTTTTGGAGTATTACTGTTCGCGGCGTTCAACCATTCCGTTTTCCGGTACGATGAGCAGCGTCGAGAGACTTTTATTGAGAAGGCGGGTGAGGATAGTCCATCGGGTTTGATCGCCCAAACAGCTTTGTTTTTCGATCGGCAGTCGGAGAGGGCGAGTTACGATATAAATATCGAGAGTTCACTGAGTATGGACGAACTGAAGCAATTGATGCGGAAGAAGCGTGAAGGCGAAATTACATCCGAAGAATACGATCAGCTGAAACAGAATATTAGGAGGCAAAAGAATGCTGGCCCCATCCTAATTGTAGGATTTCACGCGTTGGTTTCCATCGCCTTGCTCTTGGTTTTCACTGCGTTATTCGAGGCGTTTTCCACCGTTGAAGCTGTAAAGATGCTTAGCTTAATTATAATCGTTACAGCTGTTTACTACTCGTTCTCGTTGCTTCACACTCGGTTCGGACTGCGGAGGGAAGTTTCACGTCCGCTTACGCAGATGCCGATGGAGCTGATATTTTGCATCCTCATCACGTTTCCTACAGTATCCAATACTGGTCTTATCGGAGGTGGAGCAGTTATCACCATTGTACCGTTCACAGTGTATTTGATGTCGAACCGAGGAGGACTAATCAGCCAAAAAATGATAATGGGTGTGATGAGATATTTCGTTGATACTCCGGACGACGAATACACCGAAGTAGTGAGGGAAGTTCTACAAGAAAAAAGTAATTGAGTCGGTTCACCGAACGACTGGGTCGATTAGATCTCGTTTGGTATATTGGAATTCTAGTAGAGTATACTTGCTACGAGTTTCGTGACCGAGAATTCCCTCACAGCCGGACAAGCGGTGTCCGCGAAGCCCTGTTTCGGGGACGCCTCGGGAAGCAGGAAATAGACCAGAATTTGCAATCATACTATCGGCCAACATAGCAGCCATCATCATTATACCTCAATAGATTAATTATTCACGTATGCCGAAACGCATTACAAATTATCATGATGCAGGGGAAAAGACACAGATGGCTATGGATTACTGTGCTTTGAATAAAGTAGTTCCCAGGAAATCGGATGACCCTTACCTTCCGAACTCTTGGAAAGGGGTACCATCTAGCGAAGTGAGGGAAGGTATTGAACGAGAATTCGGTGCCCAGGTGGCAAATGGGACTGGAACGTACATGTGGCAGAGGATTGGTGCCGACCACGATATTGAAGCAGCTTTATCCTTTCTACAGGAACGCCGTGAAGTACTCTTAGATGGAGATCTGAAAGAACTGGCAGGTTGGGTGTAGCACTCCAAATCCAAATAAATCCGTAGCAGAGTCTCACTTTTGGTATGTCCTTGAACCCGTGATTCGAGGGCATTTTGATCGAAATCGGGCCCGATTCGAGTACCAATAACCCTATCCTTCATGGACTGTCGGGACAAAACTGAGTATCGAGGACACAGATGAGACTCAAGTCGTACCCTCACCGTGAGGGTAAGCGAGTGTGGTTGAGTGATGATGAACTCGAGTCGGTCATCTCGAGCGCAAAGAACACCGAGCAAACGATCGCGTTCCTGCTCGCAGGGCGTTGTGGACTACGCCGCTGCGAAGTCGTCCAGGTGACGCCCGCCGACGTCGTCGAGACAACGACCGGGACACACCTACGGATCTGGGAAAACGTCGCTAAGCAGGAGCACTACCGCGAGCCGCCCGTACCGGATCGACTAGTGACGTATATCGACGCGCACACCGATGCCGCCGGGATCGGGCCGGGTGAGCCTATCGTCGACGTCGCCGACAAGACCGTGTACCGATGGGTTCGACGAGCCGCCGAACGACGCCAGGCAGAAACCGGCGACAAAGGCTGGTCGTTCCTTGACGTCCACGATCTCCGTCGGACTTGGGGGACGAACCTGCTCGAGCAAGGTGTTCTGCCGTCCGTTGTGATGGACTGGGGCGGTTGGGAAGACTGGGAGACGTTCAGACGGCATTATCTGGGAGAATTTTCTCCTGAAGCAATAAGGAGGGAAAGACAAAAAGTAAAATATTTGCAAGATAGCACTACTAATTCTGATGCCATTACTCTGACCAATATGGTCTACAATAACAAATAACAGAATTAATCATATTTCGAATCTGCATGATTTATCAGAAGGTGTCCACAATCCTACTTTATGCCAGTTATTAGTGCGGGGATCAGTTTTGTCGTGAGCCTCTCAGTAAGCTTGATTGTTGCGTTCACTTCCCACACATTGTCAAAACGACGGAAGAAATCAAACGATGCAGATGAATGGCTAAGGGATGTTAACAGGGCAGTGAATCGACTTCATAGACAAGCTCTCGCATTAGAACCAGGTATAACCGTAGAGGAACAGGAACTTATGAACTATGACTCCGACGTTCCACAGTTACAATCACTAGCTACGACAGTTGAAGATCTTGAGACACTCTCTGATGATCCGATTAGCGAAGAGCATCCAGAATCACTAAAGAACAGTATCGATGATCTCATCAGTTGGTTTAGAAGCCCTAATTACCAGTATGAAGAATTAAACACAACCCTCGTGCAACAAAAGGTCCTAACTAATGTTGAGGATATAAAAAAGTACTATTAATATACACTCGCTAAGTGAGACCAGCGGCTTCTGCTGCCTCCTTAGTTGTAACAACATTTGGAGGTTGTCTTGTAATTCGAGAAATCGTGGTTACTATTTGATCTTTATTATTCCCAATATCTCCATTACAACTCACGATAATATTTCCACTCCCATCTTGTGCCCAGAAAGCAGCATTAATCAAGCAATCGATCTTCGAAGAATCATCCGTAATTTGACCCATACCGATTTGGACCATCATTTCGGATTGTCCTCCTCTAGTATATCCTTCGTCGTTCAATACTTTGTTAAACAGTTTCGAACGTAATCGGTTTGATTGTTGCCGCCAATAGTCAATTTCGATCCTAAAGGCATCCAGACCCTGTTTGTCCAAGAGTTCTTCCAAACACTCGAGATCTTGTAAATAGGATTTGTTAAAATCGACACCAGTTGCTTGTTCTATGGTGGTCACTCTTAGTATTTCTGCTTTAAAATCTGTTGCTGATAAAGATTCATCATTGAAGTACTCTGTAGCCTTATCAATCAAATATTCGATTACACGGAATCTATCCCCAATTCGCTCATGTATCTCTCTCCTTGATGAAGCACTAGTCACTATGTCCCCACCGTCATCATGTAGATAATCCATAAATTTTTCAGCATACCTTTCATCATCAAGGTAAACGATGCAGTAATCAATTAATGAAGATAAATCAGCGTACACACGATATCCAGACCTACTCATAATTATTTAACCATCAGAGACCTGTCCACGTTAGACAAGTTGTTGAAATTACTATTCATTTGATATTCTGTTGTAGTCGGGAGTAAATCAACGTCTCTCACTTCGTTCTTCCATCCGTTGAGTTGGGTAGGCATCGTATCAGAAAACCGACTGAGCAGTCTCTCACCTTTCGGCGTAAATTCCCTACCTTCATTGGTAGGTACTTTTGCTTCTTTGATGGAAATAATCATCGCTGGCCACGGCCATACATAACCGTGATAGACTTTGTACGCACGATGGATTGCCTGGAGTTGCATTGGATCAAGTGAGTCGATCAATTGAACCTTTGTCAAGACTTCCTGGAGCGTATCTATAAATAAGGTGAAATGGGAGACAACCTCATCGCTAAATAATTCATTTTGTCTCAGTTCATACCTCAAATCAATACCCGCTGGTTTAATTTCTGCTAATAGATCAGGTGCTTGTTCTTGGACTTCACTGTCGTCAAGTTCTATCAAATTCTCAAGAATGTGTAGCACTCGGAGGTTTGCTAGATATGCCTCTCGGAAGTCTTCCGGTGCCCAATTTGAGTAGTTCTGTTCCAAAAATTCGAACAAGCCCATCTCCCAAAGTTCCTTCAGATTGTTCTCAATGAAGTAACCCGTAATATCTTCAACTGAGACACTACCATGAGTGCCGGAATGTACAGTAGTCTCGGGAGACAGCGTCTGTTGGGGTCGTACCTCCCTCAAGGTATTGTATGGTAAAAATTGACCATAACGATACCAAGTCCGAATTATGGGCAATTCCCAGTCTTCAGAAACTCGGTAGACCATCTTCTGAATTTTTACATTCTCAGCAGTAAGGCCACCAATCGATTCGTTCTTAATCTCGACGCCTTCTTCAAATAGTGCTGCTTCCAGACCAGCCTTTATTTCATCAACTGCTGTCCCCGGTTTGGTTTCAACAGAGATTTCAGATAACATTGTTTCTGTAAAGCCTCGTCCCTTGTCTGGGTCAAGCGACCTCTTGGATATATTTCTTACCCTTGAACATTGCTCCCTTCATCCGCCACCTACAATTGGTACGTTTACTCCCAACCAGTATATAAGAATAGGGGCCATTTCCAAAGCCAACAAGAAGTTTCGTTCAACTACTATTGTTCGTTTTAGTAATTTCTAATCACCCGAGGAGACGGTCTCGGCTTATTCTCAACGTCTAAACGCCCCTCAAGGTACCGCTGTCCATCTCCAGTGATTTCGTACATCCGTCGTCGTTTGGTGCTTGGGGCAATCAGACCGGCGTAAGCAAGCATGTGGCAACGCTCAGCGACGCGGGATCGAGAGGCGTTGAAGTCCATTTCTCGGGAGATGAGTCTGGGACTGGACCAGCAGGTTTCTGCGAGGTGTTCGAGGATGCGTTCGTCGAGGGTACACATCCAGCGGGCAGATTTCCGTCCGGTCATGTGTGAGAGGTGCCGCTGGCAGTGGGTCCATCTCTCGAGTCATTATCCGTGAGAAGGACCTCATTCTCAGCATCATACTCTTCATCGAGGTATGCCTCCCCAATCTCGGTAATGGAGTACACACCGTTACCAATCGGCAGCAAGAGCCCCTTCTCCGCCAACTTTTGGCACCGACGAGAGACTGACGAGTGTGAAATTCTGACGTCGTCCTCTTTTGCGAGATCGCCCACTGGCTTTGCACCTTCTTCCCGGATTATCTCGAGTATCCGGTCGTCCCAGATCGTCATCCAAGTTCCCGACTTCCTCATTACTTCCCACATCAACACGCAGTAACCTATTTCAAAGGTATTTCCCGACTTCTCGAACTGTGACCTACTTCGGTCAACCATTGCATTTATGCAATAGCGGCTCAGAGGTAAGAGCGCGGAGTTGCCAACGCGGGTGAAGATGACTCTTGTTGGTATGTGAGACCGGGCGGCGTTACAGCGCCGCCCAGAAGGCAGCTCCGTGGCACCTGTATGAGCTACGGAACTTCCGTGGGGCCGAAACCCCACACACGACAAGAGGCATCAGGCACGAATAATTCTGGCGCTACGTGCGCCTGCGGCGCTCGAGCCGTCGGACTCGACGCACAGACCGGCGAACCAGTCTGTGAGGAGTGTGCCCGGCTGCGCTGTGACGGCGGCGACGTCGCCCAGGTGACGCGAGTCCCCGAGCACGTCCTCGAGGCAACTCCTGACCACATCCTCGAGCAGGGGCTCGAGATGGCGGCCTACGAGTACGAGGAGAAACACCTCACCGTCGAGCACCAGGAGCGCGAGTGTCGCGTCTGCGAGGGCGAGACGCACCACCGGATCGAGACCGACGAGTTTCGCGGACGGACGGCAATCGTGTGCTCAGTCTGTGGTGAAACGAACGTCACGACCACCGACGGCGGGGCGGTGCTCGCGGATTTCACCGACACCACGACTGTCGACGAACGGCCAGACGACTGTGACTGTGCGCCCTGCATGATCCGTCACGATCTCCCCTGCTGGCCCTGCTACCGCGACGGCTTCGAGGAACCGAACCCGACCGCCCTCGAGGAGGACGACGAATGAACCCCGAGACGGTCGAGTGCGCGACCTGCGGCGCCGTGGCGAAACTCGCAGCCTGGGGATCGACCGACGTCGACTGCTACCGCTGCACCGAGTGTCACGCGGGCGGGCACATCGCGTTCTCTGAGAACGGCACCGAAGTCCGTCAGGGAGGCGTGTTCAAACCACTCAGAAACTACGCCACCAGGAGGGCCAGGGTATGACCGACCTCGAGCCCATCACACCCGACGAGGCCCTCGAGTTGTACGTTTCCCACCGGGAACTCGAGGTGAGCGCGAAGACGCTCCAGAACCACCGATACCGGCTGAACGCCTTCGTCGAGTGGTGCCACGAGTACGGCATCGACAACCTGAACGATCTGTCCGGGCGTGATCTCCACCGATACCGCGTTTGGCGACAACAGGACGTCAACGTCGTCACTCTGCGCGGGCAACTGGCTACGCTCCGCGTGTTCCTGGAGTTCTGCGCGTCGATCGACGCCGTCGAACCGGGGATGCGCGAGCGCGTGAAGTTGCCCGACGTCGACCGGGGTGAGGAAGCCCGCGACGACATGCTCGACGACGATCGCGCTCGGGAACTGCTCAGTTACCTCGAGCGATACCACCGAGCCAGTCGCGAGCACGTCATCGTCGCAATCCTCTGGCACACCGGCATCCGCTTGGGGGGCCTTCGAGCCATCGACCTCGAGGACTACGACCCGGATGAGCAATACGTCTGGCTCCGGCATCGACCGGATAGTGAGACACCGCTCAAGAACCAGGGCCCTGCCGAGCGACCGCTCGCCCTCGACGATTACTACTGCGACATCATCGACGAGTACATTCGGTTCCACCGGCACGACGTCGTCGACAAGTACGGGCGCGAGCCGCTGGTCACGAGCGACAGGGGCCGACTGAGTGCCGGGCAAATCCGGTCGGAGGTGTATCGCCTCACTCAGCCCTGTCTATACGGGGAGTGCCCTCACGACCGCGACCCGGATGACTGTGAGGCACGGATGTACGGGCACTACTCGTCGTGCCCGAGTAGTCTCTCACCGCACACGATCCGGCGCGGTTCGATCACCTTCCAACTCCGCGAGGACGTCCCCGAGGAGATCGTCAGCGACCGCTGTGACGTCTCATCGGACATCCTCGAGCGTCACTATGACCGACGAACCGACCACGAGAAGATGGAACAACGACGCGATTTCATCACTGACCTTTAAAAAGCAAATGACCCACACAAACCACGGTATCAGCAACGGCGTGAGAGACTTCCCTCAAAACTGCCGAGGGAACGGAATTCGGGCGTTAGAAGCCCTGAGAAAGTTTTTTGCTCATGGACTCGCCGGGATTTGAACCCGGGGCCTCTCCCATGCCAAGGGAGTGATCTACCACTGATCTACGAGCCCGCGTGTGCAACCACTGCTTTCCGGTGAGCATAGATAAACCCCTCGAATTGTCCCA
>LFCJ01000871.1_pt1 | contig 19878 bp, 20 predicted proteins | sample 643141 | NCBI WGS metagenome assembly LFCJ01 (sample SAMN03766243, study PRJNA286221) | soda lake metagenome | biome: soda lake; feature: Kulunda steppe; material: water; isolation source: sample B1-Br-g2 brine of Lake Bitter-1 | place: Russia: Kulunda steppe | collected 2010-07
CATCGAGGCGGCGACCGCTGGCGAAGCCGGCGATGGCTTTGCCGTCGTCGCCAACGAGGTCAAATCGCTCGCCGAAGAGTCCCAAGAGGAAGCAAAGAACATCGAACGGATGGTCGACCAGATCCAGGCGAACACTGACGAAACCGTGCGCAGCCTCGAGGAGGCAACCGACGAAATCGACGATGGGGTTGACCTGGTTGAAGAGACCGTCAAAAACTTAGAACGGATCGAATCTGCCGTGAGTGAGGTTTCAGGCGGGATTGAGGAGGTTGCCCAAGCAACCGACGATCAGGCCGCTTCAACCGAAGAGGTTGCAAGTATGACCGATTCCACCCAATCACAGGCTCGCGTGGTGGCTGAAAAGATCGAAGCACTCGTCGGCTCTACGGAAACTCAAACCGAACTGGTCGACCAAATCGTCCGTAAAGTCGCTCAACTGACCGATGAAGACGATACACTGCGGTGAGACGGTCGAACTGAGATCACCAACTGGCGTGTTCGAAACGGTCTGCGGGCAACGACTTTAATGGCCGCGTGTGTTCTCAGAGATATGGCCGTACCACGCTCGATTCTTGTTCTCCGAAAAGGCACACACGGCGTTCCAGTCGAGGCGTACGCAGATGCTATCGACAAGCGCCTCCCCGCAGACATCTCAGTGCAGCTTGCCCGCACGCCAGCTGCTGAACGCGAACGAATCGCTGACACACCGTTCGTCACCGGCATGACCCTAGCAGATGACGTCCTCGAGGAAGCTGACGCCCTCGAGGTGTTCGCCTGTGCGTACGCGGGAACTGGCCACCTACCGTGGCCAGCGTTAGAGGAAAACGGGGTAACGGTAACCAATGCCTCGGGCGTTCACGGGCCAAATATCGCTGAGCACGTCATCGGTGCGATTCTCTCGTTTACGCGTCGGTTTCATGTCGGTGCTCGTCGCCAACACCACAATGAGTGGCGTCATTACAGAGCCCACGAACTGCAAGGCTCGACAGTCACTGTCGTCGGCCTCGGAGCGATTGGTCAGGCGACATGTTCGCGACTTGAACCTTTTGGCGTCGAGACAGTCGGGGTGCGCTACTCGCCAGAAAAGGGCGGCCCGGCCGACGAGATTGTCGGTTTCTCATCGCCGGCGTTCGACGATGCGCTCGCCCGAAGCGAGTATCTCGTCCTCGCCTGTCCGCTTACGGAGGAGACACGGGGCCTCATTGATGGGGCGGCGTTAGAGACGCTCCCCCCGAATGCAGTCGTTATCAATGTCGCCCGTGGACCGGTGGTCGATACCGACGCACTCCTCGCGGCACTCCAACGGGGGACGATTCGTGGAGCAGCCCTTGACGTAACCGATCCCGAACCCCTTCCCCCGGAGCATCCGCTCTGGACCCTTGGTAACGTCCAACTCACCCCGCATAATGCTGGCCACACGCCGAAATATTACGACCGGCTTGCGGATATTGTCGCCGAAAACGCCCGCCGCTTCTTTGAGACGGGATCAACTGATGGGCTCGAGAATCAGGTTTCAAGGTAGCAATCAGTCGTCTGAACTCTCTTTTTGCCCACGAGCGCACGCCTACAGACGGGAGGAAGCGCGGCGGTCGACACGCCAAGAACCCCACGGCGAACGCCAGAGCAAGGGAAGCCGGGGGCTGCAGTTGAGACGACGGAGCCCTACAGATAGCCGTTCTCGAGGAGCAGTTCCCCGTTCAGCACGCTCGCCCCGGCAGCACCACGGACCGTGTTGTGAGCCAGGCAGTTATACTGGAGGCCGAACGTCGACTCGCGAATGCCACCAGCAGAGATTGCCATCCCGTTACCGAGCGTGCGGTCGAGGCGGGGCTGGGGACGATCTGGCTCCTCAAAGACGTGGATCAACGGCTCCGGCGAGGAGTGCAAATCGAGCGATGGGTACGACCGCATCGCCTCGGCTGCGTGTTCAACTGAACAGTCCTCACTCGTCTCGACCCAAACATTCTCGAGGTGGCCATCGAGCGTCGGAATCCGGTTACAAGAAGCCGCCACATCGACATCGTGTTCGCTGAGTTCCGCCCCGTCAAAGCCGCCAAGCAGTTTGCGGGATTCGGTCTCGAGTTTGTCCTCTTCGCTGCCGATGTAGGGAATCGCGTTGTCGATAATCTCCATCGAGGAGACCCCGTCGTAGCCCGCTCCCGACACCGCCTGCAGCGTCGAAACGTGAACGCGTTCTAAGCCAAATTCCGCAAGCGCAGCGAGCGTCGGCACGAACGTAATCGTCGAACAGTTTGGGTTCTTTACCATTGCGCCATCCCAGCCCCGCTCATCGCGCTGGACCTCAAGGAGCCCGAGATGGTCGCCGTTGATCTCGGGGATAATTAGTGGCACATCCTCATCCATCCGCGAGTTCGAGGAGTTGCTCGACATGACGTAGCCCGCCTCACAAAAGGCGGGTTCGACCTTCGCACCGACGCTCGAGGGGAGCGACGAAAAGAGGAGGTCCACGTCGTCCGGGACGGCATCAGGTTCGGTTGCTTTGACCGTCATTGCCCCAACATCTTCAGGAATTGGACTATCGACACGCCATTTTGCTGCTTTTCGATACGGTTTGCCAGCACTGTTCGAACTCGCCGTCAGGGCGGCAATTTCGAACTCCGGATGCGGGTCAAGAAGCTGAATCAGTCGCTGTCCTACTGCGCCGGTTGCACCGAGAACGCCAACTCGTACTGCCATTGGCGGGATTGGGTGATGGGACTGCAAAACCGTTTGGGTTTGTCTGCCACAGACAATCGTCTAGATTCCGGTAGGGGTGCAGACAGAACCGACGAAAAGCCGAAAGCCAGTGCCAGTGGCTCAGAGGATAGTAAAACAACACCTCGAGAAACCCACTCAGGCAGGAACCTGTGCGCCCTTTTTACGCGTGACGTAGCCAGCGATCCGGTTGCGAACGCCTTTTGACTCGATATTCGTTAGCTTGCTCACACTCTTTTTGTTCTGTTCGAAATCGGTCGTAAACGCGTTTGGATACTTTTCTAGCAGCAGTTTGCCAGTCTTTTTGACGTAGGCGGGTTTGATTGCCATATCCGAGATACCGTCCAGAGGCTATTAATAGGCATCATTTTCGCCGACGGTCCGCTCGACTCGAAAGGTGGTTCAGTCGAGGCGGTTGCCCGTTGCGAACTAACCGGTAGAACTCGAGTTGCTATTGTACAATTAAAATGGGGCAGAGGTGGCGTTCCGAGGATTCTTTCCCCAACAGCATTGAATCGGTAATGTAAGCCGAAATTAGCGACCAAATATTTCGAAAAACAATGGCTGGTTTTGGAACTCACTCTGGTTCTCGGTTGCGTTATTTTGGGAGCCCCAGACCTCATCTACTGCGTATCAGCCGTTCGATGGCACGTCCCACGAGGAGTGGTCGCCGATCCGCTCGAGGGCCACCTGCTCCCGTTGGCTACCTGCGCTGTCGACAACCGAGGCCAGATACTCGAGTCGGTCATACAGCACGGCATCCTCATAGCCGTCGACGCCAAGCCGTGAAACCGCAACCGTCGCCTCAATGACGGCGTTGAATCCGCGGTTGATCGTCGGCACCCGTCGCTCACAGACGGCGCTCTCGAGCACCGATAGCTCCCACGTTCGCACCTGCGTCTCTCCAAGCTCGTTGCTGTCGACCTGTTCGACACTCACGCGCGCCCATGCCATCGTCCCCCCACAGATTGGTTCATCACGTTCGGTGATCGAAAGCGCCGCATCGACGAACAGAACGGGGTCATCGACGAACTGAACGTAGCCCTCACCCTGACGGCCAAAGTTCCGCCGAGTTCGGGTGTTCCCCCACGTTTTCGCAGTCACCGGCTCGCCGGCAAACAGCCCAAGCGCGGCCAGATTCCACTTCCCGTTCGGACCGAGCGTCGCAATCACTGACTCGGTGACTCCCTTGAGGGGAAGTGGCCACGCGGACCTCATACCGTAATCGCCTCCCGCTCGAGCGCAATGAACAACCCCGCCGCAACGAGGTCGGCGGTCGTCCCCGGATTGATCTCGCGGGCGACGAGCTCCTCGGCCAACCCCTCAGCTTTCGCAACGTCGAACCTGTCGTTTGCAAACACCGACTGTGCCCGCTGTAAAACGTCTTGGGCAACGTCCCGGCCGTGTTTTTTCATAACGAGTGTATCCGGTCGAGCGGCCAACAGTCGACAGAACGTCTCAGCGCTCCGACCCTCGAGTGGACCGTCGGCTGCAGCAAGCAACTCGGCGGCTCGAAACGAGCGCTCGAAGCTGGTCGTCCACTCCCGGGCGACATCGTCACCGGGAACGCCAAGGGCCAGCACGTCCCTAAGTGTCAGGTCACGCGCTCGAAGGGCGGGAATTGCGTCACTCCCCCGGCGGACATCCAACGGCGACGCCTCGGCCGGCGGCTCGGAAACAAAAACGTCGACGTGGTCAAAGGCCCGATAAAATGCGGCTGCATCGGCGACCGTCGTCTCCGCCACGACGGTCTCAACCTCGGTCTCCTGACTTGCCGCCTGCACCAGCGGTATCACCAATAACAGTGCGCCAAACTGGGTGTTACCGCCGCTTTGGGCGGCCATCCCTTGGATGCCGCGTTCGAACGCCTCGCCGATGGGAGCCTCCGCAGCAGCCAACTGAAGCCCCGGAGACGCACCGACTGCGCCAGCTAAAAAGTGCTCAAACCGGAGCGCCGAAAGGTCGCGCTGGCGGTCGACATTGCCGGGTTTGGGCGTTCCACAGACCTCGAGCAAGAGGGCAAGGAGGGCGTTCTGGACGGGCGTTCGCATACGACGGCCCCTTTGAACCCCGATGGCTTATCGCTGGCGTCTGCTCGAGACGGTGTGTGACTCCCACTCATAGCGGTCGACCGCCGCCCGCACACGTTCTAACACGACTGGATTGTCACTCGGGCGGCCGACGCTGACGGCATCGGCACCGTAGGCGTGGTATTCCCCAACCGTCGCTGCTCCTCTAACGCCATTGTTTGCCACCAAAAAACAGTCTGTGTGCGCAAGCGCGCGTGACATATCGGCGATCACCAACTCACTATCCATTGCATCGACATGCAGATACGTTGCCCCTGCATCCTCGAGCCGGCAGGCGGTTTCGACGAGATTGACACCCGGCACCTCGGCTCTGAGCTTGACGCCAACAGGAATGCCCGTGTCTTCGGCTGCATCGACGAACCGACAGAGTTTGTCGGTCTCACGGAGAAGCGTCTCCCCACAGCCAACAGCACACAGCTCCGGCTGGCGGCAATGGGCGTTTATTTCGAGAAACGAGCCCGCAACTGCCTGAGAGCGCTTTGCAGCGGCGACAATCGGTTCGACGGTCGCACTTCGAACGTTGAAGCCGGCTCGAATCGGGGCCGACGAGCAGGCAGCCAGTTGCGCCTCGAGAAAGGCAAGTGGATCCGGCGGGAGAAACTCGTTTCGACCGCGAGCGACCAGTTTTCTGGCAGCCGCCTGCGAGTGGGCGTCGAGTGCGATGCCGCCGAGGACGGCCGCATCAGCGTAGGGAGCACCTGCCTGTGCCCACGTTGCATCTCCAACGCCGCTCAAGCTGGCAAGGAGGAGACGTGGTCGAAACGAGGTATCCGTCATTTCGCTTCGGAGTGAACGTGCGTGAGTAGTTTATCGATTGCGCGGATGACCCGACCGGCATCGCCGGGCTCTTGGATCGTAATATCGGTTCTCGCTGTTGGCACACTGAAAGACGCCCCATCCCGTTCGTCAATGACGAAGGCATCGACAAACGGATAGGCCGTCGTCAGTCCCTGCGTGCTGGGTGCGGCCCCGACAGCCTCCATGAGTTTGGCAGCCGGACCTGAAAAGGCCTTGTCGTCGACGAACGGCGAGACGGCTATCACGGTTGTCTCACTCAGTGCCTTGGCAAATCCCGGAAGCGAAAGCATTGGGCCGATTGAGGTAACCGGATTCGAGGGACCGATAATGACCGGTTCTGAAAGCGCCTCCAAAACGCCCGGTGCTGGCGTCGCGTTCGAAGAGCCCCGGAACTCGACGTTCGTCACTGGCGGCTTGCCGTTACGAGCAACCCAGAACTCCTGGAAGTGCATGAACCCGTCGTCGGTATGGATGAGGCTCGCGACGGGGTCATCGCTCATCGGTAAAATATCGAGTGGGGCTCCAAACCCCTCAGTGAGTATATTCGTCACCTCACTCAGAGACTTCCCCTGATCGAGGAGACTCGTTCGGGTAATGTGCACCGCCCGGTCACGGTCCCCGATCGTCATAAACTCATTTGAGCCCGAAAACCGACGCCAGTTTGCAATCTCTCGGCCTGCAGTCTGACGATCTGGCGAAAGATACTGGGGTTCATCCGGCAAGGAAGCAGCAGCACCGATATCCTTGAGTGCGCTGTGAGTTCGATGCGTGTCGTCTCTGATCCCCCACCACTGCGACCGGTCAAGAACGCCCCCTGCCTGAAACAACAGCGTATCGAGATCCGGGCAGATCAGATGCCCACCGAGTTCGACATCATCACCAGTGTTGGCGATGACCGTAATCTCCTCCGGCGTAAACGCTGCACCTGCGCCATCCAACAGCTTTGGCGTGCCAGTGCCTCCGGAGAGAAATGTAACCATATACCTGACTTTCTCCGAGTATACTTAATTACTCCGCCCACGGCCGCGTATCGTGCGTACTACACCGCCAACCACTCACTCTGGGAGCCAGTCAGCAAAACTCCCCTCAAGCAACGTCTCACGCTGCTGGGCGACGTATCGCCGTTGCATCTCCGTAATCGCCGTCTCGAGATTCGCCCCCGACTCGAGGTGAGTGCTGACAACCTGGCGTTTCCAGCCAGCAGGTGTCAACCCCTTTCGGACACGGCGTTTGAGTGCATAGAGGTACGTTGCGACCTCCTCGTCGCTCAGCCCGCGATTTGTCAACCCGGCTTCGGCGTGGGCAAACAGGTCTTCATACAGCGCCGCCCGGTCACTCGTTGCTGTCCCTTCCGCGGTGATCCAGGCCAAATCCGCATCGAGACCATCTCTCATTGCCCCATAGAAATTCTCGTGGGCGCGCTCCCACTCGAGGTCGGCGATCGGATGGTCGGTATGAACGAGGTTCTCAAGGAGGCCGGCGAAGAGAGCTTGGAAGGCGACGGAGTCTCTGACAGTCGGTTGGGCAGCGATGGGGCGGAACTCGATTCGGGCATTGGCCGACCCCCGTGAGGGGCCGTCGAAAACCGGGCGAACCCATCGCCAGTAGGTGCTGTGTTTCTGCCGAAAGTGGGCAAACTGGTCGTCAAACCGGTTGCCAGCGCTGACCGGCATAGGGACAAATGTCTGGTCGGCGGCGATCCGGTCGACGGCCTGTTCGGTGGTCGTCAAATCGTCGGGAAACCGGACTTTGCCAGAGGGCGCAGTTGGATCGTTGAGCACCGTTTCAAAGACGCTGATGCGGTTTTCCATCCAGCCATCACGGAGGACGTCCTCACCGGTTGCTTCAGCATCGTAGAGATCCGGTGGAAAAAACGGCGAGTTGACCCCCAGTGCAAGTAGGGGACCAGCTATTCGGAGCGCATAGTTGAAATAAACCGGCAGCTCAACCGCTCGAGCAACCTGATAGTGGGGCTGAATCGACGTGATTAAACTCTCTGGCATCACCGTCCGTTCATCAAGTGAGACGTGTGGCGCAGCAACCTGCATCCCCGCCCCGCTGGCAGCGTCGGTGTTCGCCATCGCGTGATACCGACCGGCAGCGCTCATGTTTGCCGCAATACGGGCCGTCCGTCCCTCGCCATCGACGGTCAGTTCGCGTTCGACGCTATCGCTCAAATACGAGCTCGCCGTGTTCCCCGCCGGTGGAATCGTCCACAGCCCATCACTCACCAATCGCATTCCCTCCGTCTCGGTCACGTCGAGGGCACTCTCGAGGCGGGCTTTGACCTCTGACTCCTGGGCACGCAAGCCATGGGCGTTCAGCGGCTGTGGGTTGGTCGTCATCTCCGCATTGTGCAGTCCTAACTCCTTTTCAAAGTCGATCAACTCGAGCAACCGTCGGGGAACCCGCCGGAGTGAACAGGTTTCGTCATCAACAGCATAAAACTCATATTCAAAGCCGACGACCGCTTGGGAGTTGTCAAATGCGCCCGCTCGAAGGGCTTCTTTGATCACCTCGACGTCTTCGGCGACCTGCGCCTGAAACGTCGCCGTATCAGTCGCAAGTATCTCCTCGAGCCGTCTGGCGAGTTCCTCCTCTGCCATGCTCGCCTCTGTGAGTGGAAAGGTCTTGAAAGATGTGTCTCAGGGTCAGTCGAACAAACTAAACCCCAATAATCAACGGCTCGCGAATCTCGAGGGCGGTCTCACACTCCTCGAGCCGACGCTTGCGGCGGCCGGTCCGTAGCAATTGTGCCCGGTGGGCACGCAACACGGCATCAACCTCTCGACGTTCGAGTCCGAGGCGCTCTCCAAGCTGCGTCCAGTGATCGCGGTCGACAAAGAACACATCGTATGTCTCAGTCGAAAACACCCGCTCGTAGCGCCGCCGGTAGTGGTCACGGTCCGGCTCGAGGGCAGCCTGAACGGTGTCGATCAGTTCGGGAAGACGGGCTGGCGGAACACTCGCTTTCATCGCTGCGAGATGGATAATTTGGCCTTCGATCGGATCACCGGAAGCCACAGTTAGCCACCGGCGCGCATCGCCTTTTGGGCAAACCGGTCGATCAACGGCTCGAGGACCTCACGATTGCCTTCGAAGACGAGGATAACCTCGTTGAGTTGCAGTGACGGACCGATAGCAACTGTCTGGGATGTAAGCGTCGCCTCCCAGCTGTCGCCTTCGATCAGCGATCCCTCGTCGACAACTCGCCCCCCGAGGTTGGTGAGATATCGCCGCGCAAGGCGTTCGGAGATGCCCCGAAACCGCCGTTCTGTTCGCATACCAACTCGTTCGGTCCCTTACCGCATAAACAATGGTGGCCGTCTGGCTAGCGTCGCCGACGAACCGCAACTACCCACCTGCAACCGGCGGGAAGATCGAAAGTCGATCACCCGCCTCGAGTTTCGTTTCGAGGCCCGCCATATGGACGACGTTACGGCCGTTTTTCAACACGTTCAGTTGGTCACGGACCGCCCCATCTTCGATGAGTTCACCCTCGAGGTCATCGTATTCGGCTTCAAGTGCGGCGAGGACCTCACCAACTGTCGCCTCCGCGGGAGCCTCCCACTCGAGGTCACGCTCGCCGACAGCTTCCCGAAAGGTCGCAAAAAACCGGCAATCGAGTTTCATAGCCATCTATTCGTGCCGACTGGTATAAGCCTCACCCGCTCGAGACGGTTGGCTCGCTCTCATAGGTAATCGACTCGAGATTTCCCTCGGTGAGGGCAGCGGCAATGGCCGTCTCACCAGCCGTTTTTGCCTCGGCTCTCCCATCGGCGCTCACGGTGACCCGGACCGAAAAGGTGGCTTCGATCGTGTACGGGTCGAACGGGCCGACGGGTCCCTCGAAAACAGCGACATCGGTAATCGTCCAGTCGGTGACAGAGCCCATTGCATCGACGCGTGACTCGAGGTCGACAACGGCGGCGTGACAGGCCGTTGTATCGGTTCCCTCGTGCAGCGTCAAGAGCGTCCGGCCCTCACGGGTGACGGTGTAGTTCACGTACGAGGATAACCGTCAGGGGGAATAAACCTTGGCCAATCAGAGGTCCCGAAGGCGGATCCCATCTTCGACGAGCCGAGCGTTGCGCTCGCGTTCGATATGCTCGCCAAGCGTCTCGTGTTCGGTGAGCTGGGCAATCACATCAGCATACAGGTTCCGCCACGCGATAGCGTAGATGGGTGACTGTCCCCAGGCTCGGAGTTCGGGAATCAAGCGATCGTACGTCTCGAACCGAGATTCGAACCGGTCGATTGCCTCGAGGACGGACGCTGCAGCCTCCCGATCAGTTTCAGCAGTATCGATTGCAGCGTTGATTCGTCGCTCCCACCCGGTGACTGCCTGTTTCATATCCGCGCCGGCGTTCTCCCCGTCCGCCGGCAGCGACTCGAGCAACGGTTTTGGCACACCCAATGACACGTCGTCCATACTGGCCGTTCGGTCGGTGGGGTGAAAGTCATTGCCGCCGACGTCGGCGAACTGTCTTGTGAAATCACGACTAAGCAAACACTGGCGAATTAATATAGCAACATACAGTGTAAAGCTGCAAAGCCCAAAAATATGGCCAGCGGCCCAAACAAAGGCGAGAGAGCGCCTATGGGCCGAACCGGGCACAGACTCTCGAGAACAGGGAGCGAACGTGTGGGTTGTTTTCATAGCCATTGTTTCGGTTTGAGTCCCCTAACAACGAGTGTCAACGACAGTACAGAGACGCATGCCACCGTTCGACCGTGCGCTTCGATCAAGCCTCGTAGACTCAGGTATAGCGCCCGAATTCGGGATCCTGTTGCTATTGAGTGACGCCATCTGTTGAACCATCACACCGCCACCTCCTCGCTGCGGCCAACCATGGGGCCCCAGAGAGGCCTCGGTTCATGGCGAACCACCACACGAGTCCCCGACGCGTGGACACGTCGATCTGTGTGCTCCGTTGGGACGGTGAAGTGGTGTCTCCGTTTATGAATGGCCGTCCCAAATCACACTGGCCGCTGTTGCCGAGAAAAATGTCCATCTATACTGTCTCGTGTCATCTCAAGAACATCGCGCTTGCACCCAGGGTCCCGTAATCCTCGAACCCGCAGTTGCACGTGGGCGTGTCGTGTTACCGGTCGAACCGATGTTCGGACGCGTCTGCAATATAGGCTTCGGATCGGACCACGATGTCAGTGCGTATCCCCCGGGTGCCATAGCACAACGTCTGTCACTCGGCCCTCTTTCTCGGCTGTCGATCTCGGCCAGTCAAGCCCAAACGGTTCTGGGCGAGGAGATGGCGGCCGTAGGAAATTGGTACTTTCGTCGTTTGCAGAAACAGACCCCACGAGAGCTATTGTTGTGACCGCAGCCACGCCAGAAGTGGGCTATATGAGAGAAACACCCAAGCTATCGAGCGATTTCGACGACCCAGAAGGGGCGAAGCGAGCGCATACATAAATCATATAATGCAATATAAAAATCTCAACAGCGTGCCTGAGACGATAGTGGAGCCAAAGCCGTTGAAACGTCAGATTTAGGCATACTGAATACATCGGTATTCGTAATTTAATTATGGTGGGTATAGATCAGCCCAAAAACATATTGGAGAGACGAGTGAGACAACAGGAACTCGTGGCCCGACTGGGAGAACGCACGGTCGAAAGTGGCGAGGACTTCGAGTCGGTACTTGTAGCAGGGGTGGAGACGATTGTCGAAGGAACCAATGCCAACCGGGCAGTCGCCCTTGTGTTTGACCAACAGCAAGCAGTCGTACGGGCAGAGTGTGGATGGGAACAACGACTCACCGGGCAGCGGGTATCCCTTACGGGATGGATCGAACGGGTTCGGCAACACGGCGAACCCCAGCGGCAGATATGTTCTGTAGAGTGCCTCGAGCTGGGTTCAGCGGCCGCGGGAACGCAAGTGCCCGTAGTGGGTGTCCCAGTTGGGCCATCGACGAACCCATGGGGAGTACTCTGTGGCTACGGACAGGGTGAAGCGGCGTTTACCGATCACGATATGATATTCCTTCGGAGCGTCACCGCAGTCATTGGACTGGTTGTTGGTAGGGACAAAGGGAAGCAGACGACGGGTACAGACGCCAGTGAGTCCGGTGAGGGGAGAGCCAAACAGCTGCACACAGAGGTCAATTATCAAGCAATCATCGAAACGGTCAGCGACGGTATCTATGTGACTGATACGAATGGCACGTTCGTGACGGTCAACGAGGCCTACGCCAACCTCACCGGCTACTCGAAAGCAGCGTTGTGCGGAACAGCGTATGCGCGTATTGTCGGACCAGACATTGCCAGCCAAGTGGCCAACAATGCTCGAGCGTGTGTGAAGACGGGCGGTTCAGCAACGATTGAAGGGGCGATACAGACCGCTGATGGTGAGGAGATTATCACTGAGAGCAAGTTCACCGCCCGGTTGTCACCTGATGGCACATTTCAGGGAATCGTCGGTGTGGTCCGTGATATCCGCGAGCGCAAAACACGTGAGCGCAAACTCGAGGAGAGTCGCCGACAACTTGCAGCGTCGAACGAACGCCTCGAGCAGTTTGCCTCAGGTATCTCTCACGACTTACGGGAGCCGTTGCGGATGGTCACGAGCTATCTCGAGTTGCTCGATGCTGAATACGGCGACACCCTCGAAGGGAACGGTGAGGAGTTTCTGGAATATGCGCTCAACGGTGCAAATCGGATGGAAGCGATGATCGAGGACCTACTAGCGTATTCACAGATTGAAACCCAAGAGCCCTCGTTCGAACCGGTCGACTGTACGCAGGTACTCGAGTCGGTACAAACGGATCTCAGTGTTGCAATCGAAGAGCACAACGCCGAAATCAGCGTTGGGACGCTGCCGGAAATCGACGGGGATCGGTGTCAGCTCCGACAGCTGTTTCAGAATTTGGTGTGTAACGCAATCACCTACTGTGAGGGGCAACCGAGGATTCAGATCAGTGCCGAGGCCCACGATGGCGAGTGGGTTATTGCCGTTGCAGATAACGGAATCGGAATCGAACCCGATGCAACGGACCAAATTTTTGAGGTGTTCAACCGCCTGCATACGGCAGATGAGTACAGCGGGACGGGGATCGGACTGGCACTATGTAAGCGAATCGTCGAACGGCATGACGGCCGAATCTGGGTTGATTCAACACCCGATATCGGCTCGACGTTTTATATTGCTGTTCCAGCCATCGAGGAGGAACAATGAGTCAGCAAAAGCAAGAAAAACAGGGTCAAAAGCGAAGTGAACGGTTTGACATATTGGTAATCGAGGATAACCCCAGTGACGCGCGACTGATCGAACACCGGCTGACGCGGATGGACGAACTCGCCAAACGGATCGGTTCGAATGGCAACCAGCGCCTCGAGATTGCCCACAAACAGCGCCTCGCCGCCGGCGAGACGTATCTCAGGACATCGGCCGTCGATCTGATTCTTTTGGATCTCAATCTTCCCGACAGCGAAGGGCTTGCAACGCTCGATCAGTTGCTTTTGGTCACTGACGACGTCCCGATTATCGTCCTCACTGGGGTGCAAGATCAACACGTTGGATTCGAAGCAATCGAACGCGGCGCCCAAGAGTACCTGATCAAAGACGAGGTAACTGACGAGTTACTAATGCGGTCGATCCATCACGCCGTTATCAAACATCGTCAAGAGCGCGAACGGAAACAGCGCCAAGCCCAGCTAGAAGCGATCAATCGTCTCAACACGATTAGCCAGGATCTGACACACCTCGTGATTACCACCGGAACACGCGAAGAACTTGAGCAACGAGTGTGCGATCGGCTTGTCGAGTCCGATGGATACGCCCTGGCGTGGATCGGTGATCTCACCGGTGGCACACACCAAGTCGCCCCAAAACGGTTTGCCGGTGCGAGCGAGGACGTCGTTAAGGCAGTTGCCGAGTCACTCAAGCGAGACGAAAGTCACGAGTGTCCATTTGATCAGGCAATTGAAACTAGGCAGGCCGAAACAGCAGTCATTCCCGAGGACGAGTGGGAGTATCCGGAAGCGTGTGCGTACCGATCGGTTATTGTCGTCCCAATTGTCCATAGAGAAGTGACCTACGGTGTCCTTAGCATCTATGACACCGATCCGAACGCATTCACCGATCCGGAACGGGCTATTCTAGACGGTGTCGGGACGATGATAGGCCATGCAATCGCCGCACTCAAACGAAAGGACGCACTCGTCGGCGATTCAACGCTCGAACTCGAGTTTCAACTCGAGGGCCATGCCCAAGCCCTAAGACAACTCACGAATCAAGGTGGATCGATGCAGTTTGCTCACCTTGTTCGAAGCGATGGCGCGCTGTTGGCCTACGGTTCGGTGACCGATATTGAGCGCGAGCGCTTTCTACAGGGAGTTGAAGAGTCGACATGGGTTACACATGCCTGTGTGCTAACTGAGGGGGAGCAAGCATACGATTTCGAGTTACGGACGGCGGAGTTCATTAGCCTCTTTGAAATGATCGCAAACTATGGCGGACGGATGAAATCCGGCATCATCGTCGATGGCGAAGCACGGTTTGTTATTGAGGCCAGCCATGGAATCGAGACACGGAAACTAATCGAGGCAATCGAGTCGGATGCAACGGGCATCTCGTACGTTGCCCAGCGAACAACGACTGAGCCCTCACAGCTCAACAGCCACTCCGTTTTCGAGCAGGACCTGACAAAAAAACAGCGCCAAGCCCTCGAGACGGCGGTTTTTGCGGGCTACTTCGACTGGCCACGCCGGACCACTGGTGAAGAGATAGCAGACCAACTTGGCGTCTCAGCAGCCACCTTTGCCCAACATCTGCGGGCGGCTGAACGCAAGTTCTTCGAACGGGTGTTCAATCGCTAACGTTCTTCGACATGCCGGATTTCAGCGGCAATACCGCGTGTACTTGAGACCATTTCGGTACCAAACATCTCAGCGCGGGCGACACCGAACGCTTTGGGCCCCTCGACTATTACCTCATCGCCGACGCGAATATCAGAATCGGCGTCGACAACGCCCGGCGCGAGCACGCTCCCACGGGGGACGAAGCCATCGATCTCTACCCGTTTGACTGGGGCATCGCTTTCGACCCACCGTTTGGCTCCCTCGAGTGTAAAAGAGAGCGTCCCGTACTGGGGAACCATCGTGGCAAGTTGCGTCTCGTCGGGTTTTCGGACCTGAATCCGCGGGTAGCGACTCGTTGTTTTGATATCCGTAAAGAGGTCATCCCCTGCCCCGTCACCAAATAAATAGTCGGCGATCGCTCGGACGGTGTTGTGTTCCCGCTCGCGTTTTCGGTAGGCAGATTCGCCCTCGAGTGCCGTCGAAAGGGCAATGAGTGAGTCGTCATCAGTCGGATGGCCACCAGCGGGGACGGTGTACTCGATTGCCTCAGCCAGTCCCATTGCCGTACCGACGCGTTCGACAATTTCTCGGTAGCCCCCATCGGGAACATGTGCAATAATTCGCGGATAGCGATTGCGCTCGAGGTAGCGTTCTAACACGTCTGTGACGAACGCTTTCTCGTCGGCAGACCACCGGCCGGTGACGACGGTATCGTAGTGTTGGGCGGGGTAGGTCGTCTCGAGTTCCTGTGGGACGGCACCGATTGGGCTCGTAATCGAGACGAGGTGGGCCCGCCAACGGATGGCGTCGTGGAACTGGCCGTGACTTTGGGATTCGCTGTAGGGTTTGCGAGCTGAGCAGGGAACGAGTACGAGCGGTTGCTGGAAGCGATTGCGGTACCGGCTGGTCACGCGGTCGGCAAAGCGCTGGATTTCGACCCGGCGAAGCGTATCTTCGGTCGCCGCCGAAAGCTCGTTGTCACGTAAAATCGGTGTCCGTTCTTCGAGATAGCCCCACTGGCTGTCGAGTTCGCGCATCGCCGCCGTCAGCCACTGGTCGTGACGGGCCTGCCCCTCGAGGTAATCACGGAGTCGGCCATCGCGGATCCGTTGGCGCACCGTCGACAGCTCGGCCTCGAGGGCGGCGACATTGTGTTCGACACAGTCTTCGCGGGTGAACTGGTCCGGATCGGTTTCCTCGGCCCGGCAGTCTGGCAGTTCCGAAAGATCCTCGAGGAAGTATTCGGCGTCACTAGTCAAGTACTTGCCTTGGGTGCCTTTGATGACCGCTCGAGCCCCATCAAAGGCGTCGACCCCGGCGTAGGCGAGTAGCCCAACGTTTCTGGGGGTGGCAACGCCCGAAAAGATGAGCGCAGTGTCAGCGGGTATCGCCTCTCGAATCCGGACAACCGCCTCGACGAAGGCACTGCCGTGGCCCGTAATCGATTGAACATCCGAGATAAGATAGGCGTCTGTCCCCTGTGCTATCGGCGACTCACTCGAAATAACAGCCGCACTCGGCTGTGAATACTCGGGGTCCCCGTACTCGACGGCGAACGATTCTCGAACCTCCTCGGCCGTGCCACCGGGAAATCCACGGTGGGGTAAGACGGTCAGTTTCCGGTCGTCGCCGTCGGGGATCTCCCGGTCGGCAGCCCACAGCGAGCCGCCGTCCTCGAGGAGATCACCGACAAGTGCCGGCGTCTGGCGGGGCGAAGCCAGCCGCAACTCGCCCAGCCGCGCGGCCCCATCGCGCGTATGGACCTCGAAATACTCAGTCATACTCGAGATGGGCGGCGGTGGATGAAAGAGGTTGTCGATACGCGAACGGTTTGGGCGGTAGCATGTCGCCTCGACGCTGCGAACTCAAGCCCGGCCGCGATACGCACCGGTGGCCGACGTGTGACCCCGGTTGAACGAGGCGACGGTAAACCGGATTACGTCGCCAATCTCGAGGTCATCGGGGCTGTTTTCGACAAAGACGACGAACCCTTCGACCTTACAAACGGGATGTTCATCCCCCGAATGGTGCTGTGAGAAGTCAATAATTCCTGCTGCATGTTCTTCTCCGATTTTGACGGGGGGCGTTCGTTTCGTTGCCTCCTCGTGGCGCTCCCACGATGCTTCCTCCGCCTCAGTCCACTCCTCAGAACTCCCACCGCCCCATATCCGACGAATCAGCCACGCAAAGACGACGACGGTCATCGTAATCCCGATGACGAGAGAGCCTGTGCCAATCATATCGACTCGAGGGGGCGCGACCGTCTTCGGTGTTCTGGTCTGTCACGGTCCAGTGAGTGTCAGTCACCGCCCGTTCTCGCCGTCAGGTCCCACAGTTCGACGCGGTCGGGTACCGTCTTGAGTGCTGAGTTAGACCAGCCAGCATGGCCGAACGTAAACTCACTGTCAGGGTTGAGCGCGACGAGGCGCTCGATTCCCGTTGCCGCCGCCTGTCGAGCCGCGTCATCGGTTCGTTCTGGCACCTCCGCACTCACCGGATACGTCTGAGAGAGCGCCCGCGGGAACGGCCCAAAGGGTGGGATGACGCGCCAGGACACGTCGAACGCGTCGGTGCTCGAGGCGCTGCCTTCGGTCAGAAAGACCCGGTCGGGAACGGACAGCCGCGCAAGACGCTGGTGGTGACGGCGGACCTCTGGTCGACGGGCGCTTTCATGCGAGGTGTAAAAGAACGTCCCCTTCGAGGCAGGGTCGGTCCGCTCGAGTTGGTCGGCATGGTCGAGCAGCGCCCGAAAGCCGTCGAGCATCGTCGGGTGGGAACGGGCGCGCTGGTCGACCAGTTCTAAAAGATTGCCGTCGCGGATCGCCCCCTTGATTCGTCGAATCTCCTCGAACGAGACAAAGAGGTTGTGAGCGGCAAGGTTCTTTTCCCGCTCAGTCTCACCAAGGGCACGCAGCTCATCGGGGGTGTACTCGGTGCAGACCGGACACGAACAGGGTAGATACTCCAACTCCTCGAGATGCCGGGTACCCGAGACGGTGAGATAGCGGTCATCACGAGCATAGAGCGCGTAGGCGGCCGAATCGAAGAGGTCACAGCCCATCGCAACCGCCAGCGCAAACATCATCGGGTGGCCAGCGCCGAAGAGATGAACTGGACAGTCGGTTCCCAATCCGCGTTTAGCGGCCCCAACGACGTCAACGACGTCATCGTACCGATACTCGTTCATCAGCGGAACGACCGCCCCGACAGGAAAGACGTCTAAACTCGTCGCGGCGGCGTGACGGCCGGCCCGCTCGCGAAGTTTCAGATGGGTCGAGCCCTGTACCGGCGCAGAGACTAACATCTCGCCGGTCGGCGCTGCGGCTGCGATCTCGAGGCGCTGTTGGGTGATCTCGAGTTCGGTTTCGGCCCGCTTGCGGCCAACATCCGGCGGCGTCGGAATGTCAACTGGCGTCCCGATATCCGAGCCGATATCGCGTTGAAATTCCAGGATTTCTTCAGTCGTCACGGAAATTTCGCCGTACTCAGAGAGCTGAAACGAACCCGAGTCGGTCATGATGACGCCCGGAAAGTCGAGCATCTCGTGAAGCCCCTCCTCCAACGAACGATCACGCAAGGAGTCGGTGCTGTGGATGATGTAGGCGTTGGTGATCAGCGCCTCAGCACCGAACGTCGACGACAGCTCACGCGGCGTGATCGTCTGCATGTTCGGGTTGATCACCGGCAACAGCGCCGGGGTCTCGAGTGTGTGCCCGGCTCGAGGCACCGATAGCTCGCCGATTCGCCCCCCGGCGTCGGTCGCCCGCACCTCAAAAGACTCTCGCATTGTTCCCGTCTTTGTGAGCGGGGCGATAACCGTTCCGTTCGCCGACGGACGGGTTACTGGAGCCTAAACATCCACGAGTCACCCACAGGCGACGAACGAATCTCACTCTCCGCCGGCAACAAACAACTCGTAGTAGGACACCGCCATCACCGTTCGTCCATCTCGCACTTCGCCAGCACCGACGGCCGCCAGTAGCTCCGAATAGGCCATCGGCGACACCCGGATACTCTCGTTGTGATCGAGTTGCTGGTCGCCCGTCGGACGACAGCCCCTCGCGACGAACAGATGCAACACGGCATCGGCAAACCCGTTGGCTGGCTCGACAGTCACCAGCTGCTCGAGTTCGTTGGCTTCGTACCCCGTCTCCTCGGCGAGTTCGCGTTCGGCCGCCTGCTCGAGGCAGTCGTCGTCGGCTTCGACACCACCAGCCGGAATGCCGTAGTTACACCGACCGACAGCCTGTCGCCACTCCTCGATGCAGACGACCTTGTTGTCAGGCGTTAGTGGCAAAATCCCAACGCTCGGGGACTCAGACAGGTAATCGAAATCCGTCTCAGTCCCGTCGGGGAGTCGAACGTCCTCGTTAATCACATCGAATCCCGGACAGGAGTACGCTACCCGGCGGGCAACGGTATCCCACTCGAGTGGTTCTGTTGGCATACACGTCGATTAGGCGGTTCGAACAAAAACCACCCGCCCCTGGTGTTGAGGTGCGAGACAGGCAGCGCACACCTCCTTCTACGGAGGACCTTCCGTTCACCCGTGGTAATGTACCCGACAAATAACAAAACAACGAAACGGTGAAGGTCGCATTTCGGAGGGTGATATATGGATCAATTGACCGGATTCCAACGCGACCTGTTGTACGTTATCGCCGGGATGGAACGGCCCTCGGGCCAGGAAATCCTCGACGATATCAACCGCTATATCGACCAGCCGGTCACCCATGGCCGGCTGTACCCCAATCTCGATACGCTCGTCGACCACGAGCTTGTCGAAAAGGGTCAACTCGATCGGCGAACCAACTACTACGCGCTGACCCCGAAAGGCCAGCGCGAACTCGAGGCCCGCCAAGAGTGGGTCAACCAGTACGTCGACGTCTGAGTACCCGGGCGGTCACTGTGGCCGTCTTTTGTACTGCACACTTGAGTCGTGAGTGAGGCGACCAACACGAGCGGATGTGAGGGAGCGCGAGCTGTAGTAACGGCATCCGTTCAATCCTCGAGAGGTAGGTGTGGGTGCATTGGCAGGCTGTGCCGAGTGAATTCCGAATTTGGTTGCTGACTCATCGCACCGCAAGCAGGTGTAACTGCAGGTACGGTCGTCCCGACGATAGTACTGATCAGGGACTCGGGTGGGTTTGGTTTTGGCCGATATCGATTGTTCGGTAGCCGGGGATGTCTGCCTCGAAATCGAAGTACTCCTCGAAGTAATCGAGCAACCGGTAGCGCTGAGCGGAGCGATAGAAACCGTGACCCAACAGCCGGAACGCTTCGGGAGGTTCAACTCCCATCTCGAGGTAGCAATCCCGAACTTGGCACCCAAGGTGATGGATGAGCAGCATTCGGAAGACCTCGAGGGAGCCCGTTGGCAAGGGCACCAACTGAATAATCGCATCCGGCTCGCAGTCGGGACCACTGTCGGCCGCCTCGAGAACCTGTTCGTCGC
>LFCJ01000872.1_pt1 | contig 19877 bp, 28 predicted proteins | sample 643141 | NCBI WGS metagenome assembly LFCJ01 (sample SAMN03766243, study PRJNA286221) | soda lake metagenome | biome: soda lake; feature: Kulunda steppe; material: water; isolation source: sample B1-Br-g2 brine of Lake Bitter-1 | place: Russia: Kulunda steppe | collected 2010-07
CCCCCCCATCGGAGCCACGGGCCAGGCCCCTCCACCATGAGGGCGCCTGCCCTGCAGATCAGCCCTCCTCACCACGGGCGCTGCGGTTTGGTGCTGTGGTAGGTTGCCCCCTGAAGCTCATCTTGTGGAACAGGCTGCGCGCGTCCCTCCCATGGCCGCTGCCGCTGCCGCGATCTGCGGAATGTGCGGGCGCCCTGAAGCTCATCTTTGAAAAGATGCTGTTGCTGGGCTGGGCCGGGCCGTGCAGGCTGCCGGACTTGCGCGGGGGGTGCGCCTCCTCCTCGACCTCCAGCGCCATGCACACAGACAGCGTGCCGGCAGGCAGGCCGTGGTACTCCAGGGGTACCTGTGGCCGGAGCGTGCACGCATAGAGAAAGATGTGGTCCTTGCGCCTTTGGCGTTTGGGTCCCGAAGCAGGGTGCTAGCAGGCGGGACGCTGTTCTCCACAAGGGCACCTGGGGACGGAGCGTGCACGCATAGAGAAAGATGTGGTCCTTGCGCCTTTGGCGTTTGGGTTTCGAAGCAGGGTGCCAGCCGGCGGGACGCTGTTCTCCATAAGGGCACCTGGGGACGGAGCAAGCAGCATGTGCTGCTTGGGCCTGACTCGTTCATCTCAAAACCATGGTTGGGCTGCAGGCTCGCTTGGGAAATCTTGAATGCTTGATAGACATACAATGGCTGCAGCCATGAACACCGGCTGTGCCTGAGCTGCTCAATCACTATGGATCTCTCAGTGCTGGGCACTGGCAGATCTTGAAAGATTGGGCCTGCTGCCCTGAGAAGAACCCACAGAAAGAGTATGACCAGGTTGTCCCTTCTCGATGGATATGATGCAGCAATTTTTGTCATCGAATGGTGAAGAATAAGGCTCTCATATCCATGGACTTCAACAGCCAATGTCATACTCTATTGTCACATTAATGTATAGTATAAAGTCTTAGGGATCATCACTGTACGCCGGTACAGCATATGCACATCCAGGCCCAGATTCGTTATATCTGCACCATTTTGAAGCTACAAAAATGGAGCAGCATGCGTACATATCTGATCACTGTAACTTTGGTATACATAATTGCACAAGCCTCATGATTTGTGTGCGACTTGGCAAAGTCTTGCCTACAGGCCTGAACTTTGAGCACCTGGCACTCTGGCCTTGCTGACCTGGATTCACAACCAATTCAGCTGGACAATAAAATCAATCCCATCTGATCTAGCCTCTCCCATTTCATGGAATTGGCAGGCAAATAGTGCCGACAGGAGCTGACAAGAGAGATAACTCATCTTCTGTGCATTTCTGTACCTGTTCCTATTTTTCAAGGGCAAAGATCCAGCACTGCAAGCATCCAGAGCACATCCAGAACACAAACCATATGAACAAGTGCGCAATCGAGCATAGCATGCCTCTACTTCAAGTCTTAAGACTATGCATGGCATGGTAAAATAAGAAGTGTGGCGCACCTCTACTTTGACAGACTGGAGGGAAGCAGGTTCCTGGCCAGCAGACGGTCTTCCAACTGCAAAAGTATCCGTGGACCAGTGTGTTGGTGGTCACGCCATGGGTCGCAAATCATGTTGCTCATGCAACTAGTATTTTGGGACCTTAAGCAGTGCAAAGCAAGTTGCAGTCCACAAGGTTGAAAAAGATGCAGCCCGCAAGGTTGCAGCTCACGAGGCTGAAGCACACATGGCAGTAGGAGTTACAGCCCACAACGTAGCAGCTCGCGAGGCTGCAGCACACAAGGCTGTAGAAGCAACAGCCCACAAGGTTGCAGCCCTCAAGACTATAGACCAAGGGGACATGGTCTGTCACGGAAGAAACCCAGCATGGTGATCTGAATCTATGGCAATGACGAAGTGAAGAATGTGGCAGGCCTAAATGGATTGTCTAAGCCTGCAGGACTTGAGCATGGAATCAAGAAGGTTTTTAACCACAATCACAGATAGGTTTGGGCTGGAGTGGAAAACAAACATAAATTTCCAAGCAAAAGATGGATTGGACAAATTAGAGTTGGACAAATTAGAGGAACCTCTCATCTCTTCAAGGTTGAGTTCTGTGTGCCTGACCCATGCATGCAGCCTCGTGATGCAGTTGTTGGAGATGCAGTTGGTGGTATCAGCATGCTAAAAGACACTCACCGTCTCTCCCTGCCTGTTGCTTGCTTTCAGCACTACAGGGTCAATGAGCACAAAGCAAGCAGCAACAAAAAAGGGTAAGATGGGTACTAAGCCGTAAATCAATTGCTGTGCATTTTATTGGTAGGTAGCAAACAAGTCACAATTAATTGCATTGTTATGAAAACTAGCTTTCATGATGCAAAACAAGAGCAATCTAGGATATCTTTTTAAACAGTGCTCTCACAGTAGTCCTGGGTGCATACATATCTCAAAGCGCAAAGAACTTGCACTCATGTCCAGGGAAGGTGCTCATACACTTCAGTGACTGTCTTTAAAAAGACTCGGTCTTTATTGAGCCACAAGGAGGCCTACAGATCTGCAAGCATGGCTCACCATCTGGCAAATGCAATTCATTCTTAGCAGAGCTTTGCACAAGACCTATAATCAATAATTAAAGGGCGCGTGGATGAATGGAAAAGACACGCATCTTATGAAAGATGCGAGGTCAAAAAGTGAACATACTGCTTTCAGTCTAGAGGATGCAGCGCATTACAAACAAAGGCAAACAGGTAAGCAGTAGGTCTATGGGCAGGCAGAATGTAGCACTTGGACAGAGAAAGGCAGCTCCATCACAGATGGGCAGGGCTCCAGGAGAAGCGCAGCACACCAGCACAACACAACTGCCCGCCTTACCTGCCCTGCAGCAGCTGTGTGGCCGCAGCTGTCAACGGCAGCACACCGCGTGCCAGTGTGTTGGTCTGGCCTTTCCCAAGGCCGTCTTGCACCACGTCCACCACACGCACCTGCGGGTCACAGCAGCACCCACGTAAACCACAAAGACAGGTGAGCATCTGCATCATGTCCACCCCAACAGCATACCCCACGCCGGCGCTACACCACGATCAGAAGGGCGCCTGCAGCACAGCCACTATGCGCACACCAGTATCCCACACTGGCCCGGCCATGCGATAAAAAGCAGCTGAAAGATACACATGCCCAAGGTCCCCCTGCTCGAGGAGGAGAAGTACTCAGGAGGAAGGGACCCTGGGGCACCAAAGCATGCGTCAAGCATGCGTCCACACAGATCCTGCCGTAACAGTGTGAATGAATCTGACATTTGGTAGCGCATAGATCCTGCTGTGACAGTGTGATTCAATCTGAACCCTTGTAGTGCATAGATCCTGCCGTGACAGTGTGAACAGCTCAGAACGCTTCTGGTCATCCAGATGTTTCGACCCAAGGTGGCCATCGATGTTTCAACCCAAGGTGGCCATCGATTTCGGTCATCCAGATGTTTCAACCCAAGGCGGCCATCGATTTCGGTCATCCAGATGTTTCAACCCAAGGTGGCCATCGATTTCGGTCATCCAGATGTTTCAACCCAAGGCGGCCATCAATGCTGGAGCTGTAGGTGCCCCATTGCCACGCGCTGCTGCTGTGCTGCAGGGTTGGAGGGATGGCTCACCAAAGCACAGCAGTCGTGGCAACACACCGCTCAACGCAGGACAGAAGGCATGGCTTGCAAACCCAGCTGTGACACCGCACGGGTCAGAGCCAGAGAAAAGCCATGGCTCTCACACGCAGCAGCGGCAACAACGCACCAGCAGGCGCCGGTGCGCCAGCTCGTGGATGGCCGCGGGCTTCATGGGCAGCCTCATCTCGGGAGACCAGTGCGGGTCCCTCGTGGCGTGCGCCACTGCCGAGCGGTGCATGCGCTTACCCGCCAGGCACACGCCCTGAGGCCAGCAGCCAGAGCAAGTGGGCGGGCTCATGTTAGCGCAAAGCATGTGTGGTGCGCATGTGGGGGCGCGCATGTCAGCACCGTGCAGGGGCGTGCACATGCCAGCGCAGCGCGTGGGCGCGTGCGCGTCAGCGCGCCATATGAAGACACGCAGGGTGTGAGGGCATGTGCGTGTGAGGGCAGCCCGCCAGACCGCACGCCACCGTGACCAGGGACATGACGGCACCTCTGGTCACCGCGCTGGGCGGTCCGGCCACACGCGTCACCGCGGGACCGAACATTTGCAGTCCAGCGGCGTGCGGCTGGACTGCACGCGCCGCCGCGGGAGCGCACTTGTGCCGTCCGGCGCAATGTGCAGTTTGGCCACACGCATCACTGCGGGACCGCATGCGGGAGGTCCGGTGTGGCGCGTGGTCCCGCGGCGGCGTGCAGTGTTACGGTGACACTTTTAATCCTGACTTCACCAAAGGGACTGCACATGACCGGTGCCCAAGTTGTGTGTGTGGTGCCGTGGCTGAGGTCCCTTTTAGGTGTGCAATGCTGCGCTGCGGGGGCAATGTGGGAGCGGGGGGAGCACTGTGGTGGCGGTGGGAACAATGTGTGAGCCTTAACAGTGATGTGGGAGGGTGGGAAGAAGCGATGTGGTGGCGATGTGGGAGCACTTAGGTGGAGTGGGAGTGGCTTCAGAGCAATGCAAGTGCGGGGCAAGCATTGTGGCGGCGTTGGGGATGCTGAGGCAATGGCGGGAGGTGGATGTGACCTTTTGCAACCTGGCGCTCCCATGCACACCGTTGCATGTTAGCTCGGCGCTTGAACTGGTGCTGATGCTTCTATTCCTAGATTTCCGCTGACCGTCTGTGCCTTTCATGCAGAGGACTTGCCATCATGATGAGTTGGGGGTTGGGGGGGCCGGAGGGGGTCATGGAGCTGGATTCCAAGCTGCCGGGCTTCCGCTTACTCCGCGTCTCCAGCCCAAACGCGCTGAGGTCGCGCAAAACCAGGTGGGTGCGCTTTGCCGCCGGCTGGCTGTCCTGGCGCCACACTGCCGCAGAAGCAGTGAGGCAGCAGCACGTGAGGCGGCAGCGGGTGAGACCGCACTGTGGCAGGGGGCACAGAGGGCACAGCAGCAGCAAGGCAGCAGCACACCTGAGGCGGCAGCGGGTGAGACCGCACTGTGGCAGGGGGCACAGAGCGCACAGCAGCAGCAAGGCAGCAGCACACCTGAGGCGGCAGCGGGTGAGACCGCACTGTGGCAGGGGGCACAGAGGGCACAGCAGCAGCTGCGACGGGGAGGCTGCCGGAGCAGTGGAAACGAAAGATGCGGCAGAGTTCATGCACCCTCAAATGTGCACATGCTTGGTCAGGCCCTTAACATTGCAAATCTATGAGGCAGGCGTGCTCATCAAGGCAATTGCAGAGCAGCAAAAACGCAATGACCATTCTGCTCGTCAATGGAGGCAGGCATTTGTTGCAGAGGCAAGCTTGTGGTTGCCGCAGTGCACCTTTCCTTGATAGGGAAAAGCACACACTGCCTGCATCAGCAATGGCATTGTACCTGTGGGAACTATGAACGTAGCTGCAACCGGCTTATGGTCCGACGTAGCGATTTCGGGGACCTGGAAATACTCCAAGCCCTTGATCTGCAATGAATTTCACCACAGGTCCGTGGGAGGAGGGTGAGGCGTGCTGATGTGCCTTGCTTGCAGTGGCATTGTGTAAGGGTGTAAGGGTATAAGGGACAGGGCTTGAGGAGGCAGCACACAGGCCACGAGGCTGATGAGGATATATGTCCTCAGTACACGTAAGGATCAGTCCTTAGTGCAGTGCATATACAAGGAAGCGTCCTTAGTGCAGCCAACCACACATAATCAGATGAAATGGAGCACTTTGAGAAGTAGCCAGATGGTCGAGTCCTCACAGGGAAAAATAAATATCATTTGAGGATGATGCACTATGGATGCTGGCACATGCACGAGCAAGAAAAGAAAAATTACGCAAGCAATTACGCAAGCTGCAAGACACTCCCTGCATCAATTAAGGAAAAGGACGCACGAGCAAGCACCAATATAAGGCTGCACATCTTCCCAAGTAAGCACAGCCCCCCCTCTCCCCCCCCTCCTTTCCGCTCATACACACACTACAACCACACATTGATAGGCTTTGGCACTCCTATCCATTCAAGCGTTCAACCACAGGCAAGTGTCAATGCCCTCCTACTGTGCTTTCTCTGATCATTGGATGAAGCGCTAAGGATGTGAGCAGTGAAAGATTGTTATTGCCCACAGGGCTTCTGTGTCTGCGACTTGGGAAGGGTGTGGTGCTATAACCAGCCAGTGAATGCGGAACGGACCTACCTGCTTCAGAGGTAGATTGGAAAGGTAGAGCACACGATCACACCAACTAGGGAGCCTCTCTGTTTTGTAGGCATTGCCCTTGCACCTCTGGACCTGTGAGCACAAGTGCAAAAGGGGGGGAACACTCCAATGTGAGCACATGTGCAAGGGGGAACACTCCAATGTGAGCACAAGTGCAAGGGGGGGAACACTCCAATGTGAGGCAGCGCTTTGCTTCCAAGGAATGTTGTCAAACATGTTAGACTCACACTGCCGCAAGCCCCCCTACCCGTGCATACCCTAAGCCTTGTATTTGCTGTCATTGTTTGCCTTAGCCCCAGACAATAATCGATGTTCAACAGCCCCGCTCATACCTCCGCAGCCTGTCCATGCAAACTTTCTTATGTTCTAATCTATGCTTTTCTATCACAAGACGCGCAGTTGTGCTCCATATTTCGCAAAAGTGGGGCCTGCTCTGCTCCATGACACAGACAAGCTGGAAGGGTACGCAGAGGACATGCAGCGAGTGCCCAGCGTAGGATGGCTGGGTAGGTGCCCAGTGTAGGAGTGCCGTGTAGGTGCCCAGTGTAGGATGGCTGAGTAGGATTGCCGTGAAGAATTGCCACCTAGAATTGCCATGAAGGATTGCCACGCATAATTGCCGGCGGCTGCCATGCCCCACATCTCCCTTTCCATGTCTCCCTTTTCAAAGTGAAGCAATGCATCACCTTAAAGGTTGGGGCAAAAAGGGGGTCCATCTCCCGGAATCCCAGGAACGCACGGGAGGCTGCCTGTTCTTTACGCAACTGGTCCATGGCCAGCAACTCGTGCCATCTGCGTGGGCAGACCACCACAGGAGACAAGCACTAGAAGCTTGAGGAGGAGGGACAGACAATTCCATGACCCAGGCCTCTCATGATTTAGTTTGGTTTTGTTGCACAGCAGCATGCACAGCTTGCTGCCAGCTCTCAGGTGTGCCGCCAGCTCTCAGGTGTGCTGCCAGCTCTCAGGTGTGCTGCCAGCTGCAGGGTGTGCTGGCTGCTTAACGGAGCACAGCTCGAGGCAGCCAGAAGCTCTGTTTTGGGGTCCACACATGAGCATGTGCATTTTTTTGCATGCACCTCAATGATGCAAAAGTGTGTTACTTACAACTGTCACAGACTTCCTTAGCTCCAGGTCAATTATAGACCTCTTTCCAGGCACACCCACACAGACCTGCGCTGCTCCACATCAGCTACAAGGGCTGCATGCTCTGCCAAAGCTGGTGTCTTGGTGGGGTTGGTGGCCTGCGACTTATAGTCCAATCTGCGGGCGCAAGGCAAAAGGGAAGCAGCATGTTGGCGGTAATCCTTTCCCATCACCTTCTGACTTGAGCCATGCAATGTATGGAGTAACTATCATGCCATCCACTTGAGCCGCAATACATTTGCGGGTGAGTGTATGTGTGTCCTGTATGCATTTGTGCGTGCGTGTGAGCTATGCGCCTGTGTGCACGCATGCACCCGTGTTTGTACATTTGCGGGCGGGTGTTCAGCCTTTTTTAAGGAAAATGAGGCATCCACATCCCAAGTAAGTGCAAGGCAACTTCACTCGTGTGTTGAGGCAACCACAAAAACACCAGACAGAACAAACCCACCGGTAGTTCAAGTCGCCCATCCAGAAGAGGTGGTGGTAATTGGTGAGCATGTCCATGCCGTTGGAGCTCATGCGGATGCCTTTCACAATGTCGCTGCGTGGGCATTGCACAGAGAGGGTGGAAATTGGTGAGCATGTCCATGCCGTTGGAGCTCATGCGGATGCCTTTCACAATGTCGCTGCGTGGGCGTTGCACAGAGAGGGTGGAAATTGGTGAGCATGTCCATGCCGTTGGAGCTCATGCGGATGCCTTTCACGATGTCGCTGCGTGGGCGTTGCACAGAGTGGGTGGTAATTGGTGGGCATGTCCATGCCGTTGGAGCTCATGCGGATGCCTTTCACAATGTCGCTGCGTGGGCGTCGCACAGAGAGGGTGTGCAGCGCAGGTGGCGAAAGCAAATGGATGAGATGGGAGGGTGCGGGAGCCCAAGCAGCACATGCACCACTTGCTGCACATCATGGCTGTAGGTTGATGAGTGCCAGCCTGGACAGGCCACATCACAGACCATTTTTTTGGCTGGCGCCTGCGGTGGTTGACGTTAATGGGTGCCTGCCTGGATGACAGCTACTGCTGCAGCGCATGCACCGCAGTCTGTGCACCGCATGCACCGCAGCGCACTGCAGCATGCCAGTGCTCCTGCTCTGGCTTTGGCTGGATGGCTGCCTGTTATAGCACAATTTTCTGTGTGCATGTTTGGAATCATGGCAAACCTTAAAAGTGTTTGAATGACAACAAACCAAGGCGCATCGCCAGGAACTTTGATAAAAGCAATTTTTAGCTTAAGGTGTTGAAATTCGCCCACTTGCACATCGCACGGGGATGGATGATGCGCCCTCAACCCCCTGGCGTGCTGCTAGGCTGCAAATGCCTTGGCTCAATTGCACCTGGGAGCACCCCCCCGCAGAGGTACGTGCTTTTGCTGCACTTTGGGCACAGCTGTGATGGAAGGTGGAAGGGATGGCACTGCTCATTGATAGGCATCGGCCTGGCTGAGCGCATCCATCCTCTGAGTTCACGCGTCTACCAATGTGTGCACCATGCGTCTGAGCTAGCGTTTGACTTGCCTGACCATTTATTTGAGGATCCTGGCCCTCCCTGTCCGAGCTGGCATTCAACTTGCCTGACCTTTCATCCAAGGATCCTTACTCTTTTGTTTGAGCTGGCGTTCAACTTGCCTGACCATGAGGTGTGGGTTAGGGTCCTCAAGTGAATGGTGAGGCAAGTTGAACACCAGCTCAGACGCATGGAGCATTGGTGGACACGTGGTGCTTAGATGCTTGGTGCACAGACGCGTAGGGCATAAAAGAAGCGGATGTGCGCAGTTTTTCTTCAGCGTGGCCAGGAGCTGGAGACAGGCTGTCCGCCCTGGTCTTACCTGTACTGAGCATTCCGCGCGTATGTTTTGTCCTGGTGCGCGGCGAGGTGGCAGTTCACAAAACAGATCTCGGTGTCCCACACCTACAGCAGAGCATGCATGCATGGGGTGGAGTTGCACGCTCGCATGGGGTAGAGCATGCATGGGGAGGAGCGCGCACACATGGAGCACGCACGTTTGGGTTGGAGCACGTACGCATGGAGCATGCACGCATGGGGTGGAGCACGCACGCATGGGGGGTGGAGCACGCACACATAGGGGGTGGAGTTGCACAGAGCCGGCATTTGTGTGACATGCACCCTCTGCGGCAGAGCACGCTTGTGTTCCACGGAGCGCGCATGGCAGTGTGGCTAGCTCACAACAGCAAACAATTGGCATGGCAAGATTGTGCAAAGTCAGTGACACGTGCCCACGTAAAAGGGTTTCAAGCACCTGCTCATATGCTGCACATGCTTGGTTGCAAGACATACACGACTGCTTGTGCACCAGCGCAGAATGCAGCTCATACAATATGATCTTTTACCTGTGAAAAATTGAACACCCGCCCTTCCCGGAAATGCCCAAGTCTGGTCTTTCAAGTACACACACACATTCAGGAGAGTGGCCAATTGGCCTGATTCACAGCATGCTGAGGCTTCAGGCGGGCAGGGAGGCGGACCTGGTGGCATGCATGCTATATGCATGCCAAGACGTGATCTCAACAATCCAAAATGCAGACGACCATCTCAATGCAATTGGATTCAGGCTCTCCTCTTGCACCCTGGTATATGCCCTACAAGGATGCTTGTTTACTACACATCCTTAATGGGCTGTCTGCTTCCGCACCTGTACAGCTATTGCCACTCCACCCTTGTTGGTGGCAACGCCACCAACCCCAGTTGCCTGCATTTGATGGGTGGAAGAGACACACATGGTTGTGCACATGAAATAAGAGTACGGTGGGTATTTTAAATGCATGAGAGGAGGAAAATATTCACGTCAATTGCAGAACCAGAAGCGCTGCAGCTACGAGTATACGCTTGTGCACCAATTAAGTGTTTGGGCACCTCTTTACAAGCCAGGTTTGCAAGAACAGGGGTAAGAATGGTTTTGTTTTTCAGAAGTGCATAGGGTCTAGATTAGCTGCACGAGAGGCTGGGTGCAGGTTCCTGCAAGTCTTAATGCATCCTCCCCACCCCCCTTGACATGAAATCACCCCCTCTCCACCTCAGGCGCATCTCACCAACCTGAGAGCCTTTCTCGATGTGAGAAATTGCTGCGTACATGTCATTCCTGGCAAACAGGAGCAGCCGGATCTGGCCCATGTGCACGCTCCGAGCCTGCAGGGGACCATATGATTCGGGAGTGGGGCTACTCCTGCTGCTGCTGCTGCTGCTGCAGCAAATGTTGTTTCCCAACTGGCACGGCCTGACTACAAGTACAGCTGCTGTAGTCTTGTAAAGTGTATCAGTGCTATCCACCAATCAGGAGTCATCACACGGAGCCATTACACAGAGCCATTACACAGGGTGCTGTCCACCTTGTAATGTGTATTAATGCTATCCATCAATCAGGAGCTATCACACAGAGTGAGCACCATTTTGGGCCACCAACATGGCCCCTGTTCAACGTGCTGCGCTACTCCCACCAACCAGCAGCTGCCCCGCAGGAAGTCACAGAGACAGCAATGCTCAAACTCAGTGTGAATCAATCAGGCAATGTGTTTAGTTAATCATAGTTGAATGAAGTCTTAAACTAGGTAGGTTAGCTGACAGTTACTCCTGTGTAAGTGTGGTACACTGGAATTACCCCAATAACTTCAGCTGCGGTAAGCTGAAGCTGTGCTCAGCGCACCAGACCACCTACTGCCACTCACCAACCAGTAGTTGCCGCCCATGGCATCCTTCATGCGGTCCTCCCAGGCCTTTTGGAAAACCTTCCCGCCACCCACATCCACCTCCTGCGTGCACGGCAGCACGTTTCCTGGGTGAGCCTGGCATCCACCTGCAGCCCTGCCCAGGGGAGCCTGGCATAACAGCGCAGACGTTACCTGGGTGAGCCTCCCTTCCCTGAAGCTGTGGCCTGGCAGGGCGCAAAAGTGCCGTTGTGATGCTTCATTCTAAGCGTGACAGAGATGGTGTTGCAGCCTAGTTCAAGCTGCCCACATGCAGAGAGCTCAGGCCTTTGCCCAAGAGAGTCACCAAAACCTGCGCAGTTTAAGAAAGCAGGCCGCAGCTCCACACCTTGATGCTCAGCTTCTGCTTGCCAGGCATGGACCCCGCCCCCCTGGTGCTCTTCTTGGCTAGCGCCAATCGCTTATTCCTGCCATCCTGCTGCGCTTGCTGCGGGTCGTGCTCGAGAAGTTCCCCCCCAGAAGATTGTACAAATGAGCTTCCAGGGGGTAAGTCTGCAAAGGAGGCATGGGCACAAGCACACTGGTCAGGAGAACCCACGTGCAGCAACCAGCGCCCCTAACGAGGACACTGGTCAGGAGAACCCACGTGCAGCAACCAACGCCCCTCACAAGCACACTGGTCAGGAGAACCCACGTGCAGAAACCGACGCCCCTCACAAGCAAACAAGTCAGGAGAACCCATGCGCCGCAATGTCCCTCACAAGCACGCTGGTCAGGAGAACCCACGTACAGCAGCGCCCCTTACGAGGACACTGGTCAGGGTGAATCCACGCACAGCAACGCATCTTCACATGAAGAGGCACAAGCATCTGGAGGTTCTGCGCTGGCGTGCCCTGGCCACAGCATGCCCTGGCCACAGGCACTGGCATGCCCTGGCCACAGGCCATTGCCAGAACTCCAGGCTTTGAAGCATGTACTGTAAGGAATGTAGGATTTGGGTCTGCTGAGCCTGAGGGTAAGGTACTCAAAAGCAAGCATGGACGGCCAGCATGCCACCTCCACATTCCAGCCAGGCTGCTCCCTCAACTTGCCCCTCGGCACGAGCATTGACCAACATTGGCTACTACTGCACTAAAAGCAGCAGGCAAGCCGCTGCACATCTCCTCCGCTCATTTGGCTAGGCCGAAGCACCTTAGCTGTGGCAGCTCAGGCACGTCCAGCATGCTTGCTGCGTGGCACAGTCTTAGACAAATTCTTCCCTAGAAGCAGGCTCAGCCACCCTGCCCTACCAGGTTCATAACCCTACCAGGTTTATAACCCTACCAGGTTTATTAACCCTACCAGGTTTATTAACCCTACCAGGTCTACCAGGTTTATTACCCTACCAGGTTGATAGACCCTACCAGGTTGATTAAGCCTACCGGGTAGACCGATTGTATGTTTGGAGCTTCAAGGATCATGAGGAGCCCATTCTGTCTGAGTGCGCAAGGATCGAGAAGAGCCTATTCTGTGTAAGCGCACGTCCCAGGCACCAAGCGATTTCGCATGCCAGCAACTCACTACCTAACACGCCTGCACCTGGCCAGTGACCGCCTGTGCCTTCAGCCGCTTCAAACGCCTGCACCAAGCTGATGTGCACGTGCGTACCCGGGCACCATGTACTGGCTGGCCTACACACGCGCACCCAGTTCACATCTAGCTAAAGCACACTCACATACACACACGCCTGCCAGCTCACACATGCGCACCTAGCTCTGGCGTGCTGGTTTGATCATGGATTTCATCATCTTCGTCCTCGTCATACTCCCTTCCCATCCCTTTCAGCTTGAAGGAGCACTCCTGGACGCCTTAGAGAATGAACAGCACATGGCAAGCACGATATGCAAGTGCGGAGTGGTATTTCATGTGTAGGAGCAAGATGTGCATGCCCTGTGCGCAAGCATGTAGTTCATGTGGCATGCAAACAAGCAAGTAATGCATGGCATGCTAATAAGCAATAAGTGCATGGCATACAAATAAGCAAGTTGTGCATGATATGCACACAGGCATGCAACACATGGCACGCTCACCAACCAGCCAATGAGTTGCTAAGCTTTGACCTTAACCTTTCAAACCCTCAGGCTTGACCCACGGGGCAGCAGCAAGGTGCTGCAGATGGGATGAACGTGTTAACACACAGGTGCACTGCAACAGTGAAGCGCATAGGAAATAAGGGCGCCCTCCACCTTTTTGTTTAGTAAGCAATCCCAAGCAAGGCTACATGGAGCGATCCGTGCACAGAGGGCCGGCTTCACACAGGGCCTATCCATGCCTGTGTCACAGTAGGCTTGCCCATGCAATTGCGGAGGGCCTGCCTGTGCACCTTCTGAGGGCCTACATAACCGAGGGCCCACCTGTGCCTATGGCACAGAGGGCCTTAATGCTTGTGCAGAGGGCCTACATCACACATGGTCTGCCTGTGCCTTCGCTGCAGAGGTCCTACGTCACAGAGGGCGCGCCCATGCATGTGCAGAGGGCCCACATCACAGAGGGCCTGCCCGTGTCAACACTACAGAGGGCCTGCCTGTGCCTACAATACAAAGGGCCTTCCCGTGCGTCAGGGCTACAGAGGGTAGGTGCGCCCAAAAGACTGCAGCTGGGCTTACGCTTGCTCAGCACTCAAAAGGTAGGCGGCGATGGGGTAGCTCACCTATGGCTACCAGATCATAAGCGGACCTGTCCACGCCCTTAAGCCAATGGGAGAGATCGTCAGGGGGAGCCTGGGCAGGGAGGACAAGGCCGAGACCAAGCAATATGTGTCATTAGCCTAAAGGTAGATCATCATGGGGAGACCAAGAAATATGCGTCATTAGCCTTAGGGCAGATCATCATGGGGAGACCAAGCAATATGTGTCATTAGCCTTAAGGCAGATCATCATGGGGAGACTGAGCGGGGAAAGGAAGGTCTGTCTGCATCAGACGACTGCCAGCGCGATAGGACAGAGTTTCATTCCTTCTAGCTGACAACCGCAGTGGAGAGTCTGCTTCATAGCATGATGTGTGCTAGCGGGGCTGACGACTGCGGTGTAGAGTCTGCTCCTTGGCAAGATGTGTGTTAGTGGGGCTGACGACCGCAGTGTAGAGCAGGGCCACACTTGCGACCAAGCTTCCTAATGGCATAGAATCCACTTTCATGCAGACAATCAATCTTCTGAGCGTGCACTAGAAGTTATGCCAAGTCATGCACATGCAAACACAGGCATGTTAATCGTGCTTCCCCCGTGAAGTGCGGAATTCAGGTCACAAAATTCCGGCCAAACACTGCACACAGGTCCTCACACTCATGAGCGCCTTTCCAGCACAGGCAAGCCGCAACGCAGATGTGTGCAGCAGGTCTGCGTGGCTGTGTACGTGCGTGCTTGCAAGGCCCCCCGCACACGTACCGCGTTGCCCATGTTCCATGTCCCACACATAATGTTCAGGGGCCTGTGTACGCGCTCTTGCAGGTAGAAGCACTGCATCTGGATCTGCAGCAGCAGAAGCAGCAGCAGCGGCGGCGGCGGCGGCAGGGTGAACCACAGGACTTGAGGGTTCGATGCACAATGCTTTGGGCGCAGTATCTTACTCTGAGTCCGAGGAGTAGGCAAACAAGCCAAACACAATTCAGTGCACACACCGTAATATGCCCCATGCCATGGCTAATCTGGCTGTTGCTGTGCAGGGTGTGACACGGAAGTACATACACCATGCCGTGGCTGGCCTGGCTGTCGCTGCTGTGCCGCACAACACACGCGACACACACACGCATGCATACCCACATGCACTCACACATCACACCATGAGAGGCCAGACTGTTGACTGTTGTGACTGTGCCGTGCATCTTGCAATACACACGCATGCATACCCACACACACACACACACGCGCGCACCATGCCATGGCTGGTGTGGCCGTCGCGGCTGTGCAGCGTGTGCCACGCAGGCTCAGAGAAATGGCTGGAGTTGTCCGCCAGAAACTTCACCGGCACCCTGACCTGTTCAGGGCGGAGCATGCACATATGGTGGAGGCCCATGGCCAGAAGGGCTGGCCGCCAGGGTGCGCCGACCAAGGCCTGCTAAAGTCGTAACTTGCGCTTTGACCGGCGAATAGCACTCTGACCATGGCAGGGCGCATGTGGTCGGAAGGACCCTGGCGCCAGGGAGGGAAGAGCAGGCTGTCCACAGCCAGCCAGGGCCGTGACTCTCACTTTGACCAGCAAGAAGCATTTCCAAGGTCAGGTCCTGTTGGCACACATAAGGCTGGCCATTGACCAGGGCCAGGGCTGTGCGACTGTAAGCGTGGCGTTCATGCAAAAGAAAACACCTGGCGATGCCGGCAAAACACTCTGCATGCTCCCTCGCACTGACATAAACACTGCCACATGCCGATCTGTCTGTCCTGCTGTCCACTGGCCCCTGTACGTTTGACATTCCTGTCCCTTGCACACCCAGCAATCTCAGCGATACCACCGCCGCCAGCACGTACCTAACCACCTGCCAACCCTGTCGAGCTACCTGGTTGCCTGTGACAAAGCACAAACTCTTGCGAAAAAGCAGAAAGTCACGTGCGCTTGCCCGTGACACCGAGCACCAACTCTTTCACAAAAGCAGAAAGACGAGTGCACTCTTGCACAAAAGCAGAAAGACACGTGCGATACTGAACACCTGTGGAACCAGGTTAGGGTTAGGGTTTATGGTGTGAAGGCCACACCAATCCGACACGTGTGTGCGCAACCCTCTGCCGCTGAGGGCACCAATTTGCAGCCTTCAATGCACAAGCATAAGCACACACGCACACACACATACGCACACACACGCACGCATGCACACACACACAGCGTGGCCCCTAGCCCACAGGGCTGATGCACCAGGGGCTCAGATCGTCAAGCACACACATCCACATACGCATTTGGACTTGTTCACACGCACTTGCGCGCGAACACACGCAGCTCGGCCTACCTCTCCCACAAGGCTCGGCCGCCAGCAGCTCAAATGGTCCAACACCTTCACCCGCAGCACCGCAAATGCGGGGGAGCGTACTTCGAACACAAAAAACTCATCCCAGTACGGCCTCGTGCTCTGCATGCAATGGATGTTTTGGATGAAGAATGCCAGCTCAGGCCATGGTGGAATCGGCCATCCTCAGCAGAGAGGAAGTGAAGCAGTCCTGCTTCGCAGGCCCGAAGTCAAGCGGAGCGCAGCCTACGCCTAGTGAGAAGGCAGTAGATAGCCAGTCCACATCCGTACGTAGCGCTGTCTCCTGCCACCTTTAAGTTTAGGCAGTCTCCATATTACTGCCATGGGCACTTATTTCTATGGGTGCGGTGAACTACGCCTGAGGAGACAATTGATCCATGCTCCACGCATGGTTCTAGCCTTGAGTGGAGTGACGGAGCTCAGGGCAGGCAATCCACATCAGCACGGGCATGGGCACGCAACATAGAGCAAAGCACAATGGAGGGGGCCGCACGTGCTTCACAAGCGTTTGACGGGTGCGTTGCGAGGGATGGTGGTGAGCTGCTGCTCCTCCGAAAATTGAAGATCATCAATTTCTCTGCTCCCACTGGGGTGAAAGTCCACTCCCAAGCACTTCATCTTCTGTGTCCTGGGGACCTCTGGAGTTTGGGCTGTTGCAAGCTGCTTATTATAAGGGCCGTAGGTGCTTTGAGAGCACAGACCCATAGCTGGAAGAACAGTAGAGTGACAAGGCCCACACCGACATGAGCTGTCAAGCCTGTTGCCAGCGCTCAGCTCACGCAGGGTGTCGAGCAGTAAAAATGTACACACACAAATGAGCACAAATGTTCCTGGCCTCAGTCTGACTCAGTCACGCCAGGCCAGCCTGCATATGCACTGCCATGGTGCTGGCCACCTGATCCATCGCCTCGGGATGAGGTTTACCTTTGCCATAGCTTTGGTCACGAACTTGGCCTTCTCACACTTGACTGTGGCAAAAGGGTCCACGATCTGGCCATAGGAGGAGAGTGAGAGATCCATGGCTTGGATCAGCCGCACTCCCAGCCGCACGACTTGAGCTTGGCTTTTGTTGCCCGTCCTGCACCAGCACCAGCCACACAAGGTAAGCTGCCTACACCAACAGCACCCACACAACATGGGCTGCACCCCAAAATGCGGCATCCACACCAGCTGTACGGCTGGAGCTCAACTCCTGCAATCCGTCCTGCACCCAGAGCTGCCACCTGACATGAGTGACAGACGCCGCGCTGACGAAGCAGGGTACCTGCTCAAGGTGCTGGATGGAAGCATAGTTGGAACAGGATGCCTGTAGGTAGAGCAGCTGAGTGATGGAGAGGCTGGTAGGTGGAGCAGCTGTTTTTATGGAGCAGGATGCCTGTTGGAGGCGCTCACCGACTACCACACTATGGTTCCACACCCTCAGCACCCTGCACCGCGGCTCCACTCCCTCAGCACCCTCAGCACCCTGCATCACAGCTCCACTCCCTCAGCACCCTGCACTGCAGCTCCACTCCCTCAGCACCCTGCACTGCAGCTCCACTCCCTCAGCACCCTGCACCGCGGCTCCACTCCCTCAGCACCCTCAGCACCCTGCACTGCAGCTCCACTCCCTCAGCACCCTGCACCACAGCTCCACTTCCTCAGCACCCTGCACTGCGGCTCCGCACCCACGACACCACCACAACTCCACACCCTCCACACCACCATGACTCCACACCCTCCACACCACCATGACTCTGCATCCTCGAAGCACAAAGCTGCATGGGTAGAGGGCTCCCAAGCCGGGCAGTTTGACACCACCAGCCAGCACATGGCACAACACAGCAACACATGCCCTGCCATCCCTGACCCGAGCAACAGTCCCCGGCCACGACGACAGCAGCTAGGCTGCACCTGAAAGAAGAACGCAAAGGACTCTTTAACTTGTTGGCACCCACAAGCAACCAGGAATGCCAGGAAGTGGGCAGGTTTGGCACACTCTCATGCACACGCCCCGGCTTTGCACGCACACTCCCGCACTGCCTCACCCTTTGCTGCCCTTTCCCCGCGCAGTCTCCCACACCCACACCCGCACCCGTATACCCACGAGCACGCGTGTGTCCGTGTCCATGCATACACATGCAAGCGCGCGGGAGGCACACCAAGTCTGCAGTCCTCGTGCGTGGCCGGTAGGGACTGTGGGCCCCGATCCCGAGGTCACAGTGACGCTCTGGCCGGCCTTGCGTGGGGTTGCCTGCACGGCGCCTTGTCGGAGCCCATGCAGGCTCCCGTCTAGGTCGGGGCCTCCCCCCAAAGTGACCTGTGCAGCACACAGCACGCAGAGTGACCTATGCAGCACACAGCACGCAGAGTGACCTGTGCAGCACACAGCATGCAGAGTGACCTGTGCAGCACACAGCGCGCAGCCGCATTGGAGCCCCAAGCAACGATCGTGTGCATGAGGGGGGATCTGAATCCTAGAAGGGCTGGTGAGGCCTGGCGCATCAAGCCGTCTGATGCTTGTGTGGGACCCGTGCTGAAGCGTGTGTGCATGCCTGTGAATGTGTGTATGCATACCTGTGTGAAAGTGCGTGCAGACGTGTGTTTGCGCTTGTGTGTGCGCATGTGTGAGTATGTGCGTGTATGTGAACATGCGCCTGGGCGCGCGCACTCGTGTGACCTGCGCTGGTTGACAGGCGCATGCAACAATGCACGCATACGCATGAGTGTTTGTGTGTTGGGCTGTGCACATGTGTGTATGTGTGTGCGCGCGTACGCGTGCTTTTGTGCGTGTGCATGCATGTGCGCATGTGTGCACCCGCGCGCTTTTGGGTGAGCCCCATCCCCCCCTTGCAGGTGGATGCATGAGCCTGCAGGTGCATTGGCCAGCTGCCTGCTGCTTGGCCTCTGGTGCACACCTGCGTGCAACCTGCCCCTGCGCTTGTCTCTGCGTACTGAGCCCTCATGCTGGCGCACGCACCAGGGAGCCGTTCCTGTCCACCACCACAAGGTCTTGCAGGTCTTGCAGCGCCCCCTGCTCCTTGCGCCTGCCGCCCTGCACGCCCACCCCTGTTGCGCCCACCACCGCCGTCACTGCAGCAGCGCCGCCTGTCCCTACTGCCGTATCTGCGGTGCGCCCTTTCCACTGGGCCTGCGGAGCGCCCCTTCCACTGTGCCCGCAGAGTGCCGCCGTTGCTGCCGAGCCTGTCTCTTCCACCGTGCCAGCAGAGCCCACCCCCTCCGTGCCCCCTGAGCTGCACAGGCTCTGCCGGGTCCCAGCTTGCAGGGGTGCGGCCGACCAGTCACGTGCAGCCGTGCTGACTGCGCGCGGCTGGCCCTCCCACGAATGGTGCCCCGCGCCGGATGTCTGCAGCAAGGTGTGCGCACCGACGCACGCCTGCGCCACTTGCTGCAGGCCCCCCACTGGCTGCTGCTGCTGCTGCTGGGGCGGCGGCGACTCCGGTTGTGGCAGCGAGGGCTGCCTCTGGGGCTGTGGGTGTGGCACATGGTGCGCTTGCCCTGCTTCCCGTGCTGCAGACTCCTTCCCTGCTGCCGGCCCGTGGCGCGCCTGTGGTGCCTCCTTGACGATGCTGACACCGCCAGGATCTGGCCCCCCACTGTGCATGCGGTGGGCATGGGGAGGTCGGTACAAGCTGGGCACCAGCGGCCGTGAGGGCTGTCGTGCTTGAGAGGCTGGCACTGCCGGCGGCAGCGGTGGTGGCTGTTCGGGGCGGGGGGAAGCAGGTTGGTCCCCGGAGGCATGGCGGCTGATGTGGCCTTGGGCGCTCCTGTCCTTGTGCTCAAGGTGCTGCGGCTGCGGCGATTGCGGCTGAGGTGGCGGCTGCGGCTGCGACTCCTGTTCTGGCCGCGC
>LFCJ01000873.1_pt1 | contig 19875 bp, 20 predicted proteins | sample 643141 | NCBI WGS metagenome assembly LFCJ01 (sample SAMN03766243, study PRJNA286221) | soda lake metagenome | biome: soda lake; feature: Kulunda steppe; material: water; isolation source: sample B1-Br-g2 brine of Lake Bitter-1 | place: Russia: Kulunda steppe | collected 2010-07
CGGGGAGTTCATCGGGCTCAAGCGGCTCGACCTCGACCCGGTGGCACAGCGATGCGTGGCCTGCGCCTCCGGAAAGTGACGCCGGGCGGGGCAACCGCGACCGCGCCACGCTCATCCGCATTCCGCCGATACCCTGCAACCTCTTGAAGTCGCGTGATTACGGCGCGCGGGACCGGCTCCTGAGCACCCTGCGCTAACCGCTGTGCAGGATGTGCATCACGTCGCCATCCTGCACCAGGTAACCCTTGCCCTCGACGCGCATGCGCCCGGCATCCTTGGCGCCCTGCTCGCCGCCATGGGCGATGAAGTCGTCATAGGATATGGTTTCGGCGCGGATGAAGCCGCGCTCGAAATCGCCATGGATCACCCCGGCGGCCTGCGGCGCGCGCGTGGCGCCGCGGATCGTCCAGGCGCGGGTCTCCTTGGGGCCCACGGTAAAGAATGTCTGAAGGCCGAGAAGATCGTAGCCCGCGCGGATCAGCCGGTCGAGGCCCGCCTGCTCGAGCCCCATTTCGGCGAGGAACTCGGCAGCCTCTGCGGCGTCGAGCTGGCTGATCTCCTCCTCGATGCGCCCCGAGATCACCACATGCCCCGCCCCCTCGGCGGCGGCCATCTCGGCCACGCGCGCGGAGTGCTCGTTCCCCTCTGCCGCCGCGCCCTCATCGACGTTGCACACATAGAGCACCGGCTTCGCGGTCAGCAGCTGCAGCATGCCCCAGGCCTTGCGGTCATCCTCGGCGACGGTGACGCTGCGCGCCGGGCGCCCGGCCTCGAGCGCGGCCTCGGCCGCCTTCAGGAGGCGCTTTTGCTGCTCGGCGTCCTTGTCGCCGCCCTTGATCTTGCGCGCGAGCCCGTTGAGACGGCGCTCGATGCTCTCGAGATCGGCGAGCATCAGCTCGGTCTCGATCACCTCGGCATCGGCGACGGGATCGACGCGGCCCTCGACATGCGCCACGTCGTCATCGGCAAAGCAGCGCAGCACATGCGCGATCGCGTCCACCTCGCGGATATTGGCAAGGAACTGGTTGCCGAGCCCTTCGCCCTTGGAGGCCCCGCGCACCAGCCCGGCGATATCCACGAAGGTCATCCGCGTCGGGATCACCGCCTTGGAGCCGGCGATTTCGGCGAGCCGCCCCAGACGCGGATCGGGCACCGCGACCTCGCCCACATTCGGCTCGATGGTGCAGAACGGGAAATTCGCCGCCTGCGCCGCGGCGGTGCGCGTGAGCGCGTTGAAGATTGTGGACTTGCCGACATTCGGCAGCCCGACGATCCCCATGCGAAAGCCCATATCCTGTTCCCCTTGGCCTGACCCGGCGCATCTACGGGGCCGGGACGGCCAAGGTCAACCGCGCTCAGATCTGTTTTTCAGGCATCTGCACGCGCAGACCGTCAAGCTCGTCGGAGACCTTGAGCTGGCAGGTCAGCCGCGAGCGCGCCGGGTCGGGGTTGTGGGCGAAGTCGAGCATGTCCTCCTCCATCGCCTCGACGGGCGGCAGCGCCTCGACCCATTCCGGATCGACATAGACATGACAGGTCGAGCAGGCACAGGCCCCGCCGCAATCGGCCTCGATGCCCGGAATGGCGTTGTCGCGCGCGCCCTCCATCACGGTCGTGCCCGTGGGCACCTCGACGGTGTGTTCCTTGCCGCCCCATTCCACATAGGTGATCTTCGCCATGTCGCCCTCTCGCTGTCTCGATCCCGCGCCAGATAGGACAGCCGCGCCGCGATTGCCAGAGCCGGTGTCGCGGCACGTGCCGCGGCGTGATATAGCGACGCGTGAGCGGATTTGGCGGAGGCGGACATGGAGCTGATCGGGCCGTCGGGGATCCTGACACTGCTCGGCGTCCTCGCGGCGGCGATGTTCGTAGCCGCATGGGGGCCGCAGGACCGCGCGGCGGCGGCGCGGTGGCTCGCCACGCGATCCGCGCGCTGGTTCTCGGGCACGCCGGAGCGGATGCCGGGGCTGCGCGCGCTCGGCTGGGGGCTCGCGGTGCTTCTGAGCGCGGTGCTCTTCGTGCCGGCGCTGGTTGCGGCAGCGGGCTTCGTATGGTCGGCGCGCGGCATCGCGGAGCCGGGCTTCGGCCTCGGCGCGCTGCTGGTGGCTATCCTGAGCGCGCCCTTCGTGATCTGGCGCGCCCTCAACGCCACCCGCCAGGCCCACACCGCCGAGCAGGGGCTCATCACGGACCGCATCAACACCGCGCTCGAGGGGCTGGCAAGCCCGCTCGAGCACGGCATTTCGCGGCGGCTGGGCGCGATTCTCGCGCTCGAGCGGGTCGCGCGGGACTCGGCACGCGACCGCGACCATGTTCTCGAGATCCTCAATGCCTATATACAGGAGCGGAACGCCGCCTTATCCTCGGACGAGGCGGCCGATGCCGCCCCGCCGCCCGATATCGCGGCGGCGACACGGGTCGTGGTCCAGATCGGAGGCTGAGATGACGAGCATCGCCGAACAGGAGCCGCGCAAGCCCGGCTTCATAGCCAAGTTGCAGGACATGCGCCTGCCGCGCCTCGCGCTCGACGGCGCGAAGCTCGCCCATGCGCGCGCGGAGCGCGTCAATTTCAGCCATTCCTCGCTGCGCGGCGCCAATATGCGCGGTGCGGACCTGACCGATGCGCGGCTGGTGCACACCGATCTGAGCGGTGCGGATCTGCGTGACGCGGTGCTCGCGGGGGCCGATCTCGAGGGCGCGGTGCTCGCCGGGGCGCGGCTGGAGGGGGCGGATTTGCGCGGCGCGCGGGGCCTGAAGGCGGCGATGCTCGACGGCGCGACGCTCGACGCGGCGACGAAGCTCGCGCCGGCCATCCGCAAGGCGCATCGCCAGCGCGCGCAGCGCCGCACCGCCCCCTGAATTGACGGTTCAGCCCGGCGCGACGATGCGCTAAGGCTCCGGCCGAGAGCGCAACGCCGGAGACAGACCATGCACGACATCCGCCTCATCCGCGACGACCCTGCCGCCTTTGACGCCGCGATGGCGCTGCGCGGGCTGTCCGGGGTTTCCGCGGAGGTGCTCGGCATCGACGAGGTCCGTCGCGCGAAGATCCACGCCGCCGAGGAAGCCCGCGCGGCGCAGAACGCGGCCTCGAAGGAGGTCGGCGCGGCCAAGGCGCGCGGCGACGAGGCGGAATTTGCGCGCCTGCGCGGCGAGGTCGCCGACAAGAAGGCCGAGATCGCCCGCCTCGAGGACGAGGCCCGCGCCGCCGATGCCCGGCTCGAGGAGCTGCTGATGGGCCTGCCGAACTGGCCCTACCCGGACGTCCCCGACGGCGCCGACGAGGACGGCAATGTCGAGCTGCGCCGCCAAGGCACGCCGCCCGATTTCGATTTCACCCCGCTGGAGCATTTCGACATCCCCGGCGCGGCGGCGGGGTTCGATTTCGCCGCCGCGGCGCGGCTGTCGGGCTCGCGCTTCGCGGTGCTGCGCGGGGCGGTGGCGCGGCTGCACCGGGGGCTGGCGCAGTTCATGCTCGATGTGCACACCGTCGAGAACGGGCTGCAGGAGACCATGACGCCCGTGCTGGTGCGCGACGAGGCGATGTATGGCACGGGGCAGCTGCCGAAATTCGGCGAGGACAGCTACCGGACCACCGAGGGGCACTGGCTGATCCCGACCTCGGAGGTCACGCTGACCAACATCGTCGCGGGCGAGATCCTCGACGCGGGCGCCCTGCCCCTGCGGATGACGGCGCACACGCTGTGCTTTCGCTCCGAGGCTGGGGCGGCGGGCAAGGACACCGCCGGGATGCTGCGCCAGCATCAGTTCGAGAAGGTCGAGATGGTCTCGGTCACGCGGCCCGAGGACAGCGAAGCCGAGCATGCGCGCATGACCCGCTGCGCGGAGGATATCCTCGAGCGGCTCGGGCTGGCGTATCGGACGGTGAGCCTGTGCACCGGCGATCTGGGTTTCGGGGCGCGGCGCACGCATGACATCGAGGTGTGGTTGCCGGGACAGGGGCGCTACCGCGAGATCAGCTCGGTCTCGACCTGCGGCGATTTCCAGGCGCGGCGGATGAATGCGCGCTACCGCCCCGATGGCGGTAAGCCGGAATTCGTGCACACCCTCAACGGCTCGGGCGTTGCGGTGGGGCGCGCGCTCATCGCGGTGCTCGAGAACGGACAGCGCGCGGATGGCGGCGTGGATTTGCCCGGAGCCCTCGCGCCCTATCTCGGCGGCAGAGGTCGCATTTCGCCGGAGGGTGCCCTTGAGTGACATGCCGCAGATCCGCTGGGGCGGCAAGCGCGCCAAGGCCGTGCTCGTGCTCGTCGCGGCGGTGGTGTTCGTCGTCTCGCCCTATGTGACGGCGGGCTTCGCGGGGTTCGACCCCGAGCTCTTCCCCGTGCCGCAGCGCAACCCGCCGGTGCAGCCGGAGGGCTATGCCTTCGGGATCTGGGGGCTGATCTATCTGTGGCTCATGCTGCATGCGGGCTACGGGCTCGCGCGCCGCGCCGACGATGCCGGCTGGGACGCTGGGCGCTGGCCGCTCTTTCTCAGCCTCGGCCTAGGCTCGGGCTGGATCGCCATCGCCAATGTCAGCCCGCCGCTCGCGACGGTGGTGATCTGGCTGATGCTGCTGGGCGCGCTCGTCGCGCTGTTCGAGAGCCCGCGCCACGACCGCTGGCTCGCGCAGGCGCCGCTGGGGATCTATGCAGGCTGGTTGACGGCGGCGAGCTGGGTGTCGGTGGGGCTGATGCTCGGGGGCTACGGCGTGATGGGCGTGACGGCGGCGGCGCTCATAGCGCTCGTGCTCGCAACCGCCTTTGCCGTCGCAATTCAGTGGCGGCTCGGCCGCGCGCCGGAGTATGGCCTCACGGTCATCTGGGCGCTCGTCGCGGTGGTGATCGCCAATGTCGCGACGGCGCCGGCGGTGGCAATCCTCGCGGGTGCCGGCATCGCCGCCATGGCCATGGTCGCACTGCGCGCAGGCCGCGCGGCCGGATAGTGGCCGGATCGCAACATGTTGGCCGAAACTCTTATGTCGCATCACGGCGCGATGCTTGTTTTAATGACCGGCTCGTGGTATTTCGTTAACCCTTAGTGAAGCGCAGAGCAGTAAAAGCGCCCGAAAGCTCCGCAACGAGAGCAAGCGCTACAAACAGGCAACGAGGCAGGTGAAATGACATATTTCTCTAAACCGCAGACATGCGGCGCGTCCGTCATGGTCGCCGTCATGGGCAGCTCGGCCGTGGCGCTCCTGATCGGAGTATCGGCCGCGACCGCCGGCTCGAAGATGTATCCCATGGATGATCCGGAGATCATCGAGGTGCCGGGTCCGATCCAGCCGGAACCCTCCGCACCGCAGCGCTACGACTGGAACGGGTATTACGCGGGGGTGTCGCTGGGATACGCATTCCTCGGCGATGACGAGGTCGGATTTCGCGGCGACAACATCCAGGGCAACCGGATCATCGGCGATCTCCAGGCCAGCGGCCCGATGCTCGGCATCCATGCCGGGCGCAACTGGCACCGCCACGACGACAACATCGTCGTGGGCGTCGAGGGCAGCATCGCCTATGCGCGCATCTCCGACGACATTTCGAGCGGCGGAAACTCCGCGTCGGTCGATGTCGACATGTCGGCGTCCGTGCGCGGCCGCGTCGGCTACGCGATGGATCGCAACCTGATCTATGTCAGCGGCGGACTCGCGGCCGGTAGCATCGACTACGCGGCGGACTCCGCGGAAGGTGACAGCCTCGAGGACTCCGACACCCGTGTCGGCTACACGCTGGGCGTCGGGGTCGAGACCGCCATCAACACTGACTGGACGGTGCGCGGTGAATACGCCTACACCAACTACCGTGGCAAGGACCTGACCGGGACGAACAACCTCACCACCCGGGCGACGCCGGACCATCACTCCGTCAGCGTGGGGCTCAACCGGCGCTTCTGATCGGGCCACGGTTTCGGATCGACGGCGCCGTGCTCCTTCGGGGGGGCGCGGCGCCGTTCGCATTGCGGGACCATGCATTGCCCGCGGGCGTAAAGCTGCTACCAAGGGTGCGGCGGGCCGTGCGGGACGGCGCGCAGATGGGAAGCGAGATGCCCGATCCGGTGCAGCCGGTTCTTGATGTTGCGGATCTCGGGGCGGCCTTCGTCACCCGCGACGGGGCGGTGCTGCATGCCGTCAGCGATGTGAGCTTCGCGCTCGGGGCGGGGGAATGCCTCGGCGTGGTTGGCGAGAGCGGCTCGGGCAAGTCGGCCACGATTCTCGCGATGCTCGGGCTGCTGCCGCCGACGGCGCGCTGCCATGGCCGCGTCCTTCTGGAGGGTCAGGATCTGTCCGCGCTTGCCGAGCCGGAGCGCCGGCGTGCGCGCGGCCTCGCGGTCGGCGTCGTGTTCCAGGAGGCGACGTCGGCACTCAATCCGCTCTTTTCGATCGGATACCAGATCATGGAGCCGATGCGCGCACATCTCGGGATGCGCCGCGCTGCGGCGACACGCCGGGCCGCCGAGCTGCTCGAGCTGGTGGGCATTGCCGAGCCGCAGGTGCGGCTGGGCGACTTTCCCCACCAGTTCTCCGGCGGCCAGCGCCAGCGCATCACCATCGCGATGGCGCTGGCGTGCAATCCGCGCATTCTCATCGCCGATGAGCCGACCACGGCGCTTGACGTGACCGTGCAGGCGCAGATCCTGGCGCTGATCCGCCGGCTGCGCGCCGAGCTGGGCATGGCGGTGATCTGGGTGACGCATGATCTGGGGGTGATTGCCGGGCTCGCGGATCGGGTGCTCGTGATGTATGCGGGGCGCGTGGTGGAGCATGGCGCGACGGGTGAGCTTCTCGGCGATCCGCAGCACCCCTATACGCGGGCGCTGCTCGATGCCGTGCCCTCGCCGCGCACGCCGCGCGCCGAGCTGCGCGCGATCGCCGGGCAGCCGCCCGCCCCCGCCGCCCGGCCGCCGCGCGATTGCGCTTTCCGGCCGCGCTGTCCGCGCGCGATGGCGCGCTGCGCGCGCGAGGTGCCGCCGCGTATCGCGCTCGGGCCGCAGCGCGACGTCACCTGCTTTTGGGATCCGACGACCGGGGCCGCGCGCGATGTCTGAATCGCTCATCGAGGTGCGCGATCTCGCGGTGCATTATCCGCTGCGCGCGGGGCTTCTGCGCCGGCGAGCCGGGGTGGTGCGGGCCGTGGACGGGATCTCCTTCGACATCCGCCGCGGCGAGACGCTCGGCGTCGTGGGGGAGACGGGCTGTGGCAAGTCCACGATGGGCCGCGCACTGTTGCAGCTCGGCCCGCCGAGCACCGGTATCGTGCGATTCGACGGGGTCGACCTCGCCACCCTCGGCGCCGGCGAGCTGCGCGCGCTGCGCCCGCGCATTCAGATGGTGTTCCAGGACCCGCTGGCGAGCCTCAATCCGCGCATCACCCTCGGGCGCGCCATCGCCGAGCCGCTCGCCGAGCACATGGACTGGCCGCCCGAGCGCCAGCGCGACCGGGTCTTCGAGCTGATGGCCGCCGTCCGGCTCGATCCCGGGCTGGCGGGCCGGTACCCGCACGAGGTATCCGGCGGCCAGCGCCAGCGCGTCGCCATCGCGCGCGCGCTCGCCCTCGAGCCCGACTTCATCGTCTGCGACGAGCCCGTCGCCGCGCTCGACCTCTCCATCCAGGCACAGATCGTCACCCTGCTCGAGGCGCTGCAGGAGCGCTTCGCGCTGACCTATCTGTTCATCAGCCACGACCTCGGCATGGTGCGCCACATCGCCGACCGCGTCGCCGTCATGTATCTCGGCCGCATCGTCGAACTCGCCGCGCGCGATGCGCTCTACGCCGCGCCCGCCCATCCCTACACCGCCGCCCTGCTTGCGAGCGCGCCCGACCCGGCGGCCTGGCGCGCGGCCGGCGCGCTCAAAGCGCCGCTCGAAGGGGATCTGCCCTCGCCCGCCGCGCCGCCGCCGGGGTGCAATTTCTGCACCCGCTGCCCCCGGGTCATGGAGATCTGCCACGGCACCGATCCGCCGCTGCGCGAGATCGCGCCGGGGCGTTTCGCCGCCTGCCACCTGCACGATCCGGAGGTCGCACCATGATCCGCCGCGCCGCCGCCCTGTCGGTGCTGGCGCTCGCCGGCCCGGCCATGGCCGAGGAGGTCGCGCCCGACATGCCCGAACGCCTCGACATCCGCTTCTGGCAGGCGGTCTCCAACATGAACCCGTACCTGTCGGGCGGCGTGAAGGATATCGAGGCGGCGGCCATGGTGCTCGAGCCGCTGGCGCGCTACGGCCCCGACGGCGCGCTCATCCCCTACCTCGCGCGCGAGATCCCGAGCCGCGCCAATGACGGCATCGCCGCGGATCGCCGCGCGATCACCTGGCGGCTGCGCGACGACATCACCTGGTCGGACGGCACGCCGCTGACCGCCGAGGATGTCGCCTTCACGGGCGAATACTGCCGGCACCCCGACAGCGGCTGCGCGGCGCGCTCGCGCTTCGCCGAGGTCGAGACGATCGAGGCGCTCGACGCGCACACCGTCCGGATCACTTTCGAGCAGGCCATGCCCGTCCCCTTCGGCCCCTTCGTCGGCGCGCAATCGCCGATCCTGCAGAAAGCGCAGTTCGCCGAGTGCCTTGGCGCCCGCGCCCCCGAATGCGGCGAGCAGAACTTTCACCCCGTCGGCACCGGCCCCTTCATGGTACGCGATTTCCGCCCCGACGATATCGTCGTCTTCGACGCCAACCCGGCCTATCGCGACCCGGACAGGCCGAATTTCGAGACCGCGGCGATCATCGGTGGCGGCGATGCCGCGGCCGCGGGGCGATCGGTGATGGAGACCGGGGAGATGGATTACGCCTGGAACCTGCAGGTCGCACCCGAGATCCTCGAACGCATGGAGGATGGCGGCGCCGGGGTGCTCGAGATCGGCTTCGGCACCACCGTCGAGCGCATCGAGGTCAATTTGACCGACCCGTCGCCCGAACTCGACGAGGAAATCCGGGCCACCCGCGCCGCCCCGCATCCGGTGCTCGAGGACCGGCGCGTGCGCAAGGCGCTCAGCCTGGCCATCGACCGCGAGCTGCTCTCCGAGATCGGCTACGGCCCGGCCGCGCGGCCGGTCTGCGACCTGATTCCGGCGCCCGAGCCCTTCGTCTCGGGGGCCAATGACGCCTGCCTCGAGCCCGATCGCGCCCGCGCCGCCGAGCTGCTCGACGACGCCGGTTGGCGCCAGGGGCCCGACGGGGTGCGCATGCGCGACGGCGAACCGCTCGAGCTGACCTTCACGACCTCGACCAACGCGGTGCGCCAGGACATTCAGGCGCTGATCCAGCAATGGTGGCGGGATCTCGGCATCGAGGTGCGGCTGCGCAATATCGAGCCCAGCGTCTATTTCGGCGGCGAATCGGGCAGCCCAGACACCTTTCAGCGATTCTATTCGGACCTGCAGATGTATGCCAATCTCTTCGACGGCACCGATCCGCAGGGCTATCTCGGCGCGCGCCGCTGCGGCTTCGAGCCGCGTCCCGAAACCCAGTGGCAGGGCGAGAATATCAACCGCTACTGCGATGCGGAGTATGACGCGCTGTGGGACGAGCTCGCCGCAACCGGCGCGCGCGAGCGGCGCGCCGAAATCGCGCGCGCGCTCAACGACATGCTGATCCGCGACTACGCGGTGCTGCCGCTGGTGCATCGCGGCAGCGTCTCGGCGCGGGCGGCCTCGCTCGGCGGCGTCGAGTTCAATGTCTGGGACAGCGAACTGTGGAACGTCGCGGACTGGTATCGCATAGAGGATTGAGACGCGCCGCGGCGGCGGCGCCGAGCGGAGCGGAGAATGCTGACATACACGCTGCGCAGACTGGCACTCGCGGTGCCCACGCTGCTCCTGATCAGCCTGATCGTGTTCCTGCTGCTGGAACTCGCGCCGGGCGATCCGATGGCGCAGATGCCGCTGACGATCCCGCCCGAGGTGCGCGAGCAGATGCGCATCGCGCTAGGGCTCGGCGAGCCGTGGTATGTGCGCTATGTCGCGTGGCTGCACATGGTCTTCGTGGTCGAGCCGTCGCACATGCTCGCGGCGGCGACGGGGGTGGATCTTGCCGCCGAGGGGGCGCGGCTGCTGTCCTGGCAGAGCCGCGCCCCGGTGGCCGAGATCATCGCACAGCGCCTGCCGCAGACGCTCTGGGTGGTGGGGCTGTCCTACCTGTTCGGCATCCTCGTGGCGGTTCCGCTCGGCATCGCCTCGGCGCGCCGGCCCGGCTCCTGGATCGATCAGACCGGAACGCTCATCGCGATGCTCGGCTTTTCGGTGCCGACCTTCGTGACCGGAGTTCTGATGATCGTGATCTTCTCGGTGACGCTGGGCTGGCTGCCCTCGATGTATGACACCACCCTCGAGGTCACGGACTGGCAGAGCCTGCGCCGGCAGGCCGCGCAGCTCGCGATGCCGGTTGCCGTGCTCGCGCTCTACAACGCCGCGCAGATCAGCCGCCATGTCCGCGCCGCGATGCTCGACAATCTCGCCGAGGATTACGTGCGCACCGTGCGCGCCAAGGGCATGAGCGAGCGCGTGGTGATCTATCTGCACGTGCTGCGCAACGCGATGATCCCGGTGGTCACGGTGATCGCGCTCGGCGTGCCGAGCATCTTCGCCGGCGCCATCATCACCGAGCAGATCTTTCGCGTGAACGGGATCGGCGCGCTCCTGATTTCGTCGATCCACGCCGCCGACTATCCCATGGTCCAGACCCTGACCTTCCTGTTCGCGGTGTTGATCGTGCTGTTCAATCTTGTGGCCGACATCCTTTACGGGATGCTCGATCCGCGGATCCGCTATGACTGAGCCGACCGCCCTCGATCCGCTGCGCAACCAGTGGTGGGCCGTCTGGGACCGGCTGCGCCGCAATCGCGCCGCGCTCGCGGGGGGGCTGCTGTTTGCCGGGCTGCTGATCTTCGTGGCCCTCGGCCCGCTCCTGTGGATGGTCGATCCCTGGCAGATCGACCCCGACAACCGCAATCAGGGGCCGAGCCTCGGCCATCCGCTGGGCACCGATCAGCTCGGCCGCGACCTTCTCGCGCGGCTCATGGTGGGCGGGCGCATCACGCTGGCGGTGGGGGTGGCGGCGATGGCGCTCGGGGTGGGACTCGGGGTGCTGATCGGGGTGGTTGCGGGGTATTTCCGCCGTCTCGACGGGGTGCTGATGCGGCTGACGGATCTGTTCCTGGCGCTGCCGATCCTGCCGATTCTGCTGGTGCTGGTGCTGCTGTTTCGCGAGGCGCTGGCGGCGCGGCTCGGCGAGGCGGCGGGGATCTTCCTGCTGGTGGTGGGCGCGATCGCCCTGACGAGCTGGATGCACACCGCGCGGATCGTGCGCGCCGACGTCATGGCCATCAAGGAGCGCGACTTCATCGTCGCGGCGCAATCCATCGGCACACCCCCGCGGCGCATCATCACGCGCCATATCCTGCCCAATGTGCTCTCGCCGGTGATCGTCTCGGCGACGCTCGGCGTGGCGGGCGCGATCATGACCGAGAGCGCGCTGTCGTTTCTCGGCATGGGGTTTCCGCCCGACGTGCCCACCTGGGGGCGCATGGTCTTCGACGCGGTCGACTACATGCAGCAGTTTCCCGGCCGCGTGCTCTGGCCCGGGGCGTTCATCTCGCTCACGGTGCTGTCGGTGAATTATCTCGGCGACGGGCTGCGCGCCGCGCTCGACCCGCGCGGGTGATCACTGCAGGTGGCTGCGCAGCCGCCGGATCAGCAGCCACACCGCAAGCACCACGACCGGCGTCAGCATCGCCATCACGGCGCCCTGCCCGATCCCGTAGGCCGCCGCCGGCGGCGCCACGAGATTGCTCGCCAGATTCACCCCGTAATAGCTGATCGCGACGACGGAGAGCCCCTCGACGGTGCGCTGCAGCTTGAGCTGCAGCTCCGCGCGCCGGTTCATGCCCTCGAGGAGCTCCTGGTTCTGCGCCGAGCGCTCCACATCGACCCGCGTGCCGAGCAGGCTGCCCGCCCGGTTGGCGCGCTCGGCCATGTTGGCAAGCCGTCGCTCGGCGGATTTCACCGTGCGCATCGCCGGGTCGAACCGGCGCATCATGAACTCGGCCATGGTCTGGCGCCCGCCAAAGCGCTCCTCGCGCAGAACCTCGATGCGCTGGTGCACCAGCGCCTCGTAGGCCCCCGTGGCGCCGAACCGGAACGACGACTGCACGAGCAGGTTCTCGAGCTCGGAGGCGATGCCGAGCAGCGCCTTGAGCGTTTCCTCAGAGTCGCCCTCGGCGCTGGTCATCCCGGCCATCAGTTCCGACAACCGCGCGTCGAGGGACCCCATCCGCGACCCCAGCGCGCGGGCCTGCGACAGCCCCAGCATCGACATAGTCTTGTAGGTCTCGACCTCGCAGAGCCGCTGCACCAGCCGGCCGATGCGCCGCGAGCCGGTGCCGGGGCGCACGAAAATCGCGATGCGCATGTGGCCCGCAGCATCGATGCGAAAATCGCTCGCCACGATGGCGGTCCCGTCGAGCACATGTGACGCGGCGAGGCTTTCGGGCACGAACCAGTCGGCGAGCAGCCGCGGGATCTCGTCCTCATCATCGGGCATGAAATCGACGCGGATCAGCGCAGAGGTCACCCGCTCGCCGGGCGCCTCGGCAAGCCAGCCGCGCGGAAACACGTCGAACTGCGCCGGATCGAAGGCGCGCGCCGGGGTCGCCGTGGAAAAGGCGGTATAGGTGACGAACTCGGTATGGCTTTCCCATTTCAGCCGCGCATGGCCGATATCGCCGTAGTAATGCGTCGCCCCGGGCGGCGGATGATCGGCCCCCGCACGATCGAGCAGCGCGACGAGGTGTGCGCGGTCGGCGTCGCGGTCGCGGGCTTCCGCGCTGCCGTCCTGCTTGACGGCGAGAAGCGCGGCCGTGCAGGGCGCCTCCACGGCCGGAAAGGGCCGCGCATGCAGCTCGTTGGCGAGCGCATAGCGCTGCGGGTGGTCCGCGATCGGGGCGCGATGGGAGGCGGTCTCGTTACGCATTGTCGTGAGCCTAGCCCCACCGGCCGCCAAGTAAACATGAAAAACGCGCCGATTCAGACGCTTGCCGGTGCACCATGGTGTGCCGGAGGCGCCGCCGCCCGCGCCGGATGCGGGCGGCGGCCCGGATCATTCGACGAGCGCCACGAGCTTGTCGATCGAGCTTTTCGCGTCGCCGTAGAGCATATGCGTGTTCTCCTTGAAGAACAGCGGGTTCTCGATGCCCGAATAGCCCGCGCCCTGCCCGCGCTTGAGCACGACGACGTTCTTCGACTTCCACACCTCCAGCACCGGCATCCCGGCGATCGGGCTGCCCGGATCGTCCTGCGCGGCGGGGTTCACGATGTCGTTCGAGCCGATGACGATGGCCACGTCGGTATCGGGGAAGTCCTCGTTGATCTCGTCCATCTCGAGGACGATGTCGTAAGGCACCCGCGCCTCGGCCAGGAGCACATTCATGTGCCCCGGAAGCCGCCCGGCGACCGGGTGGATGGCGAAGCGCACCTCCTTGCCCTTGGCGCGCAGCTTGCGCGTCAGCTCGCTGACGGCCTGCTGCGCCTGCGCGACGGCCATGCCGTAGCCGGGCACGATCACGACGCTGTCGGCCTCGTCGAGCATCGCGGCCACGCCGTCGGCCTCGATGGCGGTCTGCTCGCCCTCGATATCGGCGGCCTGGCTCTTCTCGTTGCCGAACCCGCCGAGGATGACATTGACGAACTTGCGGTTCATCGCCTTGCACATGATGTAGCTCAGGATCGCGCCCGAGCTGCCCACGAGCGCGCCCGTCACGATCAGCAGATCGTTCGACAGCGTGAAGCCGATCGCGGCCGCCGCCCAGCCCGAGTAGCTGTTGAGCATCGAGACGACCACGGGCATGTCGGCCCCGCCGATCCCTGTGATCAGGTGCCAGCCGATGAAGAAGGCCAGCGCCGCCAGCACCAGCAGCGTCCAGAAGCCCGCGCCGCTGAGATAGGCGATCGCGAGCACGAGACACAGCGCCGCCGAGGCCGCGTTGAGCATATGCCCGCCCGGAAGCTGCCACGCCTTGCCGTCGAGCTTGCCGGCGAGCTTGCCGAACGCCACGACCGAGCCGGTGAAGGTCACCGCGCCGATGAAGATGGCGAAGATGATCTCGAGCTGCAGGAAGGTCAGCTCGGCCTGGTCCTTGGTTGCGACGAGCGCCGCGAATGCGGAGAAGTCCGCCGCCTCGGCCCCCTCGGCGGCGAGCACCCGGATGCGTTCGAGATCGGCGTTCCAGGCCACGAAGACCGCGGCGAGGCCGACGAAGCTGTGCAGCGCCGCGACGAGCTGCGGCATCTCGGTCATGTGCACGCGCTTGGCCACCACCCAGCCGATGACCGAGCCGATGACGATCATCGGCAGCATCAGCCAGTAGGCCCCGATGCCGGGACCCGACGCCGTGAAGACGACGGCGATGGCCATGCCCACGATGCCGTACCACACGGCGCGCTTGGCCTTTTCCTGATTGCTCAGCCCCCCGAGCGAGAGAACGAAGAGCACGCTGGCCGCGATCGCGGCGGCGGTTACGAAACCTTCTTCAAGCATGATCGCTCCCCCGGCCTCAGGATTTCTGGAACATGGCGAGCATGCGGCGCGTGACCACGAAGCCCCCCACGATATTGATGGTCGCGATCAGCACCGAGATCGCGGCCAGCGTGACCACGACCCAGTTGCCCGAGCCGATCTGCAGGATCGCGCCGAGGATGATGATGCCGGAGATGGCGTTGGTGACCGCCATGAGCGGCGTGTGCAGCGAATGCGACACGCCCCAGATGACCTGAAAGCCCACGAAACAGGCGAGCACGAAAACGATGAAGTGCTGCAGGAAGCTCGCCGGGGCGATGGCGCCCAGAAGCAGCATCAGCGCACCGCCCGCCGCGAGCAGCGTTACCTGCGCGCGGGTGTCCTTGCGAAAGGCCTCGAGCTCGGCGGCGTAACGCTCCGCCTGGGTCAGCTCGCGCGGCTTTTCCTTGGGAGGCTGCGGCGCGATGGCCGGCTGCTTGGGCGGCGGCGGCGGGAAGGTGAGATGCCCGTCCCTGGTCACGGTGACGCCGCGGATGACGTCGTCATCCATGTTGTGCACGATCTTACCGTCCTTGTTCGGCGTCAGATCGGTGAGCATGTGGCGGATATTCGTGGAATAGAGCGTCGAGGACTGCGTCGCCATGCGCGAGGGAAAGTCCGTGTAGCCGACGATGGTCACGCCGTTATCGGTGACGATCTTCTCGTCGGGGACGGTCAGGTCGCAGTTGCCGCCCTTCTCGGCGGCGAGGTCCACGATCACCGAGCCGGGCTTCATCAGCTTGACCATCTCCTCGGGCCAGAGCTTGGGTGCCGGGCGGCCCGGGATCAGCGCCGTGGTGATGACGATATCGACCTCGGGCGCCTGCTGGCGGAAGAGCTCCATCTCCTTTTCGATGAACTCCTTTGAGGCGGGCTTGGCATAGCCGCCCTCGCCCGACATGTCGTCGGAGAAGTCGAGCATCAGGAACTCGGCGCCCATCGATTCGATCTGTTCGGCGACTTCGGGGCGCACATCGAAGGCGCGCACGATCGCGCCGAGGCTGGTGGCGGTGCCGATCGCGGCGAGCCCGGCCACCCCCGCGCCGATCACCATCACCTTGGCCGGCGGCACCTTGCCCGCCGCGGTGACCTGGCCGGTGAAGAAGCGGCCGAAATTGGCGCCCGCCTCGATCACGGCGCGGTAGCCGGCGATGTTCGCCATCGACGAGAGCGCGTCCATCTTCTGCGCGCGGCTGATGCGCGGGACCATGTCCATCGCGATCACGGTCGCGCCCTGCGCCTCGCACAGCTTGACGAGATCCTCGTTCTGCGCCGGCCAGAACAGCGAGATCAGTGTCTGCCCGGAGCGCAGCTTCTTCGCCTCGTCCTCGGAGGGCTCGCGCACCTTCACGACGATGTCGGCGCCCTGCCAGAGCGCCTCCGCGTCCTTGACGACCTCGACGCCGGCCTCGCGGTAAGCATCGTCGTCAAAGCCCGCCTTCGCCCCCGCGCCGGACTGGACGAGGCATTCATGGCCGAGCTTGATGATCTGTCGGGCGCTGTCGGGCGTCATGGCGACGCGCGCCTCGCCCGGCATGATCTCCGTGGGTGCTCCGATCTTCAATTCACAGTCCCCCGTTTTGCGCGCCGCTGCAAGGCGGCGTCATTCGTCGCGACCTCTTAACACTGCGCAACTTTGTTTCACAAGATGGCGCTCACAGCCACCGCCGCGTGCGCCGCGCGTAATCCTCGAAGGCCGCGCCGAAGGCGGCGCGCAGCCGTGCTTCCTCCGGCGCGATGAAACGCCGCACCAGCACATAGCCGAACACCGGCACGAGCAAGAGCGCGACCGGCGCGTCGAACAGCAGCGCCAACCCCGCCAGAATCAGCAGGTCGGCGAGATAGATCGGATTGCGGCTGTAGCGATAGATGCCCGTGGTGATCAGCGCGTCGGGCTCGCGGTGCGGCACGATCGTGGTCGCGGCCCGGCGAAACCGGATCGCGGCGAGCACCACGAGCACGATCCCCAGCACGAGCAGCGCCGACCCCGCCAGCGAGCCGGCCATGCCCAGCCCCGGCCCCGGCACGAGCTGCCCGATCAGCGCCGCCAGCGCCACGAACCCGGCCAGCCAGACCGGCGGATAATCCAGCCGCTCCATCGCACGTCCTCGCGTTCACGCACTCCCAATGTGACGCGCCTGCGCGCGATGGCAAGCGCGCCGTGGCGCAGTTTCTTGCTGAGACGTCGGCCCGGCCCTGCTAGAAGGTGGGCCAGCCCGGAGGAGCCATGACCGACTTCGACGCCACCCGCGCCATGTTCCACCTCCCCGAAGGGGTGATCTATCTCGATGGCAATTCGCTCGGGCCCCTGCCGCGCGGCGCCGAGGCGCGGGTCGCGAAGGCGATGCGCGACGAGTGGGGCGAAATGCTGATCACGGCGTGGAACAAGGCCGGCTGGATGGAGCAGCCGCGCCGCGTCGGCGACCGGATCGCGCGCCTCATCGGGGCCGAGCCGGGCAGCGTGGTGATGGGCGACACCCTGTCGATCAAGGTCTTTCAGGCGCTCGCCGCCGCGCTGGCGCTGAATCCGGACCGCCGCGTGATCCTGTCGGATACGGGCAACTTTCCCTCCGATCTCTACATGGCCGAGGGGCTCGTGCAGATGCTCGGTGACGGCTACGAGCTTCGCACCGTCGCACCCGAGGCGCTGGAGGGCGCGATCGACGCGAGCGTCGCGGTCACGCTGATCACCGAGGTCGATTATGCCACAGGGCGCAAGCACGACATGAAGCGCCTCACCGACGCCGCCCATGCGGCGGGCGCGGTAACGGTGTGGGACCTGGCGCATTCGGCGGGCGCGCTGCCGGTGGATCTCGCGGGCTGCAATGTCGATTTCGCGGCGGGCTGCACCTACAAGTTCCTCAATTCGGGGCCGGGCGGGCCGGCCTTCATCTATGTCGCCCCGCGCCACGCCGAGCGCGCGCGCCCGGCGCTGGCGGGTTGGCTGGGCCATGCCGCGCCGTTCGATTTCGAACGCCGATACCGCCCCGGCGCGGGCGTCGAGCGCATGCGCGTGGGCACGCCGCCGGTGCTGCAGCTCGTCGCCCTCGAGGCCGCGCTCGATGTGTGGGAGGATGTGACGGTCGACGATCTGCGCGCGCGCTCGCTGGAACTGTCGGAGCGCTTCATCGCCGGCGTCGAGGCCGCCTGCCCCGATCTCGCCCTTGCTTCGCCGCGCGACGGGGCCGCGCGCGGCAGCCAGGTCAGCTTTCGCCATCCCGAAGGCTATGCGATCATGCAGGCGCTGATCGCGCGCGGGGTGATCGGCGATTTCCGCGCCCCCGACATCCTGCGCTTCGGCATCACGCCGCTCTATATCGGCACCGCCGAGATCGACACCGCAGTGCGCATCCTCGGCGAGATCATGGCCGGTGGGCTCTGGGACCGGCCCGAATACCGCACCCGCGCGGCGGTGACGTGAGCGCGCGGGGCGTGCAGTTCCGGCCCGGCGGCTGGGCGGCGCTGTGGCGGCGCATGGCGATGATCGGCGCGCGCGACGGCTGAGCGGTGCCGCGTCGCCACCGCAACGCAGGAGACCGCCATGACCGACCCTTACGACCCGGCCCGCGACGGCGCGCAGACCTCCTTCGACGGGCGCATGTCCTACACCGACTATCTCGCCCTCGACCGCATCCTCGATGCGCAGCATCTGCGCACCGGCGCGCATGACGAGATGCTGTTCATCATCCAGCACCAGACTTCGGAGCTGTGGATGCGCCTTGCCCTGCACGAGCTCGCCGCCGCGCGGGGCGCGATCAGCGCGGGCGATCTGCGTCCGGCCTTCAAGATGCTCGCCCGCGTCGCGCGCATCTTCGAGCAGCTCAACAATGCGTGGGACGTGCTGCGCACGATGACCCCTTCCGAATACACCCGGTTTCGCGACGATCTCGGGGAATCCTCGGGGTTTCAGTCCTGGCAATACCGGCTCATCGAGTTCACCGCGGGCAACCGCAACCGCGCGATGATCCGCCCGCACGCGCACCGGCCCGACCTCGTCGCGGGGCTGGAGGCGGAACTCGCGCGCCCGTCGCTCTATGACGTGGCGCTGCGCCATCTCGCGACGCAGGGTTTCGCGATCCCGCAAACGGTGCTGGAGCGCGACGTGGGCGAGCCCTGGCGCGCCGATGACAGCGTGCGCGCGGCCTGGACGGAGGTCTACCAAGATCCCGAGCGGCACTGGGAGCTTTATGAGCTCGCCGAAAAGCTTGTCGATTTCGAGGATTATTTCCGGCGCTGGCGCTTCAATCATGTCACCACGGTGGAGCGGGTGATCGGATTCAAGCGCGGCACCGGCGGCACGTCGGGGGTGGCCTATCTGCGCCGGATGCTCGAGGTGGAGCTGTTTCCGGAGCTGTGGCACCTGCGCACCGAGTTGTGACGCCGCCCGCGATGCGGACGGCGCCGGGTCGCGTTACGCAGCGGGGGCGTAGGCCGAGCACCAGCCTTCGGCAGCGACGAGAACATCCATGAAGTCGGGATGCTGACAGCCGCCCCAGCCGTCTTCCTCCTCGCCGGTCCAGAAGGTGCAGTTCTCGCAGAGCTGCCCGTCCTCATAGGCGTCGTGATCGGTGTCGGCCACGTCGTTCACATAGTCATGCGCATGGCCGTCCTCGGCCTGCGGCAGATCCTCGGCGAGCGCCGGGCGGCTCGCGGCGTAGAGCCCGAGCCCCGCGGCCGGCACGGCGGCCGCAGTGGCCACGGCGGCGCGCAGGAAATTGCGGCGGGCGTTGTCGAAATCTTCGGACATGGCTGTTCTCCCTATGGCTCAGTCCCAAAGCAGCGCTTGGCTACCTCGGATAGGCTAGCGGGTTAGTGTGCGGTGTCAAACCCGTGCGCCGTGCGGCCCTTGCGCACGGGCGCGATCCCGCCAACGCGCCGCGCCGCGATCAGCCGAGAATCGCGCGCCGCACCGCGCCGTCCCAGCCGAGATGCAGCATGCCTGACACCTCGATCACCGGGCGCTTCATCAGCGCCGGATGCGCGGCGAGCAGATCGCGCAGCGGCGCGCCCCGCGCCGCCTCGTCGAGCCGGCGCCACGTCGCCGAGGCGCGGTTGAGCAGCCGGTCGCCGAATGCCTCATGCAACCGCACCAGCTCCGCGGGGGCGAGCGGTTCGGCGCGCACATCGCGCAGGATCACGTCATGCCCCGCGTCATGGAGCGCGCGGCGCGCCTTGCGGCAGGTGTCGCAATTGGCGAGCCCGTAGAGCACGATCATCCGCGATGTCGCCCGCGCTTGCCCAGGTCGCTGTCGAGCGCCGCGCGCAGCTTGTCGAGCGCGCCGATCGCGGCCTTCTGCACGGTGGCGTCATTATGGCTTACGGCGATC
>LFCJ01000874.1_pt1 | contig 19849 bp, 21 predicted proteins | sample 643141 | NCBI WGS metagenome assembly LFCJ01 (sample SAMN03766243, study PRJNA286221) | soda lake metagenome | biome: soda lake; feature: Kulunda steppe; material: water; isolation source: sample B1-Br-g2 brine of Lake Bitter-1 | place: Russia: Kulunda steppe | collected 2010-07
TAAATTTGCAAGAGGGGTGCATACATCATATTCCATCCGACATTCAAGTTTGATGACGAAATTCGGGCTGGCGGGGGGAGATCCGGCATATATAGCGCCTGGAATATAGCGCAATATAGCGCTATATTGCTATATATCGCTATATAGCGCTATATATTTTTCCATATAGCGCTATACGCCGACCCCTAGCTATTTGTCCATTTATTTGTTATCATGGAGCAGTTTGTTCTGCCAAAGTAAGGATGCAGCAAGGGTCAGGCTACATTGGGCCTCCCAAGTAGTTGTTAGGTACGCCATCCTTGCAGCAGCCTGGCGCTACGACTTGAATTAGCAGAAGAAAGCAAAAGTAGATGAAAGTTTTCCAGTGGCCAAGCGCTGTATTGCCCGTCTGCTGGAAGTTGAGCCAGACATGCACCTGTCCTCAACAGGCAAGAAAATGCCCTGGGGCTTGCGCCTAAGTGCAGCACATACGTCAAGGGTACTGCAAAAAAATACGCAAAGATGGCTTAAAAAGTGCATGGAGAGCTTTGCTCAGCAACCCACACGGTGCAGCGGCTGTGTACAGCAGCATGCCTTCAATATGGCCTGCTGAGAACGCAACTTCTGAAGCTGCTTGCACAAACCCTGTAATAGCTGCAATGCAACCCATGTTGGGAATCTCATTGCCTGCAGCCTTTTTTCCTTCTGGCTCTGGCGAAAAGGACTCCTCACAGAAGGCGTTGCTATTCAATGGACCAGCATCAAACCTATAGATCCCAGATGCCTTTGGTGGCAAGGTAGACCTCATCAAACACGCTTCCTCATTGCCAGCAACATGACACCTTTGCAGCACCCTGGTCACAATCCCTGTACCTGAGTGCCAGTCAGAGACAGGCTCCAAGCTGCCGCGCTTGTGCCCATCCGTGGCTGCACAGAGTCTTGCCAGATCACGCAGCGTGTTCCTCTTCCATCCAGAGTGCGTAAGGAGGCCATCCAGACCAGCAGCCACCATCTTGGCTGAACGCAGGGCGACCAACACGCACACCTCTTGCACCTGCGCATGTCCTGGCAGACGCTTGCTTGGGGCCATTGTCCAAACACGCAAAAAATTTCATACAATGGGCGGCATTAGGCAGGACGAAACAAAACTGTGTTACAGGGTCCTCCGTTGGGGGTGCGCCCCTCAGGCAACTTGGCAAGGCCACGGCATGCCTGGGGGGGCCTGCCCTGGTGGGACTGAGTGCACGTGCACCTGCACCTTGCCAGGGAGGTGCTATGCCAGTCCTTACCACTTTCCGCACGGATGGAGGTGCCTGCTCTAGCCCCGCCCCCAGGGACTTGGCGAGCATTTCTGCAGTCACGGGCAGCGTACTCAAGGCCGCCACGCGCCGCGCCTGCTGCTGCTTCCGGTTTGCCATGGCCTGAGGGTGTGCGTAGCAGAGAGGCCAACAGGACTGCAATGACGGAAGCGCTGTTGTGAGCAGTGCTGTTTGGTCTGCAACGGGCTGGCTTGCTGCCACACCCTTGGCTTGCCCAGGCTCGGCTGTGGCTCCAACACGTATTAGAGCCATCATTCACCAGAGGCCAGACACGAGCACACAGGCAGGCAAGCAGAGGGGTTGCTGCGGCTGCGTGCATGTGAGGGTGCAAAGTGCCGGGCCACAGGTATGCAAGCAATGCACACTTAAAGCAGTCATGCACCTGTAGAGCAAAGGCACTCTGCTTGTTCAAGAGGCTAACTTTTCCGGAGCGCATGATCAGTGTTGGGGCTCTTGGTATGTCTAACTTCGCTACGTTTGGCAAACCCATGATCATGGGGTACCAGCAGGACTGACTTTGCATGCTGGGGCTCGATGTGCGCACCTCCCCAACAATGGCAGACATGTGGACAGCAGTGAAAGAATTGGGCTCTGCTAGCTTGGCCAAAATGCGGGCAGCATCCTGCAATCAGCAGACAAAGCGCAAGCCATGACCTTGTGCACAAGTTGCACAAGTTGCAGCCATGTGCGCCTCCCTTACACTCAATGTCAGCCCTGGATTGCTTAGATTCCATTTAATGCCTGGTTGGTCTTTGCATGTTGAACATGTTTCCGCGTGGCATTCAAACTTATGGCGCATGTAAGCACGTTGTGTGTGCTCAGCTGCGCACAATGATGAAAAGGCTTGCAGCTGGCCCATTGTCCGCTGCTGCTAGCTCAGCAAGCGCGTACAGAAGCAGGTGTAGGTCTAAGAGCATCAATACGCAGTCTCTCAAGCAGCTTTGCTTGGCGCACTTGCTCTGCAGACTGCGGCAGAAGCCACCAGCCCTCCTTTGATGGTGAGCAGTCTTCAAACAGCTTGATGTCAGCAGGCTAACTCACTTGGAGCCACCAGCCCACCTTTGATGTTGAGTAGTCTCCAAACAGCTTGGTGTCTGCCGCCAGCGTGAGCAGGATGCGGCGCGCCACCTCCCCTAAAAACATGCCGCTCACTAGCTTCTCAAACAAGTACTTCCCTGCGATCAATCACGTACATAATTTGAACAGTGTGTATAGTTTGGATTGGAAGTTTGCGCAGTGTGCATACCATGGATTTGGATGGGGTCGATGGACTGAAAGCCTCCTGTCCACGCACTGCAGAGGGCCCTGAAGTCGCCTCCACTTCACGCGCACACGCCATTAAGCCTGGCAGCTTCCTATTCCCAGGCATTAAGCACGGGGCCACGACAGATGGACAGACAGTGCTGCAGCTACTTCTTACTGCAACCCATCAAGTGCACGCTCTTCAAAGTGTCTCTTGGGATGCAACCCCAATCAGGCTAAGAAGAGAATGATCATGCAAGCCTATGCTTGAAACAGAAAGCCTCTTCATGCCAGCTATGTTGATGCTTTGATAACATGGCACTGCTGCTCTGCAGCCCTGGAAGCAAAGAGTGATGTGCTGCAGTGGATGTGCCTTCGACTCACAATGCATGCTTCAAGCCTTCTACGAAGATGTTTGAGGGGCAGAAACTAATCAATTTGGGTCAATTGAAGCATGCATTGCAAGGATAAAATAAATGCCATGGAGTGCATGCATCATGCCCGCTTGCAGCAGTCACACAGCAGCACTTGCCTGCATGTGGTGTGTGCGCATCGACATCCCTGTCCTCAGCAACACGAGGAAGCCACTGGCTCTCAAATGCACCCCACTCCACATTGACAACAGTCTGTGGACATACAGCAGGCGTAAATGGCCAATTCATAATGGACAAGCTCCTGTCCATTGGGGCTCAGCAATTTGTGCCTGCTGGTTGAATGCATTCATTAATTCTGATTCTGCAGGACTTTCATTCAGTGCACACCAGGCTGCGCCCTTTGCCCGAGCAGCATGCCTTGTACAGTACAACTTGTACTTGTGCAAGCCATGACGCAAGTTCACGCAGATCATTCATGCCCTGTTGCTACATTGGCACTTGCGCTGCCACTCGGATAAATTTTGGCCCGGAAAACCGGATCATGCGTGCGCGGAAGAGATCACCAAACAACGACATTACTTCCAACACAGATGCAAGCAATGTAAGGCAAATGTTGTGAGTGTGGCCATTCAGATCAGATGAATGATCCCTTTGCAGTTCTCGGGCACATCATGCTGACCAGCCCAAGTGCAACATCAGCAGCAAGCACCTGGGCTGGTGCGCCCAGCAGTGCACAACCAAGAGTCAAGGAGAAGCACAAGCGATTGACAGTGCAGCTGCTACCCACTTGCGCCTGGTGGTGCAGCAGGCTTGGGTCCTTATGGTCCCATTTGGTGAGGCGCGCCACGGGAAGCACATAGCAGGCATTCGTGCCGGTGCCCAGGATCACGCCAATGGAGGTCTGTGGGTCAAAGTACCTGCCCACAGAAAACGCAGCCGGAAGCAGCTGCGCAGTGCCGCCAAACGACGAGCCAGTGCATGCATCCCAACCGCACCCCTTGCACTTTTGAAGCACACGACCTTGCACACAGGGCAGTGTCTGGTAATCCCCTACTATTCAAGTCTGCCCTGCTGGGCATGAGCATGCGCCATTGGCTTTTTATAGGCCCACAGCGCGAGCTAAGCAGGTCCAGCCCCCTTTGCGCCAGCAGCACCAGCAGCATGGGAACCTCTCTGATTACACAGACCGCTCAGGACATTGGTGACCAGGGCACATGTTCATGGCCTGGATGCTTGTAGGAACAAGGAAAACCTTCCAACTCGCAACTTCTTTGACCCTGTGATCCCTGGGAGAACAAGCCCCCTGATCCGCGGCCTCTTTTGCTTCACAGCCTTGGCACCCTCAAAGGCCGATTTATCATCAATCAATGCTGATTGATTCATTGGCAATCATATTCATTGCCTTTGCAAGGCATAAGGATTGAAGGGAGTGCGGTTGGGCTCAGCCCAAAGAAGGCAATGCACATTGTGATCTTTGGAAGGATACAACACGCATGCACGCATAATTGTGAACTATCCCACCTTCCATTGCACAAACAAGTGCAGCACATAAACAGAGTACTAGCGGGCTAGGTGCCATATGCTGCAAACAGGACATATGCTTTTCCTACATGCATTCACATGCTGTGCAGACGCACAGAACATGGTTCTCCGCATGTGCATTTGAGCGCGTGCATGGCGTGGCGCCCATATCAGCGCACCTTTGCGCCGCCCAGACTCCTATGGTGTCATTCAGCAGCGCCGACACTCTGCACGCCATGCCGGCCCGATCAAGCGCCTCACTCAGCAGGGCCACAGGGTCGCGGCCAACCACCCCTGGCATGCAAATGGTGTGGCCATTGAGGCACAGGGTTTGCAGCCATGAGTGCTGGGCTCTCGTGCAGCGGGTCTCACGACATGTGCTGTGCGCTGGTGCCTGTGAGAGCTGGCAGGAAATGAAAGAAAGGGTGGCACGCACCTGAGCATGTGAAGCCCTTGGTCCAGTCCACCAAGATGCCCTGGGTCAGGCTTGTTTGCTCCATGGGGAATGAGAAGCAAAAGCCGACAATAGGCACGTGCGATGCTGCTATCTTCCTGCAGTGTGATCACACATGTTGTTCCTAAAAGTTGATGTCAGTTGGTGAGCCGTGAAGGGCAGGGCAAAAAGAGTGTGGGTGCCACGACAGTGCTGAGGACAATGACAGGTCGCATGCAGGCTGCCCCTCCCAACCTGTCACACACAACAGACCAAACTTAAAAGGAGCTCTGGCATCCTGCATTTCCTGCTCTCTCAAGGTACCGCGCCTCTGTGTGACAAGGACCCTTTGCATGATATGAGCACATTCAACTCTGCTTTGCTTTCTTCCAGCCCTAAACCCTAAGCTTCCCTGCTCCCTCAATGCTCACTGTGCACATACATAGTACCCTCCATGTACCACCATGCACACACACATACATAGTACCCTCCATGTACCACCATGCACACACACATACATAGTACCCTCCATGTACCAAAGCCATGAGGGGGAGCCCTCTCCACCTCAATGCAAGCAGCAGCGACTCACTTGCTCCTGTGTTCCAAAATGAAATCCCTCAACGTGATGGCCAAAAAATCAAACAATTGCTTGCCAGTCCCCTTGTACACATGAGGGGGAATGGCCACTTCACTCATCTCAATGCTTTCCTGCACGCACGGAGATCCAGCAAGCAGTGGTGGTTGAGCGATGGCACGGCCCAACTTTTCAGGGGCTGCCCCTGCCTGTGAGCCTGGCGTGGCATGGCAGTGCCTGGGCCCTGATCGCTTTGGGGGCGCAGGGCTAAACCTGAGTTGCCCTGACCAAGAGGGGACCGCATGCTGCCTGCACCTTGCATTCTCTGATTCAGAATGCCATTGGAGAGTCACTTGGGCTCGCAGGCAGGAGAAATAGTGGTTGCTCTCCATTTACTAACTGTACATGATTCACCCTGCTCAACCTGCTCATAATCTCTTTGCAATACCTGCACCTTTTGACATTGCCTTCCGCAAGGCCCGAATCTCTTTCTGTTGGAGAAGATCAGCCAGAGAAGTTGCATCAGAAAAGCATGCCCTCCTCCTGATCCATCATCTTCATCATCATCAATTTAATATCATCACAATCATCATAAGTGCTGCAGTTTGCGCACCACTTTACAGGGCTCTCTAGCCAGCACCACGTGCAGCACGCGAAAATTGGTGCCTCCCAAATCAATTGCATAAGACTCGCCACTCTCCAGCCTGCGCATTGCCAAGAGTCCAATCATGGAAAGGAATGGTCAAAGGCAATGAAACATGCCATCCAATGGCTCACGCATGCTGGGTTCACAAACAAGAAGCAAGTACCATAGCAACCATTGCTCGGCTAAGAGCACTAGCTACACCTACCCAGAGGGAAGCACGGTGACATAAGATGGAAGCATAAGCATGTGCTGGCCAGTGGGGGCCACTTTGTTTGCTTGGCCATGGTCCAACTGCAGCAGGGGGTAGCAAGCACAGCGCGGGGTTGGAAGCAGGCCTATGATTCATGCACTTCAGCGGACAAGTGAAAATGATGGTCTAACTGTCCTGAAAAATCGCAAAATCAGCGCATACAATTCAACCTGACACCCACTTGTTTGATGAAGTCTTCCCTGATAGAATCCATTTGCGCTCTGTCCGGGATCAGCTCCTTGCGGTACTGCAAGGGCAACAAAGCAGCATTCAAGCAGTTGCAACTCGTTTGCCACACTCTGCAATGGCTTAGGGAGGCACCAGGAGCAGTCCCGAACGCATAAGTTGCCAGGCTGGTGAGGAGAGGAATGGGAACAGACGGCCTCATCTGACCTCGTCATATGAACTAGACTTGCCTTGATGAGCAAGCGCTGACGCGCACGCTGCACGGAAACATATCGGTAAAGCTTGTAGCACGCCCAAACGCCACCCAAGCCAAGCGCAGCAGTAGCCAGGGCGGGCAACAGCAGGCTGCTGCGCTGCTGCTGCGGCAGCTCCTGCTGCTCCGCAGCTGCCGCCCGCACCACCATGTTAAATTATGATTTTGATTTAAGGATTATCATTGATTAATTGCTGAGCTGAGATGATCTGACATTATAACTATCACAGCGCTCGTTTCCCACTCCCGCATCTGCTACTGGCATCATCTATTCGTTTTTTTATTTATGCTAACAAATCTCACCTTTGACTTCAGATCATGTGCAAGCAAAGCAAAATCATTTTTGGGCATGAGTGTGCAAGCAAAGCAATCATTTTTGGGCATGAGCCACACACACGCGTACACACACACACATACACATACACACACAAACAGACATGCGCGCAAGCACGCATGCATGCAAGCAAGCGCGCATGCACACGCACTCACGCACGCACGTACAAAAAGCACGCAGGCATGCGCCCACATACACACGCACAGCGTTAGAAACGCATTTCCTGACGATTGTTGTCTTGAGCTTCCCTGCCCAAGGAAATATGACAGGTGAGTCAATTTTGTGTTGCACTGAAGTACTCGATGTCATCCGAAAGGGTTAGCTAACCCTGCACCTGATACCCTTGTACACAGCTTGAGCAGGCATCTTAAATGGGCGTCCAACTGGTACTGAAATGGTTGATGGCTCCTGAAATTTATCCGGTATGCGCTTTTACAGCTCTGTTGGCATCTACTCGGCATGACAAAGTTTGAATCCAAGTTTGCAAGGGTAGTAGTCCTTTATCGAGGGTCAACTCCTTCAGCCAGATAGGGAGATTTAAGCCAATAATGACCTAGATTAAAGAGAGATTAAACATTTACTTGCCTTGGTGAGGGAAGCATGGCTCCTCTTCAGCACCAATTTATTCATTACACCTGCGTTGGAGATGATAATCAGCGCATTGATGTTCATACTCACCTTGAGCACTTTCCTGAACACATGAACAATACTCCTTCAAAGTGAGTCAAAAAGAGTCAAAAAGGTTGCTTAAATGTGTTAGTTATATCTGAATGCTGCGGGCCGCCTGCATCCTGCACCTCGATACTGCTACCTGCTGCACAGGCAGCTACATTCATTACCTGCTTAGACCTTTGTTGCACCTGAGGTCCATGCGTGTTAGAACATAATTTCTTTACCTCCTCGCCCCTCAAATTTGAAGTTGGGCCTTTAAAGCTGATACTGAGTCCAAACCCTACTCACATGAACAGAAGTCCCTTGATGGTCTACTTTTATTGTAACGGGTTATGTACAATAGCAATCGGCTGTCAGGAATCATCGATTTCGATTCGTTTTTATGGGCCTCACACCGCTACATCCATGACATCTATTATCTTGGGGGGCCTGACACTGGCTGAGAAGGATGCCTTAAAGGACCGGCTGGCAACACAATTGCAAAGCTATTCCTACTTGCAATTAGGCAAGACCTCCAAAAAGAACACCTATGAGTTTGACCCTCAAGGCGCTCTTGCCTTGAGGGGGGTAAGTCAGTGTCAGGTATTCACTAGTCAACAGGGCAACTTGAGCTATTGTCTCTGGCCTGTTCACCAACCAGAGCATTTGAATTTCTTCCAGCATATGACACACTGGTGTGCAAGTAAGGCATTTGATTACACCAAATACAAGTCTTACTCAACAAAAACATGCCGCACAGTAGGACGTATAAAAGGAAACTTATGGATAGATGTAGTCCTGTTGCATGCCTGAGCCATCACTTGAGCCAATCACTGCCCAGCAGGATCTCAGGCTTGAGCTGCCCCATTTTGGGTTTGGACACTGTAGGAAGCCCGTATCTTGGCATCACTTAACCATGAATGAGTCTGGGTGACGAGGAACTGCGCGCACATGTGTGCAACAGTGGCAAACCGAGTTGCCTGCAAAAAGCTAGCTAGGCATTTGTCACGCTTTTGATGCAGCTCGCGCGCAAATGCCTTCAATCCCTACATTGTGCAAAGCACTTTCCAGAAAGTTACAGTTTCTTTTCTCTCAAGCACTTGCATTTATCAGGTCGAGCTATGGGCTTACCCTAAGACAAACAACTGCGCAATAGGTTCATTGCACGCCTACCCTACAACAAAACAGACTGGACACTGACAATAGTACAACATGTAGCCTTCTCACCGAGGGGCATATTGGGGCCGACAATCTCTGTCAGCACCTTACTTGTCTCCTCAAACAGCTTCCAGGCCGTGATGGGATTTCTTGCGGTCCTGTTGCTTGGCTTGCGCTCAGTGGCGTGGTACTTTTGCACAGATAGGGAGATTCAGCGTGACATTAGTTGGCATGCGTGTGGATGTGTTTGCATGGGGGAGCATACAGTCTGACGAGCAAGCGCACACACGCACAAGCCCATGCTCATGCCAGCTCTCATGGCGTGCCCTCTGCAATCTCCCCGCCAAACACACCACCTGGTCGTGATCAGCCTTGGCGAAGCTCGTCAATCAGGCCTGTGCAAGTGTGCATGCACAAGCATCCACCTGCATCAGGCATTGCTGGCAGAATAGCTCTTACCATGCCAAGGAGGTTGGGGCCCAGGTACGCCCAGCCTTTTCCGGTGAGGCCAGGGCTTGTGGCTGCATACAGGGTGCTCCATGCGCCATGGTACGGATTCTGGCCAAAAGCCCTTCCCAAGGCGGACACGAACCTGCACCAAACGTGCGATGCAAGGCAACGTGTGGTTCTGCAAGCCACGCAGCAACTGTGCCCCGCGTGTGTGTGAGCGGGCAAAGGCAGTGGCCAGACCGCGCATGCATAGCACAGAGCTGCAGCCTTGCCAGCAAGATCTGATGCTTTCGTTTGCAGACCCATCATAAGCTGTGCCGTAAACACGCTCTTGAACATACCATGAGCTCACATAGTGCTCTCTGTCCATCTTCCCGTGCCCTGGAGAAGCCACCAGGCCTGCACAGGGATACCATTCTTTTTGCCTGGAGTACAAATGTATACAGTTACACGACAATCCTACCTTCCAGACTTGAACATGCAAAATAATTCAAGCTGGCCTCATGGAAAGGTAATATTGCACCAGCAGGCACTACCACACTGCAATCATGTATACAAAGGACAGTCACACGCACACAGTAAGGGAGAGCAATCGAAGCTTCTTAGGGCAAGGCCCACATTTGCTGCAGTTGAGGCTCACCAGGCTGCACAGATATGACGTCAATGTGCCGAGTGGTGGCAGGAGTGGGCGGGATGCTGGACCCAGACCCACCCCTGAGCCGGGCTCCCTGCCAGATGACAAGCACATACTTGTTGACAGGAAGCACAATTGCATTAAGGAGGGATCGCTGCACATGCCAGTGCCAATAGCACAGGAAAGTAATCCAAATCTTTGGGGAAGCAAGCAACATCTTCTTACCAGCTCTGCTGCCCACATCAGGTTGTACAGCTTGCTGGCTGCGTACGGGCGGTTCCCAGAGGTCTTGTACTTTTCGCCCCTGTCATGTGTGTGCAGGCAAGGAAGGACGCATGGTTGCCTAAAATTACTTAATCGGGGAGGAAGAGGCAGTTTGACCTATCTCACGAACATTGCTGCAAGGAACTCCTTGATCTGTGAGCTCACAATGCTGAAGCCATCCACAGTCTCCGTCTTCTCCAACTGGGGCTTGCAAAAGGTCACATATGTCTAGCATGTGAAAGTCCTCCTTCTTGCTGCTGAACAAAACAAACAAAGCGCAAGTGTCTCTTGAAAGCTACAACTTCGTTCCCTACATGCAACAAACAGACATGCAGACCTTAGATTGGACCACTCCACTTTGCCCAGGGCCTCTCCCTCACTGGACATCATAACTATTCTTCCCCCGGGTTGCACCTGCAAAGAAAAGACATTCCTTGTTATGTTAACAGAACTCACTGCCTGGGGGAACTCTGGAGTCAGGGTGAGGTCCCAGGTTCATCCCCAGCCAGGGGCGGCAGGGGATTGCTCCGGTGTTTGCACCCATGATAATACCTTTCCTAAATTGATGCTCAGGGTGATTGCACTGTTTGCGCAGCGATTCCTTTTCCTAACGGTGAGGGGAGTACCGCTTCTAGAGGAGCCATCAAGTATGCAAGTACATAATGCAAGATTGTTCTGCAAGACTAATGATCCAGGGTGCGAAGAGGCAGGTGGAAGTGTCCGCATATCATGACACTCAGAAATGCAAACATGCTTGCAAGCACGCCTGCACACCCCAAGGCAACATAAGAAGCGGCATAAATTGCAACGTACAACCAGATACAACTTGCAAGTTTTCAAGCTTTAGTCCCTATCATCTAAAAGTCCTTCCTCCTTGTGCTCTCCACTGGAAGACACCTTGTCCAGCAGAGAAAGTGTCAGGAATGCAGGTGCAAAGTAGTTGACCGCCATGGTCTGCTCCAGATTGCCCTTCACAAGCTTGAACGGCCCAGGAAAGTAGCAGCCTGCCACAAATGGGATAGCGCATGGATACACAATTCAAGCCCTTGAATACCCAATGCAGTTTAAGATCTATTTGCCTTGCTGACATCTAAAGAATGTTGACGATGAAAGCAAGCAGGGTCGCTGCGTTGGAATTGTCCACCTTCTCAGGCGTGTACCCTAGCATGCTCATTTGGCATCCGCACAATGAAATGCTGGACCTGCTGTGTTGCTGATCACAGTCGCTTTCCAACAGGCTAGCAGCAATCTCTCAAATTCCAAGAGCAGGTTATCAACAATCTCTCAAGTTCCGAGAGCAGGCTGCACTTCTATATCTTAGGCAGTGCAGTATGAGCGCTAGAACAGCACCACCTGCGTTGTTGATAAGAATGTGCAAGGGGTCTCCGCTCCGCTTGAAATTGTTGACCAGCTGGACCACGTCACTGAAGGGGAGCCACAACCAAAGTTAGTTGCCTAAGTGAGCGCACTCACTTCAAGTGCCAGGCGTGCGGATGCAAGCTGAGCACCGGCTTGCAGGAGGAGGCCTGCTCCTCTGAGGAGTGTAACCAAACGTTGATTGACTGGCAAAAGACAATTATTTTGTGTTGGACAGGCCACAATCCGCACCAAAATATACTGTCACGGCCATGCTGATAAACCCTGCCAGGCTCATGCCTTCACTGCCCACTCACTCCAGATTGGACAGGTCGCACTGAAAGATCTCAAGCATGGCAGACTTCCCAACTTCTGCTCGGATCGTGGATGCTGCGGCCTCCAACTTCTTCATATCACGCCCCACCATGTAGACCTGCGCAGCGCAGGGCAGAGCTGTCCGTCGCTCCATTTCATGCTGAAGCCTCGCACTGCCTTCAGAACAAGAATAAACCATGCGCCAACAGGCCTAAGTCCCCTTTGCTCCCATATCGGCCCTCGTAAGCATGCCTCAGTGACCAGTGCTTACTAAAGCACACGCACACGTGGTCCAATGATGCGGGCGCGCATGCATGTGCGCGCTCCCATGGCAAACCTTGGCGTTGTTCTCGGCGAGCTTCCTTGAGACCTCGAGACCTACAAGAGGCCGCAAGGGCAATTGTCAAAACCCCAATGGATTTTCAGGCAAGGCACGCAGCTATTAGATGATGATCCCATTCTCAAGGGCACAAATTTCTACTCCCCGCTACCCTCAGCATTGGATTAGGTGATACACCTGAAAGCGACACTGATCATCAAGACGTAGAATGCCTCTGGCCCCACACACCCACCAATGCCGCTGTTAGCGCCTGTAACCATGGCAACCTTCCCTGCGGTGAAATAATGGAAGGATGAACTATTCCCATATTTGCCAGGAACTTTCTGCGCTTGCTTGCGTGAAGGTGCTGCACACGGAGCCCGTCCACTGGACCGCGTCCATGGCCAGTCCAGCCTAGAGAGGCACTTGCCTTATTGTTTTAGCCTTATGAGACACTGCATGCAGCAACCAAGCTCATATCAAGGTTCAAACCCTGTGACTATGCATCGGCTGCAGATCTGCCTCAACACCGCACAAAGCATTCTGGCCTCGGTCCTCAGGTCCTCAGTTCCTCAAACGCACCAGTTTGATCTGGTATGTCTGCAGGTGTCCACCCCCTTTGATGAGAGGAATTTCAAGGATGGGGGACGGCGTGAGATCAGCTCTAGCTTGAGCGGGTCTAAGAGCTGAGCCACCAGAAGCCTCAGACAGCGGAGGCCGGCACTGTCGCTTACCTCAGCCAGTTGCTCACAACGTAGTCGTCAAGCTTCTCACGCTGCTCGATCGTCCATTTCCATGCGGTGTTGAGGAGGTCGGTCATGGTTCCGACTTCAGGAGCTTCCAATGACGGCAATTGACACAACAGTCTTTTCTATTTTTGCGGGAGTCTGTGAGTGTTCGAGGTATTTCAGGAAGTACTATTTCGTCAGAGGCGATTTTAAAGTTAGCAGGATCAGCATGCTGGGGTACGGAGCGAGCGCGGTGAACAAGGCCGTGGACAATGCTCTGAGGTCCTGGTCGCCTTGCTGCATTGGTGACCTCCGAGGAAGGAATGCCTTGGTCACTGGCGCAAACTCAGGCGGGTGTTTTGCTCGAGTCACGGCTGCTGCAACATGTGCACCTGGTGCAACGTGACAGCTGGAGGCACATGCCCAATTACCTATACAAAGTACCTATACGCATACAAATTGGTTCTGCTACACGGCTTGAACAGGCCACATAGTACAAAACAAGTGGCTCTGACAAGGCAACAGTACAAAACACATGCATCATGATCAGGTCTCAGCGTACATGCGAGCGGTCGAGATCTGCTGTGCGCGCTTGGTTATCCTGTTCTTCCACCTGCCTACGCGCTCTTGCACATGTGCACCTGTGCAGGTATTGGGTACGAGACCGCCAAAAAGTTGGCAGAGAATGGGGCAAAGGTGAAGTATGTAGGGGGGGCCGTCTGGTCAACACAATTGACGCCTGTGCATGTCACTTGCCCACATGGGCATTGGCTTTGTGCACATAATGCCGAGAATCTTGCATGCACCTCTCTCCCAGGTGTTCATGGTGTCGCGCAGCCAGGAAAAAGGAGAGGCAGCGGCAGCGCAGATTCGTGCACACTGCGGCGGCTTTGGGGCCGGAGTTAGCCTGGAAGTGTTACAGTGTGACTTCATTGAGCTCAGGTGGGTGGTGTTATAGAAAAGACTGAAGTTGGGTGCGTCCTGACGGTGGTTTGGTCTGCAGCGCCAAGGTGCTTGCTTGGGAGCCTGGCCAGAGACCTCAATTACCACCTGCACATATGCAGGAATGTTACTAACCTGATTCAAGCCTTCAAAAAGTCCACCAATGAGCCATTGCACCTTCTTGTGGCCATGGCGGGGGTGGGTGCCTTTGTTGCAAGCAAGCAAAGCAGCGTTTCTGCCAGTCATTTCAAGTTTACGATTTCTATGGCTGGCACGGCTCGCAGGTGTTCTACCCTGGCCCGCTCACAATGGCAAGTAGTGATGTTGGGGCTCTTACAAGTGCACCGCCTGCTCTGACCGTTTAATCAATTACTGCACCATATGCACCGTACAGACCAAGGATGGGATTGAGCTGACGCTACAAGTCAACTTTTATGCTCACGCGCTTCTCACGCTTGGCTTACTGGACCGCCTGAGGATGACACCTGGGTCCCGAGTGGTCATGATGTCAAGTGGTTTTGAGCTGCTGATGGGGAAACTGGACTGGAACAACCTCAGGTGCGCACCACCATGCCTCCTCAAGCATTCGGGATGCATCGAGTATTGTGGTTGGCGCTGCTCCACAGCTTAAATCTGCATGGCTGAATAACTTACTGAGCTGTGAGCAGCAAGTCAGCTGCCTGCATGATGCCTCCTGTCTGCTCTGCTTCTTACCACTGACATCTTTATTCTTGCAGAGGGGAGCACTACAAGGGCAGCGATGGTGTCGCGTATGGCACTTCTAAGGTCATGAAGGTGAGTCAAAGTAATGAGCAGCATGCTGTTTCTGCCCTCTTTTGGCCTCAGCAGCATGCTGATTCTGTTCCCTTTTGCTTTTACAGATGATGTTTGCCAAAGAGTTGTCAGCACGTGTCCCAGAGATTGACTTCTTTTGTGTCCACCCAGGTAAGCCTGTGCCTCTCTCAGGCTTGGGGTGCATCTCTCTGTGCAGCTAGATGAATAATCTCATATCAACACACTGCAAAATTTTCCAATTTTTCACGGAAAGACTGAGTTAAAAGGTGCAGTGGTGCAAAAGTAGAGGGGTAAAAAGGTGCAGGGAGTTATGTGTTTTGGTCACATGCTGAGGCAAGATCATCGCTAGGGGGTAAAAACAGGACCCTCCCATACTTGGATGCTTTCCTCCCAAACCTACTTAGGGTATATAGGGATCCTAAATGTGCATTTTTTGGTGGAAAAAGCCACCTAGTGGTGCTTGAGTGTAAAAACAATGGTTCCACCAGCTTCCAGTCCTCACGCCTCTGACATAGGGTAATTTTTTCAAAATTGCAGCCAAGAGCAAAGAGTGTGCTTTTAAACTGCTGAAACAGGTGCAGTTGTTGGGCCCCAGAAAAGTTTGGTATACAAAAATCCTCCCGTAATAGCCCCATGGCACCACCCTGGAACAGAAAGCTTGCAGCAAAGATCAAGCTGGGTGAGGGTCTTTTTCCTCCTCCCCACGAGTCGTAGTGTCATATTCACCATACTTTGTACTTCCACATTCCATCGCCCAACATTTTGCATGCATGAACCACACCACTTTATGCAGGTCTCGTCATGTCTCCGCTGCACCTCAAATCAAGAGGCCTCCCAGAATATCCGCTAAATGCCATCATTAAAGTGTTTGCGCCATTTCTCGGACAATCCCCAAAACGCGGCAGTAAGTAAATGAGTTCTGCTCTATGAATATGGCCGCAGACATGGTTGATAAAGCCAGGTGGGATAATTAAAAGCCAAGAGATTGTCTTCATGTTGATTGATAATAGGCAATACAACTGGGGCCTGAGCTCTCTTAAGTTAGCCACTCTGTGCTGGTGCAAATGTGTTGCAGGTGAGAGCACATTGTATGCAGCCACCGAGCCATCCTTGACAGGTGGGCCAGGATCTGTCTATTACACCCAATTTTGTACATTATGCTGCTGTGTCTAAATATTGTTCTCTGGTCCACACTTGTGCATGTATCACACAATTTTGTGCGTTTGCTCGTTTGGTTTTTGTACGCCTGCCTTTAACAGGCAAACACTTTGCGTATTTCTGTCCCAGCCTTATCTTCATGAATATGGTGCGTTTGTGCTTCAGCATGTTTGTGCTTCTGCATTCCTGAATCAGCAAGGAAGATTTTACGTACCTAGCAAAATGTGAAGGTCACATGCTAGGTACTTTGAGTGCTGAACCTGCGAATGTGATAAATGCACAGTTTATGACATCAGAGCATACCCCTGGAAACGCTGCCACACGCAACCCAGCTGCTTGCTGGCGCCTGTTTGAGAAGGTGAGCACTTCAACCGTCACTTGTGCCAGCTGAAAGCAGATCATGAAACTGCTCCTGGATGTGCTGCAGTATCATTCACACAATCCTACCAGAGAAGAATCATCCTCGCACAACAGCTAACATGAATTCAACCTGCTTGAATGTTCACATTTTGTTTTGTTTGAAGGCATGCCACATTCTCGAGAAGAGCGTGGGGCACAAGGCTGTGCACGTCCCTCTACACCCGAATGATATATTTGCAAAGTGACGGAAAGTAGGAAGTTGATCTACTAAAAATACAGGTCGTTGACAGAGACACAAACTGATTCCTCGCGAGTCATGAGTAGTGATAGTTCAATGTGTCTGATATCATTCGTTACTTGAAGCACTGCCTCCTATGCATGTTGAGGGCGCAGCCTACAGATTAGCAGGCTCTGGAAAATAAATGAAAAAGATGAAGGTGGTAACAAGCTTTGAGTGCTACAAGATCAGAAGTGTGCTCACAAAATGCGACAAACCGGAAGGCACATGCCAAAAAAATTCTCTCACATTACTGGTTGGTGCCCCATTCATGATGAGCTTCTAAGGATACTAGGATCTGAAGGCAAAGTCTGTATTTGTAATTTTCACTGCTAAAAGGGCAATTCCTAAGGACTTCACTTGCTAAAAGGGCAATTGCTAAAAGGGCAATTCCTAAGGACAAAGCTAGATTGTAGATATTTGTGCATGCACGCGGCACTGCACGGCCTAGCTTGGCACAGCCGCAGGGCATTGTGCAGCACTGGATTGGACTAAATACAACAGATTGATAAATGAGTCAAGGACGAGGATCCCTGTGGCAAACAAAGCGGCACAGGATACATGCTATTTGTATGATGCAGCAGCAGCAGCAGTAGCAGCAGCAGCAGTAGCAGCAGCAGCAGCAGCAGCAGCAGCAGCAGCAGTAGCAAGAAACATATGCAATCAGAAAAGTCAATGAAGAGAGTAGCTGCGAAACAAAGCAGCTAAAGGAATTGGATAAGTAAATTCTGCAGCAAAGTCTGTTCGTGTGTTGCCTCTGAATGGAGTTATATGTGCACATCTCATGTATTTATTGGTTAGCTTACTGCATGAATAAAAGATTACATGAAATAAATGGCTAAGATTCTACATTTGTTTTTACAAGTGGCAATCTCAGTGGTGGACAGAAAGCACCATGACACAAGACTCCAACAAGTTATTGCTAAAAAAACAACATTTAAAACGGCCTTTGCTCGAGTCCTATGGTCACAACCCGTCACCATACCCTACCCGGGGGGGGGAAGGGTTGGTAAGCAAAAACGTGGCATGGATTGGGGAACTGGGAAAGGGGGTTCTCTTAGGGGCTACCAATGAAATCTGGGTTTTTAAGAGTTTTTTATTGGTGAAGAGTGTCCTGAATTACAATTAACACACATATGGCAATGGTAATAAGGGAAAGGGAAGTTGAGAAAAAGAAAGAGAGGACTCCTCTCTAGTTCGGAGCTAAGGGCATAGATGTGGAATGCAGCCTGAGCGCCTGTGTTCCTCCTTTTGCTCCGCGATTGTTCATCTGCCAGGATCAATGAGCAAGAAGTTGTTGACTCTTCGGGTTAAGCTTGTGGACGCAATTGTCCAAGGGGGGGCATGGACACCTTTTTTGAACAGATCGATTGCCTGCCAGTGGCCTGAGGGTTAGAATCGTGTCTAACTTTGTCCTTTGATAGAAAGGAGGGGAAATAACGCCTCGCCCTCAAGATGTTGCCCTGGTAGCCGAGCTCTATCTTGTCACCAGTACACACTAGCATAATAGAGCCTACTTACCTGTGCTCCCTTGATCTCCATAGTTGCCAACACTTACCACGCAAAGTATGGACAAGGTAATAACACCCAAGTTCTTGTACACACAGGCACTCGTCCAGTAGACAAGGGCAAAGAGTACCAGGTAGGTACACGCCGTATCTCACGAACTGTTGCCCTTTGACTGAGCCCCAAACCAGGCCATGTGTGGGAGCGTGTATTGCAGACTTGTGCTAATGCATAAGAGCAAATACCTGTTGCCGTTTGCCACCAGCTGTTAAAAGTGATGCTGCTTGCTGCTGCTGTAAACACCAACCACAGCACCAATTCCTGTAGCGCGGTGATTAAACTTGATTACTAAACGATGATTTTGGCTGGACAATTGAGATCTCCTGTCCTTTTGTATCCTATTGTATGCATATGGAAAACATTGCTGAAACTTAAGCTGACATAACATTTGCCTGCCATCCGCAACTTTGCGTTGTACGATGGTTCTGTCACACCAGATCAGTGCAGCGTCATATTATGCTGCATTGTGATCAGGAGTGTTGGTTAACTTGTTTGGCAGAGTATTTGGCATTACAGCTGTAGAAAAGACTACACCAGCATGGATACCCCTGGTAGACTGAAGAAAGGAAGAGTTTTACAGCTATAGTACAAGCACCAGGCGAACCTCCACCATTAATCTGGGAAGAGAAATGTTTGTGAGGTTTGGGAAGGTTTTGAAATGACTCATTTCAAATGAGACATCTGCTCGTCCTGCCTTTCTTTCAGTCTTTCACTTGTACACATGATTTTTGTTGCGTATCAAACTGAATGTGTACTAAGGTCTGCTGCTTGTTTTTTTACTTGGCACCAGCTTGATGAGGGGTTGCTCAGAAGTCGCTCGCAAAAGGCAGTGACCAGGCCGGGAATAGATGAGGGATCCCTAGTTATTTGTGTAGGAGTATGGTTTGTTACGAGAGTTGGTAAGGTTGGAATTTTGGTTGACTTGAAGATATTTCGAGCTATATCAGGTGTTATTAGGGTTAGCTATATCCTGAGTGGGCAGGCTGCTGAGAAGAGCAACCAAGCATCTAAATGCTTGTTCATGATTCTCCTTCCAGCTGTTTCTGTATTTGTCTTGGAGACAGGTCAGTGAGATGACCTTGCTATTGTTATACCCTTGGAATGATTCTGTAAGGCTGTTTGCTCTTGAGATTTAAGGGGATCAACTAAGCTCACCATCAAGTTCTGAATGGTGAACATAATTTTCTTGTTAGAGACAAGCAGCGATATGTTGTCAAGCTTGTTTGTGAAAAGCTCATTGTTGTCTATTAAGATGTGTAGTTTTGATCTTTGTATGCTCAACAGCTAACGTACTCTCAGATTATAGTCCGATCGTCTCCGCATGGGCAGCGAAGAGGTTTTGTTGGCTACAATAAGTGCATCAGCTATCAGGTTTAGGTTTGTAATTTCATAAGTTGTTTAAGAAAGAAAAAGAAAAGAAAAAGAAAAGACTACGCTAACAAGGTAACCCCTGTTTGCGTGAATTAAGGAAGAAGTTTACATCTGGTGCAAGCACCAGGCAAATCTCCACCATCAAACGAGGAAAAAGGTCATTAGTGGGGGTCGGGAGGGTTCTGAAAAGAGCCATATGTTCTTTCCTTGATTTTTTCAACCTCCTACTTGTATGATCTTTGTTGCGTTTATGATCTTTGTTGCGTGTTGAATAGAATGAGTGTTTAGATCAAGAGTAAGTTTTCTTACTCTACACTGGTCTAGGCCAAGCTTACTGAGGGGTAGATCAGTATGACATTTATAAATGGTTCCCATCACTCCAATCAGGATGGTA
>LFCJ01000875.1_pt1 | contig 19848 bp, 23 predicted proteins | sample 643141 | NCBI WGS metagenome assembly LFCJ01 (sample SAMN03766243, study PRJNA286221) | soda lake metagenome | biome: soda lake; feature: Kulunda steppe; material: water; isolation source: sample B1-Br-g2 brine of Lake Bitter-1 | place: Russia: Kulunda steppe | collected 2010-07
GCCCAACAACCTGCGTCAACTCGTCCTCTAAGCCATCCAGGTCATCCAGGTCCAGGTCCACATCCTCAGCCCTCTCACTCTCCCCCTCCAAGCCAAGCTCTCCGTCCTCCCCCTCCAGAAGCCCCCTTTCCCTTGTGCTCGCAGCTTGCTGCCCATCCGCGCCACTGCCGCTGGCCAGCTGCGAAGACCCCAGCCGCCCCTCAGGTGCGCTGCTGTCAGGGCTGGCCCTCTCGTCATCATACGGACTGACGCCAGCAGCGGCGGCTGCAGCCTCCCGGGCAGAGCATTTGGCGTCGTCCTGTGGCGCGCAAGGCAGTCGCCAGTACATGAGCAGGTGTCTGTGTGAGGGCTGGCAGTTATGCAAAAGGCATGTGTGCAGGAGCCGGGCGCTTGTGAGAGGAGCCTCAGGCCTTGCTCTGTATGCTGCACCCCAACCAGGGGGCAGGGCTAAATTAATTCAAAGTGTGCATCATGCATTTTGGGAGGGCAGGGCGCCACTTGGAAGCAAGCAAGCCAGCACACAGGCAGGCAGGCAGGCAGGCAGGCAAGGAAGAAGGCGGACAAGTGGGGAGGAGTGATACTGGATTTTAGGCGAGCAAGAAGGTAGGCAAGCATGCGGGAAAGGAGGGCGCCACAGGGGAGCAAGCGAGGTTGTTCAGCCAAACAGCAGAGGAAAGGAGGGCGCCACAGGGAGAATCCCACAAGGCACACGCACAAAACAAAGGCTAACGTACAAAACAAAGGCTCACATTCAAAACAAAGGCTCACGTACAAAACAAATGCCCATCAATCAATCAAGCCCTTGTGCCAAGCATACACATGCACAGCTGTGCAGACAAGCCAAGCCGTCTGCCTGGGCCCCTTTCACTCAGCACGCCTGTGCCCATTTCTTGTGCCACACAAAATGGGAGTGCAGAGGCAGCCACATGTACTCCACAGCCAACAACCTGGGCTCCTTTGGTCAACACTCCTCTGCCCATTCCCCCCGCCACACAAGTCGCACATGCAGCAGCAGTCACACACATGCACTCCTTGGCCAGCCTTGGCAGCAGCTGCAGTCACACACATGCACTCCTTGGCCAGCCTTGGCAGCAGCAGCAGTCACACACATGCACTCCTTGGCCAGCCTTGGCAGCAGCTGCAGGCATGCGGCTGCAGGAAGAAGCAGTACCCCACCTCAGCAAAAGCTCACGGCAGCAAACGCTCACGGCAGCAAGAGCTCACAGCAGCAAACACGCTGCCGCAGTAAAAGCTCACGGCAGCAAACACACAGCTGCAAGAGGCAGCAGACGGCCGGCGGCAGCAAGAAGGTGGCTGCAGGGGGCAGCAGCCGCTCCAATTCACCTGGGCAAGCAGCTTGAGTAGCTGCGCGTCAGAGAGCTCAAGCATCCAGCCATCCTCCTTGTCCGGCGCAGGCGGCTGCTCCTCCTCCTCCTCCTCCTCTTCCTCCTCCTCCTCTCCTGGCCCCACTGCTTCATTGCCAACCCCTCCTGCATTGCAACATCGACAAGGCCAAAGTTGCCATGTCGACAAAGCCATGTCAAATGCATTACCACGTTGACGAGGCCATGCAAACCCCTCTTGCATTGCCGCGTTGACGAGGCCATGTCTGATGCATCACGACGGAGTTCTGGGGCTAGAGTGGCCACGTACACTTCCATGCAACGCAGCATGAGGAGCATTACAGTGCGCAACTTGTGTGCAATTTTACCAAAGCCAGTCCCACGCATTCCTGTGCCCACCATTGAATATCAACAGTATTCTTGAGCTCGTCAATGGTTACGGATGTTATTCCTGTGCTCACCAATGACCATGGATGGTGTTCCTGTGCTACCCAATGGCTGTTTTGCACCGACTTGTGGATGCCGTGCTCAGGAGTTATCCTGACGAAGGCGCAGAGCGCTTATGAGTGGGACGCGCACTTGATAACAAGCACAGCAGTTGAGCTGCTGACACGGTGCCGGCATGAAATCAGTCCACAGCCAATGGCAGACACATCTTGGCCTCCATCTCCTTTGACGCGAGCCCAACCCACCTTTGACGTCAAACCTCTACCAGCTCTACCAGCTCTACCACACCCCACCAGCACCTACAGCAACCTCCATTGCAATGGTGTCAGAATCTTCAGCATGTCACACCTGACCATTGTCATGTCACATTGTCCAATCTGGCATGCCACGCTGTCAAATTTGGCATGCCATACCTGACCCTTATCATGTCACATTGTTCAATCTGGCATGTCACACCTGACCATTGGCTTGTGCCCACCCCTCCGAGGAGTGCTTCTGCATCCCCTTCCTCTTGCTGCTGCTGCAGCTGCTGCTGCTGCGCAAGTTCTGCTGCTGCGGTGCCAGGTAAGGGGGGGCGCAAGACCTGCACGCAGCACGATGGTGGGGAGTGCGCAGTGGATTGGGGTGCAAGATGGTGAGCATGCTCAAAAGCAGTCATTCACTCAGGAGCCCACCAAAGGGTGTGGCCGCGCACACTTGGCGCTGGGTCCCTACTTTCGCCGGGGTTGTGGGTTAGGGCCTCACAGCATCCAAATTTGCTCGAGAGCAGCAGCCAGGCCAGGCGGCCTGCAGCACACAGGCCAGGCGGGCTGCAGCACACAGGCCCCGGGCATGGGCATGCAGCCGGGCAGCTCCCAGATCATAGTAGTCGGTGCTAGCTGCATGCAATGCGCACAATGTGGCTACGCAGGCGACGAACGAGCAGCTGCGGCGCTAGCGCTGGGGTGGGATTGGAGGCTCGCGATGGACCAATGGGGGGGTAGAGGTCATTTTTAATGACTCATGCCTCGTGCTTCATGCCTCATGCCTCATGCCTTATGTGCACAGCGCAGCCGGTGATGATGATGATGGCTGCTGTGGGGCCAGCAATGGTGCTTGTGGTCCGCACAGCGCGGCAAGCATCGGTGGTGATGCGGGTGGGAGCAGTGCCGGCATCGACGGTGATGCGCACGGGAGCAGTGCCGGCATCTACGGCGGTGCGCGTAGGAGCGGTGCTGGCATGGGCTGCTGGGGGAGCGGGAGCAGTGCCGGCATCAGTGGTGGTGCGCGTAGGAGCAATGCTGGCATGGGCTGCTGGGGGAGCGGGAGCAGTGCCGGCTTTGACGGTGATGCACGTGGGAGCAGTGCAGGCATGGGTGGTGGTGCGCGGGGGAGCAGTGCCGACATGGGTGGTGATGTGCGGGGGAGCAATGCCGGCATGGGTGGTGATGCGCGTGGGAGCAGTGCCGACATCGACGGTGGTGCACATAGGAGCAGTGCAGGCATTGACGGTGGTGCGCATAGGAGCAGTGCTGGCATGGGCTGCCGGGGGTGCAGGCAGGCCCTCAAGCCCACCTATATGCCCCCAGAGGCCTCCTGTGGATCGTAAGCACTATCAAAGCCAGTGGGCACACACACGCTGACGCGCCGGACCGGCGCAGCCCGCACCTGCGTCGCTGCTGCACCATGCGCTAGCATGTCTGCCTGCCTCTGGGGCTGCAATGCCTCGGCCAAGGCCCTGTTCAGCTCACCCACGCCTTCGCCTGCAGGTCAGGGCAGGAGGAGGGTCATCCACCTAGCTTGCTCACACCCTAGCCTCTATCTGTATCGAGCCCTGGCAGGAAGGGCGGATCGTGGGCGGTTTGGCACGCCTATGCTGTTGCCAGGAGGCCAGGGCGAGGAGAGTGACTGAGAGGTGACCCGAGCACGTGCTCAATCACACACGGTGCAAAACGCTGAGTGCATGCGTGTCTTCCAGTGCGTGTGAGAATTTGCGCACATGCATTTGCGTGTTATATGCGTGTTATTATAACACTGCTATGTGTATTCACGTGCACGTGCATGTGTGTTGGGTGTGGGCTTAGTGTGGGCTGTGGGACTGCCCAACCATCACTTGATATGGCACTCAGACCCACACACCAGCCATGCACTTTTGCTGCGTGCGTGCCGCAGCTTCTTGCAAAGGCCTTGGGTAGGGCAAGACAGAGCAGCAGCTCCTGGGAGCAGGCAAAGGCGCAGGGGAGGCGTGAGGGTGCAAGGCAAGGCAAGGGCAAGGGAAGATTAGAAGCGGGAAGCCGACTCCCCAAAGGAGCAAAAGGGCACAGAAGCTCCCGCAGGTCAAGTGGCTCATGATGCCCCTGAATGCGTGCGGCAGCATGTGTGCTGCGACATCGGGTGCACTCTCTCGTGCCCAGGGGGAGAGGGCCGCACCTGTGGCTGCGCTGCACAGCACCACGGCAGTGGGGGGAGTGGGCCTGATGTCTTCCCCAGAGAAGTCCTTGCAGTGCTTCTCTGACACTGCCAGAAGGGACGCGATGATCTCGTCGCAGCGCTGGCTTGCGGCCTGCGTACACACACAGGCATACCCAGGTGCACAGTCACGCACCCCTACCTGCAGCCCTTATCAAGCACAGCCTCTGCAAAGCCACGGCAAATCTTTTACAGTTCAGGCTAAACTCGTTTCGCAGCTGCGGGCGCATTTTGCAGCTGCGGGCACATTTGGCAGCTGCATGCGCATTTTGCAGCTGCGTGCGCATTTTGCAGCTGCGGGCACATTTTGCAGCTGCGGGCACATGTTGCAGCTGCGTGCGCATTTCGCAGCTGCGGGCACATTTTGCAGCTGCGGGCACATCTTGTAGCTGCGGGCACATTTTGCAGCTGCGGGCACATTTTGCAGCTGTGGGCGCATTTTGCAGCTGCAGGCACATTTTGCAGCTGCGGGCACATTTTGCAGCTGTGGGCACATGCGCAGTCATGCATGGCACACAAGAATACAGATGCACGAGCATGCATCTGCTGTTCCCTGCAATTTTGGGACATAAGGAGCGTGCGCAGAGGGGCATGAATACATCTACAGGTCTTTTCAATGTCAGATGGACTCCCTGCCTTCAGGTTGAGACTGATTTTAGACTTGTCGCTGCTTGCCCTCTGATGGCAAAGGCATGGCAAGATTGAGTTATGCAACCACAGACAATATCTTGTAGCTGGCAGTCCTGCATCTGTTTGGTGCAAGGGCAAGCAGCAAAGACTGGAGCTGGATGCCCTACCCTCATGCTGCAGCTGGGACGATGTGTCCTGCATCCTGGCAAAGATTGTGATGTTGCGGCGGGGAACAGGGCCTCCTGGCCGTATGTGCTGCTGCTGGGAGTGTTTGTGCACGGATACAAGAACTGCGGCTTACAGGTGCGCGACTCATTGAATCGGCGGATCGCATCAAACGCATAGGTTGAGCAAAGCGGCAGATTGCATCAGACGCATGGGTTGAGCAAAGCGGCAGATCGCATCAGAGGTATGGGTTGTTAGGCATGGGGCTTAAGGCGCCCGATTGGAAGGTGCAGCGCTCGCAAATCCCATGGGCCATCACTCGAGGACTGCTGAGGGCACGTGGTTGATGGCAGCCAATAAGGGGGTGTACCGGTGCCGCTGCTCATCAACCTTAGGGTAGTGTAGGGAGGTGTGTATGTATGCAAAAGCAACGGGGTGGAAGGCGGCCACCTGGAGGGTTGGGTTGAGCACGTACCGGGAGGTCGTACTTGTTGAGCACCACCACGTGCGGGCGGGCGCAGTACTCAGGGTTGTACATGCGTAGCTCCTCACGGACCTGCAGGCGGTTGCACAGACCGGTCATCCACGGTCACATGCCCGGTCACATGCCCGGTCATCCACGGTCACATGCCCGGTCACATGCCCGGTCACATGCCCGGTCACATGCCCGGTCACATGCCCGGTCACATGCACGGTCACATGCACGGTCACATGAGCTTGCCACATGCAGCTTCACGAGCCAACAAAATGGGCTTCCCCAAGCCAGCAGAACACGGCTGTCCACAAGCCAGCCGCGCGCAGTCATGCAAGCCAGCAATGCACAGTATGAATGGTGAGCCACCCGCTAGTGGAGCCCCTTGCTGGGCCATGGGCTCGAGTGCCGGGGCTGACAACTGTTCCAGGCCAGCACGACGGTGAGCCGCCGCAGCTGCAGCCCCTCAGGCAACAGCAGCAGCTCCTACAGGTATTCCCTGCAAGCAAGCCCCTCAAGCGACTCCTGCAGGCAGGCAGGCAGGCAGCCTCCTGCAGGCAGCCCCTCAAGCATCAGCACGCTTATTGAGCCGCTCCAAGCCAGGCCGGCACTGCAGCTGCGACTTGGACCCCCGTACACACATGTCACTCTTGAATGTCTGCAGCGCTCTTAAATGTCTGCATCACTCTTGAATGTCTGCATCACTCTTGAATGTCTGCATCACTCTTGAATGTCTGCATCACTCTTGAATGTCTTCAGCACTCTTGAATGTCTGCAGCACTCTTGAATGTCTGCAGCGCAAGCAGACTGGAGCCAGGTCCTGCAGGCTTCCAGTGTAAGGAAGCATTCATGTACCCTCTAATTAGCAGGCATGTCAGGCGGCATGCAGATGCCTCTTGTTACATCCAGGGTCTGAGCCAAGGTGCAGGGGCCACCTGCAGCGCTCCTGGAGGTGCAGCAATGGCTGCAGCCTCCGAGGGTCTGAGCCAAGGTGCAGGGGCCACCTGCAGCGCTTCTTGAGGCTTCTGGAGGCGCAGCAATGGTTGCAGCCTCCGAGGGCTACAGCCTGACCGAAAGGCACACCCCTTGTTCCAGTGCTCTGAGGAGGAGGGCACTCTTGGCTTACGCGCGCTTCATGCTTTGTTCATGTCAGCATAGGACGGTAGAGCAGCGGAGCTTAAGAGAGGTGCACAGCTGTGGGGTGTGCCGGCACTGCACCACCAAGCGCTTGGCTTGCAACACGTGCAAGGCAGCGAGACAGTACAAGGGCCCGCGGGATGCAGCACAAGAGTTCATAATTGTGGTACTGGTTGGCATCATCATCACGGGTGCATACGTTGGGGAGACAGACAGAAAGCAAGCGCGCGCGAGGGGTGTGTGCGTTTTCCTCAATTACTTCATGAGCTCATGCAAGAAAGAGAGAGAAAGAGGAGGGAGGGGGGGGAGAGAGGGAGAGAAGAGAGGGCGAGGGGAGGGAGTACGAGGCTACAGTATGCCAAGGAGTGTGCGAGACGGTGATGTAGCAAAAATGAGCATGGCTGAGCCACATCCAGGGAAGCTTGCTCGCGCCAAGCAAAGCTCAGGAGCCTGTTTCCTGGTGCTGGGCAACTGGCACACCAGAGGGAGTGGCCCTCGGCACGCCTGGAAACACACAAGCATCCCCGCCTGCACACGCTTCACCACGCTGGGAGGGTGCTCAGGGGGGGTTTGCGAGCGATGTGAGTGGCGTGTATGCACAGTGGATGCCGCGATGAGTACGTGAAGGAGACCACTGACAAACGCAGGCACACATTCACACACACTCACTACGTAGTAGTCGGTGGCGGGGTCTGCCATGGAGCAGTCTACCACGTGCATGAGCATGCGCGTGCGCCGCAGGTGGCGGAGGAACATGCGGCCCAGGCCGCGTCCCGTGTGAGCGCCTGCGCAGTCCACCATCAACGGTACATTCGGCAGGCATCTGTGACCGCTTCCTCATGTGTTTGTGTGTGTGCTTGCGTGTTTGTGTGTGTGTGCTTGCGTGCGCATGTGTGCAAGTAGTTTGTGTGTGGAAGTGAGCAATTTTTGTGCGGCCACCATGCTGAGCAGCGTGCAAGCATATCCAGGAGCAGGCGCATGCGAGTTGCAAGCAGGCTGCCAACCAAGGCTAAAAAGCAACCAAGTCTCGAACAGAACCAATGCTTTGAAGGCAACCTGGCTGGCCTGTAGCCAACCAAAAGCTCCAAAGGCCATATCCATGGCTGCTGCGCATCTCCAAAAGGTGTGCAGCATCACTGCGGCAGTAGCACCGCAGCCGTAGCATCACTGCGGCAGTAGCACCGCAGCCGTAGCATCACTGCGGCAGTAGCACCGCCCCCGAGAGTGCTGCCTGCCACATCCCCACCCATGGCCAATTACCTCCAAGCACAGTTTGCAGACCAGCAGGCACTTGCAGCAATCACAATCAGGCATGCCAGCAAGCACGCCAACATATGCACACCGACAGCAGAAACCAATGAGCACATCAATCTCGCCAATGAGCACGTCGAGATGCATTTCCAGCAAACACAACTTGGCACACCAAAGCATGAGCGCATGAGCAGATTGAGACGCATTTCCAGGACCCATAAGGGGGCACACAAAAGCATAAGCACATGAGCACATCGAGACGCATTTCCAGCACCCACAAGGGGGCACAACAAAGCAAGCACGCATGAGCATGGCCCTGGAGGCAACCACACCGTGGATGGCCGAGTCTGTAGGCGCGCAGCCCCCAATCTAGCCCAGCAGGACCGCCAGCACCGCGCGCACCCTCAATCAAGCCTGGCAGGTTGGCCAGCGCTGCCTAACATGCAAGCGCTCGACCCCCAACAAAGCCCGGCAGGGCGGCCAGCACTGCACGCACCCTCGATCAAGCCTGGTAGGTCGGCCAGCACTGCCTTGGGCCCTCCAGCCGCCAGGACGCCCAGGTTGGGCATGAGGGTGGTGAAGGGGTAGGGCGCAACCTCCGGGGACGCGCGCGTGAGCGCCTTGAGCAATGAGGACTTGCCTGCGGGCGGCCGCCGTGATGACGAGTGTGCACACCGGGGGGTGAGAGTCGGTTGTGTGGGTGTGAGAGAGCCTGGGCCAGTTTGGCAGGCAGCGCGAGGGGCAGGGCAAGAGCCTGCATGTTGGGAGGTCTTGTTGTATGAGTGCCGGGAGGGGGCACATGCACGCACGCACGCAAGCACGCATGCATGGGCACACACCCCTACACCGGGGTTGCCCACGATAGGTGTATCTGCCACAGTGCAGACCTTTCAACATGCGCGCGCGCGCACAAACACACGCACCCGCGTTGGGAAGGCCCACGATGCCCACATCCGCCACGACACGCAGCAGCAGGTGCAGCGACAGCTGCTGGCCCGGGCCGCCCATGGCGTCCACCTTCCAGTTCGTGTCCTGGATGTCGATCACCTCCGCCTTGGAGGCCTGCACAGGTGAGCATCGTCCATGCAGGGGGCAAAGCTGTCTGTGACATGAGGCCAGAGGTGTGTCTGACCTCTCTGTCGGTGTCCGGGATGCCGGTCACTTCCGCCTCGGTCGCCTGCGCAGGCTTGCATTTCAGGCAGAGTGGCTTTGGCACCCTAAATGGTGACCATCTGGGCCCTGGAGGCCTGTGTTTGGAGGGTCGTAGGGTGTCAGCACCGCCGGAAGCGTCAGGTGTCTGCAAGCGCCGTGTGTCTGCAAGCGCCGTGTGTCTGCAAGCACCGTGTGTCTGCAAGCACCGTGTGTCTGCAAGCACTGTGTGTCTGCAAGCGCTGTGTGTCTGCAAGCACTGTGTGTCTGCAAGCACCGTGTGTCTGCAAGCACTGTATGTCTGCAAGCACTGTGTGTCTGCAAGCGCCGTGTGTCTGCAAGCACCGTGTGTCTGCAAGCGCTGTGTGTCTGCAAGCGCCGTGTGCCTGCAAGCACTGTGTGTCTGCAAGCACTGTGTGTCTGCAAGCGCCGTGTGTCTGGCAAGTATGGCGCACACAGGGGGTTACTTGGGGGTTGGGGGCAGGGCATGCTGTGCGCTGCTGGATGCCAAGCACATCGGCCCCTTGTGTGTGGAGCTCACTGCACACCCTGACCTGTGACCAACCCAAATGACGCCTGTGCTAGGAGCCAATCTAGATGGCACAAACATAGGGTGCGCTGCAGGTAGACACACACACACACACACAGAGCACATGTGGCTGTCCTGTGGGCCGACTTAGCCTTGAGGGCCTGCGAGGCTGAGCGGGCTGCAGGGGGCCTGGCGGTGCCAGAGCTACAGTCGTGCGCATAGTAACGAAGCCTAGGAGTTGTGCAGAGGGTTGTGCGGGGGCTGGCGCGCACCTGATTATGGGGAGGGGCTTATGCGGAGGAGCTGTCAGGCACCTGATGATGGGGAGGGGATGGCCTCCTTAGGTCTGCGCCCTTGACCTGATGAGCCTGTATGCTGCAGGCTTTGCTCTGTGCCCCAGACCCTAACCTGGTTCTTTGCTACAGTCAATACAAGTTAAACTTCTGTTTATTCTCGCAAATCACTTACGCATCTAGGCTAGCAGTCGCACTTCATGACTGACAGCCTTATCCCTGTCATTTTGTGATCCTTCGCTACAGGCTGACCCTTTGCTGAAAGCTCTCTCTATCAGCCTAAGGGTCTGTGGCATGGGCCCTACTAGCCGGCAGGTCAGCTCAGCTGTCAGATACACTATGTTTTATCACAGGGGAATTGCTTGCAGCAGACCTGGGAACCTCAGGCCTGTGTCACAGGCCCTGGGAGCATGCCATTGCGCTGCATTGATGCCATGCTTCCCTTTCCCCCCGCCTCCCAGTGTAATGTTTGTGCCACAGGATCTGTGAGCGTGCCAGTGCGCTGCATGCTTGCTGTGCTGCCATGCTCCCCTTCCCCCTCCCTCGCAGTATAATGTTTGTGCCCCCTTGCCTCATAGCATAACATTTGAGAGCAAGGACACTCAGCCTGCGTTTGCTCGCTGGCACAGCAGGCCTCCTTCTCTTCTAACATGCGCATCCCTGCTGGCCGCCTGCTGCCGCCGCCGCAGCCTTGCTTGCAGAAAATCTCAGTGCGTACGCTGCAGCTGCTGCAGCGGACCCGCACCTTACCTCCCCAGCGTGCCGGTTGTGCTTGCTCACTGCTGCAGCAGGCCTGCACCCACGACCATGCACCGCACCTGCGCATGCTTGAGCTGCTTGTCCATGTTGGACAGGCGCTGCTGCCGTGAGGGCGCAACCAGGCCCAGGCCTCCCCTGCCCCCGTACGCCACAACCAGCCGATCGCCTGCAAGAAGTGAGCAGCAGAGCGCGTGATGAGCACATAGGATGTGCCCGCGTGCATGATCACAGATTGAAAGGGGCCCGCCCATTTAAGTTGCCTGTTGCGGCTGTGGCTGCCTGTGCTTGCCGCTGTGCCATGGCAGAGGGCGAAACAAGGAAGCGCTAGCAGCAAGCACCTGCGCGGCGAGGCTGAGCGCCCACGTCCAGGCTGCTTGTGTGTGCAGGAGGGGATGAAGTCACGGCACAGCAGGCGAGGCAATCAGCGGTTAGGGGCGTGCGTACAAAAGTGCTCTGCTGCACAAGGTGGCAGGTGGAAGGGGCAGGCGCGCGACTCCAGTGCAGGGTGGCAGGTGGAAAAAAGCACAGTACCGCTTGAGGCGGAAGGTGGGGAGAGCAAGGAGGCAGACGGGCAACTCTAGAGCTGGGCAGTGGGAAAAAGTGCAATGCTGCGTGAGGCAGTTGGTGTACGGGGCAAGGAGACAGACAGGCAGCCCTGTTATGGCACTGCCGGCTCTTTCCAGGGGAGAGTCTATGGCTTGAAAAGGAATCCCAGTGAGCTCATACCCACGGGTAAGCCACACCCAGCAAAGCGCCTGCCCAACCACGCCTACAGGCGAGTCTGTGCCCATGCCCTCATTTATGCTTTTGCACAAGCTCGCAGCTAAGCTGCTCAAGCCCCCTGTCAATCTCACACCTGTAATTACTTGCGACACTCCCAGCTGCACCAGCCCACACCCCCAGCTACATCCACACCCCCCAGGCAAGTCTGCCCTTGCCCCCTTTGCAGTTTGTCATGTGTCTGCATACCCTAAGTTGCCCTAAGCAGAAGGGCCCACAAGATGCACTGAGACCTGCTGTGGCTTCTGCAAGCCCACCTCCACCTTTGTTAGTGAGGTCCCCCAGCAGCAGCCCATTGCTCTTGCGCTTCACCACAGTGCCTGGCGGCACTGGGATCTCAAAGGGAGGTGTGGGCCTCTTCTTCAGGTCCCTGCAATGGCAGCGACAAAGCATTAGAGTACAAAGCCGCTTCCTTAGCAACAAAGCCCCGTTTTCAGCTCCCTGCAGCGGCAGGAACACGGCAAACAAGGTCCCCTATTCAGCAATAAAGCCTCTCCTACATGTCCCTGCAACGGCAGCGACAAAGAAATAAGGTTTCCAATTCAGCAATAAAGCCTCTCCTGCATATCCCTGCAAAAACAGCACCCCAGCCAATGCATCACATATGCAGCAGAGCATGGGTGCCACATCCGTACGCACGCCCTCCTCCCGGCAAACGCACGCAACGGAAGCAGGGGCTCCTTTGTCATGCGCTCTGCTGCGGCAACCAGCACAGTGTTGATGCAATGCATGCCTCCAGCCTGTGCCATAAGCAGCCACGTCTTGCGCGCTCAGCGTGTGCCCCGTGTGGAAAGGAAGCATGTGTGCACCGTGTGGAAAGGAAGCATGTGTGCTCCGTGTGGAAAGGAAGCATGTGGGCCTGGGATGGCTCTTACAGAGAAAGCACACGCATGCCAGCGGACACCGACTTGCTGCCCTGTGGGACAGCGCGGATGCCTGCTGGCAGGCGGTTGGTAGGTGCATGCGCCAGCAGTGCCGGGCTCGAAACTCAACTGCCCCAACCAACCAACTCCACCCACCAACTGTTTTTCAAGTGGGTGTCTGCCAGCGCATACACTGGTGCTTGCGCGCTCCCCTGTTCGCCCCGTCCATACCACCATGCATGTAGCAAACATGAGCTTACCACAGGCAGCAAGCAGGAGCCCCTGCCTGATCTTCTCACCTGTTGGCAACTGAGGGCGCCCAATGCCAAGTGGCTGGCTAGCATTGGCTCGTTACTGTTGGCCTTGGGGCCAAACCCCCACTTGCTGGCCTCGAGGCTTAAGCCACTCGAGTGTTGGCCCAAGGCCCATGCCACTTGAGTGTTGGCCTCTCAATCAGACTGCCAGGTTCAGGCACACAAACACAACTCAGAACACTGAAACGTTCCCTCCTGGCCTCTCCTCCACTCCTCCTCCTCCTCTCGCTTGTCCTAACTAGAGGGAGCCGGCTGCAGGTTTAGGACCTCCAATTCCAAAACGCTGGAGCATTGCCTGCCTGCCCCTCCTCCGCTTTGCCCCGTTCTCCTCCTCTCCTCTCCCTCTCCTCCCCTCCTCTCCCCCTCCCCTCACCTGTTGGCCTTGGGCCCGCCGCTGCCGGCGGCGGGGTTCGCGTTGGCACCCTTGGGCGCATTGTATTGCTTGCGCGCGTGCAGGTGCACTAGATTTTCCAGGCTGGGATCCACGACCAGCACCACATCCGCGCCGTCGCTGCCATCCGCGGGCTCACCTGCGCCGCAGCGTACCAGGCAGGCTGGCTGGAAGACAGGCACGGGCGTTGCAGGGGAGTGCTGGATCAGGGTGAACAGAAGCACCTCGCGCCTGTGCAACAAGTGTTCCAGCCTCAGCAGTGGAGGGCATCTGGGAGTCAGCCCTGTGGGGTTGGTCTTTCTTTAGAGAGAGCCGGGCAAGCCACAAATGAGTCTGGCAATGCGCAGCTGGACATGAGAGACCAAAGCACCAGTAACAAGACTTGTGCGCACTTGCGGGCAGCCAGATCTTTTTGGGCTGTTGCCCGCCGGGCTGGTACTTGTTGTTGGGCACCCATCGCCCACGGCCCTTCTGCACGATCTCCCCTTGGCCGCCATCCCCAGACCTGCAGGCAGAATAAAGCAGGATTGAGCACACACACAAACTGGGCAGGGCAGCCAGAGTGAAAGCAGGATTGAGCACGCGCACAAACTAAGCTGGGCAGCTACAGAGCAGCACGCCATAACAGGCCAGGGGAGACAATGCACAGGCAACTGCCGTCTCTGTCCTCCACAGTTGCCACGCGGGTGTGCAAAAAGGGCTTGCCAGCCGCCATGCATGCTTCTCACTTTACGGTGATGAATGCTTCGTCAAAGATCCGGTGAGCTTCCTTTACCTCCGTGGTGGCTGCAAAGCATTTGGTCACCGGAAGTGTCAGACAAATGCACCGCACATGCGGGCATTGGAAACTACACAGCCAAAGCATGTTTTTACCATTTTTCAGCAGCTTCTTGGCAGATCTGGAACCTGTGGTGCATGGGGATTTTGAACATGGTCAGCAGCGCCTTGTCCAGTCAGACAAAATGAAGGGCAGCGGTCCAAACTTCAAAGCCAAACTGAAACTGAGCTGCAAGCAGATCTCATAAGAAAACTACCTGAATTCTGTACTGTAGCTAAGCACACAAGCTGTCTGAACCTCGTGGAATGTGCTTGACATGGCTCCTTGCCTCTGACTGCCGGCGTCTTGAAGGGAAGCATGCTACAGAAAAAAAATAATATTTATAAGCATGCATTTCGCGCTGGAAGGAATCTGCAACCTAGAAGCAAATTGCGCTTTGGTCTCGTGAATAGGGCTCCATGAGCTTGGTGAGTTGAAGACCTTGCAAAAGAGATTATTATGATGTCATGCACAGACACACTGCACAGGCACGCCCGCGTGCCTATGACGCACATGTGCGCACGCAAATTCAAACACGCTAACAAACATACATACGTACATACATACTTATGTACACGTACATGCAGACTCATGTGCATAGCAAGATAATGGATTTGTTTGTGCCTGCTATTCCATTGTATCCAAACCCTTCCAAGTTGTAATCCAAACCCTTTTTTGTAATCCAAACCCGTGGACCATAATGGAAAAAAGCAGAGGACATAGTTGCGCAGGCAGTGGAAACACTCCCTCCATTCTCAATTGGACCAATTTGGTGGTCATGGACTTGGCGGTATGTTCACCCCTGCAACAACCCTGGTCCTCCCTTTTTTGCTGTCCAGCTCTTCTCCCAGCTGTTTTTCTATGCCCAGTATCATCACAACCCAGTGAACAAGGCCATCCATTTTGTCTTTGTTCCCACAATTCTATGGACGGTGCTCGTCTGGTTCAGCCTCATCCCTTGGTCTGCCACTGAGCTGGGGTGAGTTCATAGACGTGAGGTGAACTATGGGGATCTCATAGGTGGCATGTCCTTTGGACAGGTCCAGATAGCAGCTGGCATGGAGTTGGCAAGGCCATGCCTACGTTCCAAATGTCTTGTCAGTGATTCTAGTCAATGATCAATGTTTCTAGCTGTCTTCAAAGCTGAGTCAAAGGCGATGGTGAAAATCCAATCAGCAATCAAATGGTATGACTGCTGGTGCTGCTGCCCCTACACTCTAAAGCCCAAGGCCTTGCCAAACGAACTTAATACAGGGTGACAATCAACGCCCCCCTCCTAACCGTGGCTGTCTATTCCATCTTCTATACCCTCTTCCAAGACCCTGTGGCTGGTTTATCATGGACGGCCTGCGTGGGATACCCCCTCTATCGTACAGCCCTCATCTTTGCTGTGGTAAGTCCATACATGTGCGTGGCCAAGTGCGTGCCTGTGCCGGGCCAACGGAATGAATACATGCTCTGGGCGAGCTTCCATGACATACACAAAGGAGCTGTCTTACCTCACGAGTCTTGACTGTGGCGGCTCAGTGGACGGTTGAATGAGGGGAGCTGGTGTTGTGGGGGCCGTCGCGATGCCATGACTGCTGTGGCATGTGGCCATGTGCACAAGCTGCCATGAGCCCTATAACAGCCGTGACAGCCATGAGCCCTGTGGCAGCCTGGAGCCCTGCGACAGTCGTGACAGCCGCGAACCCTGCGACAGCTCCAACATCCCGCAGCGCCTGATTGGAGTGTTGCAGGCAACCGCAATCGAAAAGGCGTATGAGCGTGCGCAGCACGCTGGTGCACTCATTTGCATGCCAAGTGGTTGATGCACTTGGGAGTCCAGTGGGCTCTGCTTCCCCTGACATTTTCATCAATGCATGCCCATCTGACTGGAGGACTTGGCTGTAATCTGAGCTCCATGGCGTACTTCCCGTTACAGAAGACTCACCTCAGATGTGTGCTTCCTCGCAGGCTCCGGATGCGTGGGCATGGGCGCTTGGCCTGCACCTATTCAGCTGGTACATGCAAGTGAGTGGCAGCTGGTACATGAAAGTGACTGCTGGGCATGTGGGCGCAGCACCTGCGTCTTCTCAGCCGGCATGCTTTTCAGTCAGCACGTTTCCATACCCCTTGGTTGGATGCATTTGTTCATCTAGCACACACAACTCAGTTTCCATTACTACCACTTATGAGCTTAGCATCACAGTGCACGTGACAATTTACACCCTTGGCGTCCCTTGCCTCTTAGTATCCCTTGCACTCCCAAGCACTCTTCATATTCCTTGCACTCTTGTTTTTTTTGTTGAACACCTTCAATGTGTGACATTTACCTTTTTGCCAGGGACCCTGACACTGCCTCAAAATTCGCTGATGCGCAGATCCATCCGGGGCATGCCATATTTGAAAAAAGGAAGCCTGCTCTGATGGACAGCTTAGTACAGGTTGGTGCTGCTGGGCTAGCAGCATGTCTTGAATCAATCTACATGATTGCATCACAGTTTTGATCTAATACTGCTCAGCCTCCTCGCTGGCTTGCTTGATTTCTCAACCACCCTCTTGCATGCGCAGACAGACATGTTCACACAAGTGTGTGAAATTTGATTTTTTGCACGCATACAACCCATCTCTCTGCCATGCAAACTTGCAGGCTTTTGCCATGGCTCCACTATTTGTATGGCTTGAACTCCTTTTCCTCCTAGGGTGAGCAGTGCTTTTGCCATGGCTCCACTATTTGTATGGCTTGAACTCCTTTTCCTCCTAGGGTGAGCAGTGCTTTTGCTGGATATCTGCACCTTGCTGACCACGCACTGTCATAAATAATAGGGTGATAATAGGGTGAGCAGTAATAATAGGGTGAGCAGTGCTTTTGCTGGATATCTGCACCTTGCTGACCACGCACTGTCATAAAGCTTCATAGCAGCTCGTCAATTTTGTGGACCACTCCTGTGGTGCGCAAGGGTCTGGCTGTGCTGAGTGCAAGAGCAGGCACAAGCGAGGATGGTCTCTGGACAGTGCTACAGGAACGCACTTGCTAGCGGTTATCTCAGTGTGTGCCTTCGATCCACTTCTTTGTTAACACCTTGTCGTTCGTGCTCCTGAGAGGCATGTTGGACCCTGCTTAGCTTTCCCTCATCAGTGCCCTCAATGTCATCTATGCCTGGATCACGTCCTGTGGTGTAAGACATTGATGTGTTAGGCTTGTATCTTTTTATGCTTGTACTAAAATTTTGATTGACACCCCTTCCTTTGCACTGTCATCTTGTCCTTATAGGTACAAACAGGATCTTCATCAGCAGCTTGAAAAAGAGGTCCAAAAAGCCCTAGATGCTCGCAAAGCACGGTAGCCCTGTAGTAGCACATAGTACCACAGCTGGACACGTCCTGTAAAAATGCTCCTAGCATGTCAATCCGGCATTTTGACAGTTAAGGCAGGTCATTCCAACAACCTTGACTGTTCTTGAGTTGTATAGGTACTAGTGACGTAGGCGCATGAAGTTCCATTTTTAAGTGTTTAGCACCTCTTACGTCTAGCAAATCGGTACAATTCTTTCTTTCCTTTTTCCTTCATTACGCATTGTTCTTCTAAGACTTTACATAGGTGTAAGATATATTTCGATATGCACTATTCACTCTTTACAAGCGATTTGACCTGCCTTGTTAAAATACAGCTCTTGCGCTATCTTTGGCAGCTATGTCTGACAGTTGCACGCCCTCAGGCCCACCACTGGTAGCATCATGAGCTAAGAAGCGCACATCCAATGCAGCATCCTCCAGCAAGAAGTTCTTGCTGGATTTTCCTTGAAGACTATCTTCATGATATCATGAACTTGAGGATGTAGGACTAGTACTCTGCACCAAAAAAGTACTCTCGTTCAAGTTTACAAGTTCAAGTTTGACCTTCAGCCAGGTTGTCTGACTGTTCAGGTTGCTGGTGAACACCAGAAAACATCCACAAGCTCTGAGATAAAACGATAGGAATCATTAGCTTGTTTCTGGAAAAAAGTGAAGACATCCTCAGAACAAGCTTGGGAGAAATAAAAAGCTCCAGTCTGATTGACAGTATTGTAAGCCAGTAGTAAATCGTGAATTAAGTCTGCAAATTGAAGCCTCGACGAACACTGTTAATGTGGCACATTTGCATGCAAGGACACAGGAAAAGAGCATGTTTTTCGTCTTGAATTGCCTGCAAGCCACACTTATCACAGGTACCATCATGATGTTCCCAGCTTCTTGTCTCGACACGCAGCGCACGAGAATATAACCTGAAATGTGCCACGTTGCGCTGTGCACAGCACGCGTTTGCTTGCCCAAATCCAGATGCAGATACCTAGGTACAGAAAAAGGCGGTCCATCAACAGCCACCGACCTAAGAGGCAAAGCAACCCAATTATGATATTTTGCAGCCTTGTCCGTCTGATCTTCATTGCCTGGCTGGTTTGCCTGGTTCCAGATACTCCTCAACCTCTTTCTCACATCAACAACAAATTCTGACTGTGGGATCGTTTGAAATGTTCTCACGCGATGTTGGAAATCACCGCTCCTTTCCAGTCTATGTAATACATCTGAGAACTCAGCACTCCAGCACTTCTTGTTGATAGTGCTCATCGCAATATCAGCCTTGAGGACTTTGGCAAGAGTGCTACTAGCAATAGTAGTACTATTACTGCATAGCAGAGCATTATAAAATCTCACAGCCGCTCGGAATCAATAGAATTGCAAGGGCTCTTGGCCACACTCACGTAACACAGACCAGTTGGGAGTGGTCACCACACGGTGCGCTTTACACCTAAGATTCCTTTAAGCAAGCACATGTGAACTGTTTGCAGAGGGCAGTCCATCTCAGCTCCTTGCTTCATGTACCTAGTGCCCCATATTTGACTTGCATGCATGCTTGCTGGAAGTGCATAACCTTTAGCCAACCAAAGCATGCTGTGTGACCTATCTGTTAACCTGTGCTCCGTGCAAAACGCCTGATCCTACGACAACCAGCCATGAAAGGCATAAGCATATGCTCAGCTGCAGCCGCAATGTTGTGCGTCTTGGCGAAGATAATGCCCAGGTATTTAAAAGAACTCTTTGTTGGCAAGCTGCGACCCTCCTAGCGTGAACACAGGTACCCTTGTGCATCAAGAGTTACTCTCGTTCAAGATATAAGGTATAGCATGCTTTCCCAAGCAGAGCGGCTTTTCCATAGTAAAGGTGAAGTGCTGCTAGCATGGGATATTGCAGAGCAGGGTGGATGGAGGGGAGACATTCCCCATCATGCATTAGATGCAAGAATTGTTTCCGAAACTACGGCCACCAACTTCTGCACATTGTCACGCCAAGAGACTGCTGCACACACATGAGAATTACTTATAAGGTATCGTGGTATTTGAGCAAATGTGGTATGTAGACTGTCTGCGGACAGCGACAGCGTACACCAAGCAGACAACAGTTTGCCCGCGATGAAACTAAGAAGCCTCTGATACCTTTATCCTTCCCTACAGGTCCTCTCCCTTGCTTCAGCCTGCAAAAAGGCAAGGTCAGCGCTGCACGCAGCTGCTGTTGAATGCACTCATGCTGGCCGGTGGACTGGACTGGACTGGACTGGACTGGGCCCTGCCAGGCCTGCTACCCCCCAAGGACTAGAGGGGTCTACTTCCTGACGTACATGTTACAAGGTCGCTAAAGCAAAAAAGGTATTGCTGTGAGTTTGTCGTTGACGTGCTCAAATACAGCTACTAGCTATAGTTTAGCTGAACTGATAACAGGATCAAATACTTCACCAACTAACTCAACCAATCTCCGGGTCACTATGCAGCATGAATCTGGCACTGCACTAATCTGGCGTGACAATCTAGCTTTAGAAAACAGCAGTCTTCTTCTACCATAAATGTATTCTATGGTTCATCCCAGAATTTCCTGAGACACTATCACGGTGACACGGTGTTGTCGTGATGCTCTCCTGTTATGAGTCCTCTTTTCCTCTCCCTCTCCCTCTCCCTCTCTCTCTCTCTCCCTCTCCCTCTCTCTCTCTCTCTCTCACACACACACACACACACACACACACACACACACACACACACACACACA
>LFCJ01000876.1_pt1 | contig 19846 bp, 18 predicted proteins | sample 643141 | NCBI WGS metagenome assembly LFCJ01 (sample SAMN03766243, study PRJNA286221) | soda lake metagenome | biome: soda lake; feature: Kulunda steppe; material: water; isolation source: sample B1-Br-g2 brine of Lake Bitter-1 | place: Russia: Kulunda steppe | collected 2010-07
GCTCTTCGTCAAGGCTGTTGACGACAAAATTAAGCAGGTGCTCTTCTTCTATCTCGTTGTCTGCTTGTGTTGGTTGCACACCTTCTCTAAGCAGACACTTTCACTCAAACCCGATGTGATCAACTGATTCTATTACCTTGCGTTTCTTCAGACCTCAGCGAAAGGAACCATCCGGCTCGACCAAAAGAACAGTAGTTATCACATCGGATCCAGAATGTCCCGGTATGGGTACCCACGAAGACATGCAGCAGCTGGTCGATAGCGGCGTCATTGCGGTGCTACGCGGCGTCGACGAGGCGGACGTCGAACAGGTCGCCGAAGCACTGATCGAGGGGGGTGTCACGACACTCGAAGTTACGGCCGACACGCCGGGTGCGATCGATATGATCGGTGATCTCGCGGCGGCCTATGCGGACCGTGACGATGTACTCATCGGTGCTGGGACCGTACTGGATGCCGAAACGGCCAGAGCCGCGCTACTCGCCGGTGCGGAGTTTGTCGTCTGTCCGAGCTTTCACGAGGACGTCGTCGAGACGTGTAACCGCTACGGCGCGGTCGTTGCGCCAGGCGTCGCGACGCCGACGGAAGCAATCGAGGCCTACGAGGCTGGCGCTGATCTGGTCAAACTGTTCCCTGCCTCCGACCTTGGTGCGAGCTATCTGGGCAGTATCAAGGGCCCACTCGGGCAGATCCCGATCGCTCCGACGGGAGGGATTGGTCCGGAGAACGCCGGTGAGTTTATCGAAGCCGGAGCCTGCGCAGTCGGTGCTGGCGGGTCGTTGGTCGACGACGACGCGATCGCAGCAGGTGAGTATGACGTGCTCACCGAGAACGCGGAAGCGCTCGTCGCTGCGGTTGAGGACGCCCGGTAACGGGGGGACGATTTCTCCGGATCGGCTGGAATCGCCGACCGGTTGGTACACGAGTTTTCTAACCCGGCTGTTTGGGGAGGACGGCGCGTCAATATTTTTGTGGGGTTCGCCCAAGCAGCTCAATGCCATCCCGCAACTTACCCGGTACTCTCGGGGGATCCGGCACCTGACATCGTTGGCGGTGAGTTGAAGGATGAACGATCGGTTTCTCAAACTGTTTTGCCCACGCCGATGATTTGATTCGACTCTTCGCTTTCGCATGGCATCAGCTCGACTGAACACTCCAACGTGATACAGATGAATTTATAGTATATGGGGTCAATATCCGAGCCGATGAGCGATCTCGTTACTTTCGGCGAGACGATGATCCGGCTCTCGCCGCCACAGGGCGAACGAGTTGAGACGGCACGAGAACTGGAGCTTCGCGCTGCAGGTGCGGAGAGCAACGTGGCGATCACTGCTGAGCGACTCGGCGCGGTTGCGACGTGGATCTCGAAGGTTCCGGAGTCGCCGCTGGGTCGGCGGGTCGTTTCGGGACTCCGCCAACACGGTGTCGACGTCGACGTGTCGTGGAGCGATCAGGGACGACAGGGGACGTACTATCTGGAATACGGTGGCAAACCCCGGGGGACCAACGTCATCTACGACCGGCAGGGGACGGCGGTCCAGACTACCCGTCCCGACGAACTGGATCTCGATGCGATCCGAGAGGCACGCGTGTTTTACACCAGTGGCATCACGCCCGCACTCTCGAACCGTCTTAATGAAACGACAGCCCAGGTGCTAAAGACCGCGAAGGAGTCCGGGACGAAAACGGCGTTTGACGTCAACTACCGGTCGAGTCTGTGGTCGCCACAGGAGGCCCGGGAGACGCTCACCCGACTGTTTCCGGCGGTCGATATTCTCGTCGTTCCGTACCGTGACGCACAGACCGTATTGAACTACGAGCGCGATCCGCGCCAGCTTGCCCATCATCTCGCCGCAGAGTACAATCTGCAGACGGTAATTGTGACACAAGGACAACAGGGCTCGCTCGCTTGGCATGACAATACAGTGTACGAACAGGATATATACGAGGCCGATACCCACGATGCGATCGGGACCGGTGACGCGTTGGTCGGTGCGTTCCTGGCCCGGCGGCTCGCCGGTGACGACGTCCAGCGCGCGCTCAAGTACGCGGCGGCAACCGCCTCGCTCAAACGGACGATTGCGGGCGATATCGCGACGGTAACAAAAAAAGAGGTCGAAGCGGTGCTCGGCGACGATCTGCAGGATATTTCGAGATAAGCACTGTCTGAGTAGCAACGATGCCGAAAGTTGCCAAAGTTCGAGCGTCTGGGTGGCAGTTCGGAAATGTTGAGGGTTTGGATAGTAATCTGGTACTTTGCTTGTTCACCTCTCTGTTTTGTTTTTGATCACCCGGCTAGCGCGTGGATCTTCGTATCGTGACTGCCAACGAATCCGCGCTCGTTGAAAACGACTGGGGGAGTCGGAGCTACGTTTTATCGATGCCAGTGTACGGTCGCAGCGTCGCAGAACGGTTTGCCTCGGTGGGGGCATCAGTCGTTGTCACTGGTCGCTCCGCAGAGATTGGCGAACACGTCGCCGCATGGATCCGAGAGGGCGGCGGTGAGGGGTCTTCTTTGAGGGTGATATGCGCGAACCCGGCGATATCGTCGCGCTGATGCAGGCCACCGCCGAGGAGTACAGTTGCATTGACGTGCTCGCTAATAACGCTGGCGTTCAGACCGAAACCGGCGTGACCGAAGCAATAATGGAAGACTGAGTGTTCGTCCTCGAAACGGATTTCCGGGCCTACTGGCTCTGGGCGAAGGCGGTTGTCGGGTACATGGATGAGGGCGTCATCCTTAACATGTCCTCGAACCACGCCCTGCTGAAGATGCCGAGTCACTTCCCCTACAACGCCCTCAGGGTGGGCATCACACCGGTATGACCAGTGCGATGCTCATCGATCTTGGCCCAAAAATCTGGGCCAACACGATAAATCAGGGCTGGGTTGAGGTCGAACGTACTCGCGAGGAACTGTCGGACGGTCGGATCGAGGAGGTCGATACCACATCCGTCTTTAGTTAAGCGAGAAACCGCGTGATAGCGGCGGCTTATCGAGGCATCTTTCGGAAGGAATGAGGAAGTCCAGTCTGTGCACGACAAGGACTCCTCATCACGGATTATGCGTCGGCTCACTACACTGTTTCCCTCTGAGTTCCTCGAAGAGCACGCCGAGGAACTCGGCGTGGTCGAACGTGACCGCAAGCTCCAGATCCCTGCCTTCGTTTGGGCATTCGTGTTCGGCTTCGCCGCAGGCGAAAGCCGAACACTCGCCGGGTTTAGACGCTGTTACAACTCTACTGCCGATGAGACGATCTCTCCGGGCGGATTCTATCAGCGGTTGACACCGACGCTTGCGGAGTACCTCCGCGACCTCGTCGAGCATGGTCTCGACGAGGTCGCAGTTCCTAACGCTGTTGACGCTGATCTCGACCGATTTAGAGACGTGATGATCGCTGATGGAACGGTGTTGCGGTTACACGAATGACGGTGGCGTAGAAAGGGGGTCATTCTGAAACTCATATTCAAACAAGAGTAACTTCATCATATCAATAGTAATTGATACTAAAACCAGTAGAGGTAATTCTATTTTCTTTAAACTAGTCACGGTAAATATATACTTCTAGAGAATAGATATTATAGCAACCAACCAGTCATTTTCTCAGCAAATCCCATGTTTCAAAAAAATGATTCACATGCTCAGGAGCAGCTCTTTTCGCCAGTAAAAGAGCTGCCAGCTGGCCCACAGAGAAAGCTCAAAAAACACTGGTCCACGCACTTCTACGAACACGTCTTCTCACAAATCGACGAGGAAAAGTTCGGAGGGCTATACCACGACGGGTATAGCCGTCCGAACAAGCCTGTCAACGTACTCGTTTCGCTTGAGATAATCAAACACTTGATGAACTTATCTGACGAAGAGTTGGAACACGCTTACCTGTTTGATTTTCGCGTACGGAATGCATTGGGTGAAGAGACACTCGGTGATAACATCTGCCAGAAGACCTTCACTAACTTCAGGCGACGCTTGATGGAATATGAGGAGGAAACTGGCCGTGATCTTCTACACGAAGTGTTCGAAGATCACCGCGCCTATCTCATGGATGAATTCGACATTGACGGCAGTACACAGAGGATGGACTCAACGTACATTGAAGCGAATATCAAGCAGTTATCTCGGATTGATCTCATTGCGAAGGTTCTGCACAACTTCCTGACCGATCTCCCTGCGGAGATCGGTGAGGAGTTGCCCGCTGGCATGGATCGTTTCATCGATATCGACAACCTCTCATTGTCATATCAGCTTGAACCGGATGAGATTCCATCGACTATCGACACGCTCATCGAGCATACTGCGTGGCTGGTAGATCGGTTTGAAGATAACCCGGAGTACGCTGACTTAGAGAGTTTTGCTCATTTGCAGCGAGTCCTAGATGAGCAGTGTTACCGCATTACAGAGTTGGAATCTGATAATGACGATACTGACGATGAAGAACAATCCACTCCCGGTGACTCGTCACCGGGATGGATGCCACTGCGAGAATTCACGTCAATAGGGGCTGAAAAACCACAAACGTCAGTCACCGGTGATGAGAGTTCAGAATCCGACACGTCGAGCGACCGCGTCGAGCTGAAAGAGCCCAAGGAGGTCAGCAGTGGATCTCTTCACCATCCGCATGATGATGAAGCAACCTACCGGCGAAAAAACGAAGAAGATTATTTTGGCTACAAATCAAGCGTTGCTGAAACGTGTGACGGAGAGAACCCGTTTCGGGTGATTACGGCTGTTCGGACAGCGACCAACAACACGCCTGACGGCGAGTTGTTGGAAGGGGATGTGACGGAGCTATCCCAGGAGACAGGTTTACGAGATCTCCTTGTTGATGGAGGCTTCGCAGACCATGATGTAGAAGCTCTCTGTCAGGAGTACGGGATCACACAGCACTTCTCTGGAATTCCTGGCCAACGGCCAGAATCGGACAAGCTCTCATTAGCGGATGCTGAATGGGAGCTAAACAGAATGGTTGCGTGTCCTGCCGGACACGAACCATTCGATCAACGATACTACCCAGAGAAGGGCCGCTATTCCGGGAAAATGGACAAAGACCTGTGTAGCACATGCCCTCATGAGGAGGACTGTTTTGTGGATGAGAAAGTTAACGCCTACACGTATGGATTTTACGAGCGACGATTAGAGGTGGCTCAGCGTCGAAAGCGTCTCAACGATCCAGACGAACAGGATATGCTGAGGTTACGTGCTGGGGCAGAATCTTTGATCAATGAGGTGTATCATCAGGACCGTGCGAAGGCGAAATTCACCGGCGAAATCAAGGTGAAGAATGCGTCAATAGCGAAAGCTATCGGGACAAATCTGAAACGCGCCTCCCGATTCCTTGAATCGGAGGCGCGAACGGAGAAGTCAACCGGGTAGCCAGCAGAAAGTGGCTATTACTGTCGTAGTGAGGAACGTGGCAAGTTGTTGAACTGGGGGTGCATAACCGAACTGAAACGTAGATACGCTTCAGAAATGAGTCGACCCCGCTCAAGTGATTCGAATCACTTCTCAGAGACCCCTTTCTACGCCACCGTCACAGCTAGTATAAAACTCAAGATGATCGGAATAGAAGAGTCGGTGCATTTTGTCTGGCTCTGTGAATTGATAGAAGGCGACAGTTAGCTAAGGCTGTATGTGAGGTACCATAATTGTTCCCCAACCATCATATTACAAGCATACCATTGTAAATTATCTTGGTATAGGACAACGCGTATTCTGTGCGTTTTTCGTTTATGATTGGGAAACGCCTGTGACAGTAACCACAAGTATGCTGTACTCTGGTAATCAGTACCCGTCCTGAGCCATTTTTTCAATTGCACTATTGACCATGCCAGGAATGTCCTCGTTAAATCGTTTTCCAGTCATTCGATCAGCGGGAGCCCGCACATAGATGGCACCATACAAATTGAGTGATTCATTTTGATACGGTACTGCAACACTCCGAAATCCAACCTTGTGTTCTTCACGGGAAAACGCTATATTACGTTCTTGGACGCGGACAATTGCATCTTGGAGTTCATCAGGATCAGTAATTGTCCGCTCAGTCTCAGCTGTGAGATCAGTGGATGTGATATACTCGTCGAATTGGTCTTGTGTAAACTGAGATAGAATAGCTTTACCAGATGCGGTGCTGTATAGCTCTGTCGCGTGGGGTGTTCCGGTGAAATTCTGTAGAGCTAACCGACCCCTAGCTGTGTAGATATTATAGCATCGATGATCATGTTCAAGTGTAAAACCGACATACTCCTCGGTGGTTTCTGCAAGTTGATCGATCACACTCTGAGCACGCGTGTATATTCCATGGTGATGCTTTGTTGTTTCCCCTAACTGAATCAGTTTCGGACCCAGATGGTACTGTCCGTCTATTTTTTGGACACAATTGAGGTTCTCAAGAGTGGATAGATGTTTGTATGCTGTACTTTTGTGGATATCTAACTCGTTGGCTAACTCTGTCACACCAACCCCCCCATCTTGCATCGCCTCAATGACGCGCATGGAAGTGATTGTGGATTGTACGGGCGGCGTTCCAGACTTTCGATCCATAGTGACACATCTCCTCTCGAAGTGTTGATGTTTACGATAAAGAAACCCGGTTGTGGATACCCGCAATATGGTGGTTGGTGAACTGTCAACACCACACCGGTTCGGTAATTTATAATGTTCGTATGTGATATCCCCTACGTGTAACAGAGTTACAAGGCACCCATCAATAATTAATTATAGCCGCCATCTGTTTCTCCATCATAAACGGCCGCTCAGCGAGAGACAAATTTATGACGCGTCGCAATGTATTGTCTCCATGAAAATAGAAAGCTACGAATTGTTCGAAGTCCCACCTCGTTGGTTATTTTTAAAGGTAGAGACTGATGAAGATATCGTGGGATGGGGGGAGCCAGTGGTGGAAGGGAGAGTGAAGACTGTTCGTGCGGCTGTCAGCGAGCTCATGGAAAATTATCTCCTTGATAACGATCCATTGCAGATCGAAGACCATTGGCAAGCGATGTATCACGGAGGGTTCCACCGAGGGGGGCCAATCTTGATGAGCGCGATCGCGGGGATTGATCAGGCACTCTGGGATATCAAAGGAAAATACTACAATACGCCGATTTACGAGTTACTCGGTGGTCGGACGAGAGAACGTATCCGAGTGTATCAGTGGGCCGGAGGTGATCAACCATCAGATGTTGCAAGTGAAGCAGATGATCTGGTTAGTAGAGGCTATACAGCCATAAAAATGGATGCCACTGAACGAATGGGTTACGTTGCAACCCCTGATGAGGTTGGCATGATCGTGGATCGTGTAAAAAGCGTCCGTGAAGCCACCGGCGGTGACGTTGATATCGGCATCGACTTTCGTGGACGTGTCTCGAAACCAATGGCAAAACGACTGTTGGCCAAGCTCGATCAGTATGAGCCGTCGTTTATTGAAGAGCCAACCTCGCCCGAACACGACAGCCTGATTCCGATGATCGAAACACAGACGACTACTCCTATCGCAACAGGTGAGCGTCTGTACACTCGTTGGGATTACCGTGAACTCTTCGAACAGGGGGCAGTTGATATCATTCAGCCAGTCATCTCGCATGCAGGGGGCATCTCAGAGGTTTTCAGAATCGCAAATCTTGCAGAAGCATATGACGTGGCAGTCGCACCGAACTGTCCACTGGGCCCGATTGCAGTTGCTGCTTCACTACAAGTATGCGCTCGGATTCCGAACCTATACTTGCAGGATCACGGCTTCAACATCCAAGTGGATCAAGGTCCATCCCCATATACCTACTTGCGTGACTCAACGGTGTTCGATATTGAAGATGGATATGTCGAACCCTTAGACTCGCCAGGGTTGGGTATCACTATCCAAGAAGACAATGTACGTGAGATGGCTGAAACAGATATCGACTGGACAGGTCCGTTGTTCCGGCATCCAGATGGCAGCATTGCTGGATGGTGATTAGTTAGCTTGTCCTCAAAGACCCTCTTAGACGCACCCTCTGAGGGAAATCTAGCGCACTTCTGTCAAATAGCAACCATTATATTTAAATCAGCCGTCAACTAGACGCTATATGGAAGCACCTATGTCAGAGACACCTATGAAAGGTAACGACAGTCACGCAAAGCCTGGAAGTGATACTAGCTTTCAGATGTATATCGATGGAGAGTGGGTCGATAGCTCGTCTAACGAGACTTTTACCACTATTGATCCCAGTACTGGTGAAGAACTTGGCACTGTTCCAGAAGGGACAAGAGACGATGTGCAACGGGCTATCGACGCAGCACAAGGTGTGCAGAAAGATCTCGAGTTCATGAGTGAATTCGAGCGTGCAGACCTTTGTCACGAGATTGCCGATGCCATTGAAAACCAACGTGAGTGGTTGGGGAAGTGGGTTGCGCGCGATCAAGGAAAACCGTTGGAATCTGAGGCCTTGCCCGAGGTGGATCAGATCGTCCGCAAGTTCCGTGATGCTGCCGAAGAGGTCAAACGGATGGAACCACCAACTATTCCATCCGAAGACCCCAATAAACGTATCTTCACGATGCGGAAGCCACACGGTGTTTATGGAGCGATCACCCCCTGGAATTTCCCTATCGGGATTCCGTGTGAATATCTTGCCCCTGGATTAGCCGGTGGTAATGCCCTAGTATGGGTACCCGCCCCGACGACCTCAGCCGTCGCCACAAAACTTGTTGAGATCCTCGACGACACGAGCCTCCCGGATGGTGCCATCAATCTGGTGACTGGTAAAGGAGAAGTCGTCGGCGACGAACTAGTTGCGAACGAGGGGACTGATGCCATAGCCTTTACAGGAAGTGCAGAAACTGGCGAAATCGTCGCGGAGCGAGCTGGTAGTAAACCGGTATTGCTCGAACTGGGTGGCAACGGTCCGATGATTGTTTTGGACGATGCAGATATTGACAGAGCTGTCGAAGCAGCCTCTCTTGGTTGCTTTTTGAATGCTGGTCAGACATGCACTGCCACGGAGAGGATAATTGTCCATGACGACGTCCATGACGAGTTCGTCGAACGACTAACTGATGCAGCTGACAGCATTACGACTGGTTCCCCAACCGAAAGTTCGACCGAAATGGGGCCGCTGAATAACGAGGAGGTAGCTGCAAAGGTCGACCAGCACCTCGAAGATGCTGTCGACCAGGGGGCAAAGGTCCGAACTGGCGGCAACCGGCTACAAGGTGCTGGATCACGGCTCCATTATGCACCGACTGTTGTCGACGGGGTGACAAAAGGCATGGACCTGAATACGAAGGAAACGTTTGGACCAGTGGCTCCTATCATCACCTTCTCCGACTACGATGAAGCTATTGAGCTAGCGAATGAGAGTCGCTTTGGACTGAATTCTGCCGTCTTTACAAGTAACATCAAATCGATGTACTACTTTGCTGAACGCATCGAGACTGGAACTACGCTCATCAACGAAGCGAACGTGTTCTGGGAGATTCATACTCCACTCGGTGGCTATACAGGGAAAGATAGCGGCCATGGTCGTGAAGGGGGTCGCCATACCCTTGAGGAGATGACCCAACTCAAGACGGTGTATGTCGACATCGACGGTGCGAAATCATCCCTCTAAACCCACCCCCTGAAATACCAATGTCAGTCACCTATCAATGTGTGTCCTGTGCCGAACGATTTGAGACAGATCTCCTCTATGAATGCCCCGAATGTGGTGGCATTCTGGACGTCAAAGCAGACCTATCGTCTATTGATCCGTCTCTATTCAACCAGACTCCAACATCAATGTGGGAATACGAGTCTATCCTTCCAGTCGAGGACCCGATGACCCTCGGGGAAGGAGGAACACCCCTTACCTCTGCATCTAAAGCCAGAGACAACGAATTAGATCTCAATCTATATTTAAAAAACGAAGGGATAAACCCGACGTGTTCGTTCAAAGATCGGCCCAACGCCCTGGGGTTAGCGTATGTGAGTGAAACATCCAAAACGAATACTGCAGTTATTTCTTCGCATGGAAACGCGGGGGCATCGTTTGCAGCCTATGCTCATCGAAACGGGATTGATCCAATTGTACTGGTTCCAGAAGGATCTACAGCAGGCTTGCCAAAGGTCAAATCGTATCATCCGAAAACGGTACCCGTCAGCGGAGATATCAGCGATACGTATGCCCTCGCGCGAGATGCTGCCGAGTCTTTCGGCTGGTACAATGGGACGACAACTCATCAGGTCCCGCTAGCAAATCAGGGGAATCGGACCATGGCGTACGAGCTGTATTCCCAACTCGGATCTGTGCCAGATTGGATACTTATTCCGATTAGTGCTGGCCCACTGTTGACCCAGACGTATCGTGGATTCGAAGAACTCCAATCACTGGGTGTTGTCGATACGCTCCCTTCGATGGTTGGTGTCCAAGCTAGCGGTTGTAGTCCGATCGCTACTGCTTATGAACAAGGCGTTACAACAGTCGAAGAGTGGCATAATGTGATGGATACGATTGCCACAAGTATTGAGGATCCACTTCGCGGCTACGCGAAGGATGGAACGTATACTCTGCAAATCATCGAAGAGTCTGGTGGTGTTGCTGTTGCATGTGATGATGAGCGGATTAGAAACGCAACTAAACAAACTGCAATAACAGAGGGAATACTTGCCGAAACTGCATCAGCGACACCGCTGGTAGCACTTCAAGAACTAGCGCAGAGAGGAACAATCGACCGGGGCGACACGGTGGTCGGCGTCATTACTGGCCACGGAATGAACGAGGTCGAAAAACTTGCCGCTCAATCGGAAGAACGTAAACAAATTCCAGTTGATACGGATTCACTTCGTCGAGAAATTGCTGTCGATTGACCTGTGACTGATCGTTAGTTGTCCGCATTTCCGGTGGTGAGATCACTGGGGACCAATACCGCCCATAATCGAGTTACTATTCATCACGGAAGAACAGCATGGAACTATTCAACATGATTGTTTTACATAGTAAAGTATAAGTTAGTCCGTATTCTGGAATTGTCCATGGTTGGAAGTGACAACCGTGGAAGCAAGAGTAGACATATGGATATCAACCGCCGCTCAATACTTTCGCTAACGGGTGCAAGTATGGCTGCAGCACTCGCTGGATGTCTCGGTGGTGACGATGACCCAGGTGAAATTGCCACCAGTGCGGACGCGTATGAGGGACAAACAATTAGTGGGTTGCTTAAAGAAGGCTATGAATCGGATGTGATCGGCGATCACATTGATGATTTCGAGGGATCAACTGGAATGACAGTTGAACTAGAGCGGTATACAGAAGAGGAAGCACACCAGAATTTCGTTTTAGCTGCCAACAACGACTCTGACGCATACGACTTCAATACAGTTCAGCACTGGTACTATCCCCAGATGGATCAGAATGATTGGCTTACGCCAATGGATGAACTCCTCGAGGATCATCGCGCTGACTGGGTGGATATCGCTTACGAAGGCCTGTTTGATTCTGTGAAGCGACCATTTGAGACTGGTGGAACCCCCTATGCGATTCCACATAGTTTGATTTCAGGGATGTTCTATTACCGAGAGGATATCTTTGATGAGTTAGGATTGGACGAACCAGAGACAACGGCTGATGTCCTTCAAGCGTCAGAAGAGATTGCCGATTCAGACCTCGATATTGTCCCAAATGTTGGTCGAACGGCATCTACGTTCGATAGCTTCGGTACGTGGGCTGGCTGGGCTTGGGGCTATGGTGCACGTGTTCTAGACGACGAGGGAGAGGTTACAGTTGATACTCCAGAAATGCACGAAGCTGTGGAGGATTATGTAACACTGATGCGTGATTACGGTCCTGCAGGTGCTGCCAGCATACAGTGGACTGAAATCCCATCGTATGTACTCAGTGGTGATGTTGCAATGGTATTCGGGACCAGTGGTTGGGGTGGCGAGTTCCATGGTGAACGTGATGACATCGCCGAGACGTTGATTACAGGACCAGCGGACAACTACACCCAGTGGTTGTATGCTGAAGGAATTGGCATACCAAGCTGGATAAGTGGTGGCGGTCGCGGTGCAGCCTGGCAATTAATCCAGTGGCGTATGTCTGAAGAGGTGATGCTCCATGAAATCGAAAGCCAAAACAGATTTGACATCCCACACGAGGGGATTATGGAGTCAGACGAGTATCAGCAACTTGCCGAGGAACGAGACATGACTGATCACGTTGAGGTTCTACAAGAAAGTTTCGCGGCTCTCAACGACGAGTACTGGCCATACGTGCCGGAGTTTGCGGAGATAGGAAATGCATTTATGCAAGAGATGAGCAACGCAATAGACGAACAGCAGACCCCTGCTGAGGCAGTCGAAAACGCACACGCAAATATCGAACAGATTCTCGAGTGACAAATCCACACTTGAGATCAGGATTATAGTCACTCAAGCACACAATGAACTTCAACATGTCTTCTTACGATCCAAAATGAGTACGGTAGATCAATCGAGTAAAGCTACACAAAGTGTCACTAGATCAAGGATTCTCAACGATCATCTAGTGTATATCTTCCTTCTGCCAGGGCTGCTGTTCCTACTCGGTGTGGTGCTCTTTCCAACTGCATACGCACTCTACGTGAGTACCACTGTATGGAATCTTGTCGGAGAGCAAGGCGAGTTTATTCGCATGGCAAATTACTACCAGATGGTCCACGACTATAGATTCCTGCTGGCCTTGGGTCGAACAATCTTGTTCACAGTTGCCGCAATCAGTATCGAATTACTGTTCGGCTTACTGTTAGCGCTGGGTCTCTCCAGAATCACGCGGCACAAGAATACCTTCCTGAGCATCTTTTTGGTGCCGTTCGTCATCGCTCCGGCAGCAGTCGCGTATGCGTTCTTGTTCCTAATGAATCCACAATTTGGAGGCATTAATCACATGCTTTCATTGATTGGTGTCGGACCGATTTCGTTCCTAGGGACGAGCAGTTATGCGTTGCCATCACTCATCCTTGTGGACGTATGGCAGTATACGCCCTTTATGTTCCTCATCATTTATGCAGGGCTTGAGGCACTCCCACGCGAACCTTTCGAGGCCGCTAAGATGGACGGCGCCAGTGCATGGCAGCGTTTTAAATGGGTGACGCTACCGCTGTTGAAGCCTGTGATCGCAATTGCGGTGCTCATTCGTGGCATGGACGCGTTCCGAGCGTTTGACAAATTCTACATCATGACTGGAGGTGGACCAGGTACATCATCTGAGGTGTTGAGCCTCTATGCCTACCGAATCGGGTTTACGAACTTCGATTTCGGTTACGCAACAGCTATTAGTCTGTTCATGCTGTTCGTGATTATTGTAGCATCATGGTTGTTTGTCAACTTTACCGGAATCATAGGTGATGAATAATATGGATCGAAATAATCTATTCCAGAAAGCAGTATTCGGTGGACTAGTGTTTTACACACTCCTGATTCTGATACCACCGCTCTGGATATTGTTCGCAAGCTTCAAACCATCTGGTGAGGTGACACAGATGCCACCAGACTTCACGAGTGGTTACACCTTGGAAAACTACATTGACGTGTTTATCCACGGCACATTCCCACAATTCCTACTCAACAGTGCCATCATTGTCACGCTAACTCTGATTGTTACACTGACCTTGGGAACCGCAGCAGGATATGCGCTTTCCCGAACGGAGTCCTCACTAAAGGGGGATGCCCATTTCTTCGCACTGACAACGCGAATGGGGCCACCAGTTGCCTTTGGTCTGCCAATGTACATCATCTTTAGCCGCGGTAATATCCTCGACACGTACCTCGGGATGGTGATAATCTATCTGTTGTTTAACCTTGCATTCGCTATCTGGATGATGAAAGGTTTCTTCGATGAGGTTTCGGTTGAACTGGAAGAAGCAGCACAGATGGACGGCTATTCACGATTCAGTGCGTTCTACAAAGTTGCGCTCCCACTGGTGAAGCCTGGACTGGTTGCAACCGCAATTTTCGTGTTCATCTTCACCTGGAACGAATTCTTCTACGCATTGTTCCTTACGAACACGGATGCTAAAACATATACTGTTCAACTGCTTGCCTTCCAGGGCTCGTACGACGTGCAGTGGGGAGAACTATTCGCAGCCGCTAGCGTTGCCAGCCTACCACCAATAGTCTTCGCAGTGATAGCTAGAAAACGGCTCGCACGAGGACTTACGTTCGGAACGATCAAATGAAGGTCACAAGCTTGAATATGTTAAACAACCATAGAAAATCAATGAATCGGACTACATGGCTCGTCGGTATCCGCGCAATGTATAGTATTCGAGACGAAAATGATCAACCACCAATAGTGGAGTACTAACTACACCATGGCGAATATTCAACTTCAAAACGTAGAAAAGCGGTTCGGCGATGTCAAAGCAGTCGACGGAATCGACTTGGAGATCAAGGATGGAGAATTCTTCTGTCTCCTTGGCCCTAGTGGGTGTGGTAAGACGACCACGCTGCGAATGATTGGTGGCCTTGAGCAACAGACCGATGGCGATGTGATTATCGACGGAGACATTGTCAATAATAAACAGCCAAGGGAACGCGATCTCGCGATGGTATTCCAGAGTAACGCCGTTTATCCCCACCTCAACGTCTTCGAGAATCTTGCATTCCCTCTACGGGCCAGGAATTACGACGACAAAGTAATTGACGAAAAGATTCACGAAGTAGCTGAAGTGCTCGATATTAGCCAGAAGCTCGACAGCTCGCCTGGAGAACTGTCGGGCGGCCAGCAACAACGCGTCGCGCTCGGCCGAGCGATGATTCGTTCACCGCGTGCATTTCTGATGGATGAACCGCTCTCTGATCTAGACGCGAAGCTTCGCCGGCACATGCGTGTCGAGATCACTGAGCTACAAGACGATCTAGGAACGACTGTCGTGTACGTCACTCACGACCAGATCGAAGCGATGACCATGGCGGATCGGATCGCACTCCTGCGCGATGGTCACATTGAGCAAGTGGGTGCCCCGTTGGACGTCTACAATGAGCCAGACAGTGTCTGGGTAGGTGACTTTATGGGTGAGCCAGGAATGTCGTTTTTTGAGGCCACGACTACAAATGGCGGCGTCGCGATCGGTGATGCGTTTACCCTTGCGTGTGAAGACGAAATTGACCTCCCGCCCCATGGCTCCGCAGTAACTGTGGGAGTTCGACCTGAGAATATGGTCTTGTCTGATGAAGGCTTAGAATCCGAAGTAACTGCCATCGAGAAGATCGGCGATGGAATCATTCTCCATCTAGTTGCTGACAATCTCAGTTACGCCGCAAAAATAGATCCAACAAGGGATATCGCAATTGGGGACAAAGTCTCGGTTCAGTTCACTGAACGTGTTCACTTCTTTGGGGAGGACGGACAGATAATTGACCGTATGACTGAAGGAGGACCATGGATTCCTCAAACAGAGGGGACACAAGAAATATACGATGACTAAATCTACAACTATCGGTGTCGTCGGGGCAGGAGTGATGGGCCAGCAGCATGCGCGAGCCATCTCTGAACACCCCGTCCTCACCCTTGCAGGGGTGGCAGACATCAACGACGCTATCGCCCACAAAGTTGCTGAAGAGACTGGATCTACCGCATTCACATCCTATGAGACATTGTACGAGGAGCCGTTGGATGCAGTAGTTGTAGCAACACCAGAGATGGCCCATCGAGATCCCGTCGTCTCAGCCGCTAGATATGGATACGATATCCTACTGGAAAAGCCCGTTGCACAGGATCGGGAGAACGCCGAAGCGATCGCTTTAGCGGTAAACGAGGCTGGGATATCGATACTCATCGGATTTACGCTTCGATTCGATGCGAAATACGGCACGCTTATTTCAAAAGCCCATCAGGGCGAGCTCGGTGAAATAGCTTCCATCCGTGCAGAACGTAGTGTCGTAAAGAGTGAGGCACACCGCATGAGTCGCTCCGACCCATTGCTCTACCAGACGATTCACGATATGGACATGACTCGCTGGCTCACAGGCAGCGAGGTAGATGAAGTTTACTCAGTAGGAGCGCAGAGGGTGTTCGAAGGCGAGGAGTACGACGTTACATTCTCGACGTTGTCGTTTGCCGACGGGACAGTCGCAAGTATCGAAACAGCAAGTATTCTCCCAGAAATGTCACCAGCACCCAACCGAGCTCGGTTCGCTGTGAAAGGTACTGAAGGGACGGCTGAGCTCGCTACGCCAGGGAACGGCCTCGAACTGTGTACCGATCAACCGCGGTTTGCAGATACGACGATTTTCCCAGAGGTGAATGGTAGAATCACAGGTGCTATTCGAGAGGAAATAGATCACTTTAGTCGCGTGGTTCGCGATGTCGAACAACCGGTTTCGACACTTGACGACGGTCTCCGGGCCGGTGCGATCGCTCGTGCTTGCCGGGAAGCTCTCCATCGTGATCAACCCGTGAAAGTTGAACCCTTCACAGTAGGTGAGGAACAATGACCAACTGGCAAATTAAAGCGTTAATCCGTGGTGAGATTTATGGAGACCGTTCGATCAATATGCAGTACACTGGAATGGGTGAAAAACACTGGCACCCAAGTACAGTGTACTATCTCACTGATGGTGAGCAAAATGTGTTGGTCGACACTGGGTTTGGCAATCCGGAAGAAACAGCCGCAAAACAGCCTCTGTTCGAGTTACGTGCTGATGAGTCGTTGTCATCTCTGTTGGAACGGGAGGCCGTCCCCCCGGCAGAAATTGACACTCTCATAATGACACATCTTCACTGGGATCATGCAGGCAATGTCGATTTATTCGATAACCAAAGTACCGATATTATGATCAACCGTGAAGCCGCAGCAGTAGCGTATGCGCCCCCGGCACCATTCGGTGGTGCATTTCTTTCACCAACACATGGATACGACCCCTCGTGGTCAGATGTAGAGTTTACTTTTTTCGAGGGGGACACGGAAATAGCACCTGGACTTCAAGCGATCCACACACCAGGACACACCCCCGGCCATGTCTCGCTCCTCGTCGAAAACGGTTCAACGACGTATGGATTGGCAATTGACGTGTTCCCGAACTACGCGAATGCAGAAGGAGACTTCCATCCACCGGGGACAATGAATACACTTGACTGGTGGGAATCTGCGCAGAAGCTCGACCGGGTATCAGACGTTATTGTCCCATCTCACGATCCAGAAGGTCCAGAAAACGAGTGGATTACGGAGGATAATCGATGATCCTCTCCAACGCCAACGTATTTACGGCGACCCCAGAACCTATACGACATGATACCTCCATCCGTATAGAGGAAGGACGGATTGTTGGGATTGGCGTTCAGCCAAATGAAGACGAGCGCATTGTGGACCTTAGTGGCAAATGGGTTACTCCAGGGTTCGTCGACGCACACGTTCACCTGACGTTAGACGGGCTTATAGATCCATACGACCACGAAGACTACACGGTTCCAGAACTAACTGTGATTGCATTGAAGAATGCTCATCAACAGCTTCAAGCAGGGTTTACCACTGTAAGGGACTGTGGAAGTCGTGCCAATATCGACGTTGGAATCCGAAATATCATTGAGCAATCTGGTATATCGGGTCCCCGAATAATCGCAGGGGGAAAGACGCTGGCAGTAACTGGTGGCCATGGCTCATTTCTTGGTGGCTGGGAGTTAGATGGCGCTGACGAGTTTCGCCACGCTGCACGGGCCAACATCCGCGATGGTGTTGATTTCATCAAAGTCATCGCAACTGGCGGTGTCCTAACTGAAGGTAGCGAACCCGGTGCAAGAGCAGTGACTAGAGACGAATTGGCAGCTGTCATTGACGAAGCTCATCGTGCCGACTGCCAAGTCGCTGTTCACGCCCATGGTGCAGAGGGTATCGAAGTCGCACTTGAGATGGGTGTCGACACCGTCGAGCACTGCACTTATGCAACGAACGAAACACTTGATCAATTTGAAGCGAGCTCTGCAGGGTACGTTTCGACTATCATTTCGACAGTCGTACAAACGACTGAAGAAGCAATTTCGGATGGTATTCGTCCATACGTGACCGAAAAGGCTACCGAGGCACTCGAAGCTCAGCTCGAGACGTTTCGAGCGGCTCAGGATCGAGAGATACCAATTCTGTTGGGGACTGACGCTGGCACACCTCGAAATCCGCACGGAACAGGTGCTCGGGAATTCGAACAGTTCGTCGAGAACGGCTTCAGTGAGGCAGACGCATTGAAAGCTGCGACGATAGAACCGGCAAAAAAATTAGGCTTTGCGGACGAGTTGGGAACAATCGAACCAGGGAAGGTAGCTGACCTTGTCGTCCTCCCGGACAATCCACTGTCAGACATTACGGTTACACAACAACCAGATATGATAATTAAAGACGGACACAAAATCGTGAATAGCGGTGAAGTTCAATGGTAGGAATTTGGGATTTCGTTGCATTCGGCGTGTGGCTAGCCCTGTTACCAGTCCTAAAACGAGCAGCCGACCGAGATATAATTAACTTGGAAGGGACAGACCTAGGGTTCGTTGCGGTCGTACTTTTGGTCTGCTTACAACTTCTCTGGCTCCGTATCGGATACGCACCGCCATAACATTCTCCCTGTCTGTCGTTCGGTCAGTCGATAACCCGCCGTGTATTCCGTCCACGTGCTAACTCGTCATGGTCGATCGTCACACCAAGTCCTGGGCCTTCCGTCGCCACCGTAAAGTCGTCTAACTGGAGGTCAGTGAAATGGTTTTCTGTCATAAATGGCCCGACGAGCTCATTCCAGATCACGTTCTCAAATGCTGCGACATAATGCACTCCTGCAGCCGTGCCGATCCCTCCTTCAATCATCGATCCAAGTTGCACAGGCCGCCCATCGGCTTCCGCTACCGCATTTAACCGAACCGCTGGTGTGATCCCGCCTGATTTCATTAATTTCACATTCAGCATGTCTGCCGCCCCTCGCTTGAACAGATTCATCGCATCGCGGGGCGACCTAACTGGTTCGTCAGCCATCAGCGGCACCGCAGTGCGATCACGGACCGTTTGCATGTCGCTAATCGCATCCTCATGGACGGGTTGTTCGATAACGTCCAAGCAATCACCGACATCTGACAACACCTGTAACGTCGTTTTTGCGTCCCCCCACCCCTGATTGACATCGGCTTTAAGACTCACGTCATCAGGAATAGCGTCTTTGACTGCTTCGATTCGTTCTTTGTCAGCGGTCGGATCGTCTCCAACTTTAATTTTGATCTGTCGACAGCCTGAATCAGTTCCTTGCTGAGCTTTTTTTGCCATCGACTCCGGTGTTCCCATACTAATTACCTCCGGGACCGTTACAGTTGGTTCATCTTTTGCCCCACCAAAGTACTGGTACAACGGTAGGTCCGCATATTTCGCACGGAGATCGCATAACGCGATATCGATCCCAGCATGTGCTGCTGGCGCCCCATGTACCTCTGTTAATTGGCTATGTAATTGCTCCATATGAAGAGGATTCTCTCCGACGAGCAGCGGGGCCATCACCTCCTCTAACAGTTCAGCTGTTCCAGCACCGCTTTCACCAGTAACCTCGTAGTTTGGTGCTGACTCTCCGATCCCGACGAGCCCCACATCAGTGTGGATCTCAACAATAATTCTAGGCAGAGATTCGATCGTTCTCACTGACGTTGAGAATGGTGCTGATAGAGATAATTCGTACTCGTGTAGGACAACGCGCTCTACAATCATGACAATAAATATCGAGGGGAATCTAAAAGAGTTACTAATAAATTGACGGCGGTATTCAAATACGGTAGTTGGATAGCAGTTCCATACCGAGACGATTTCGTAGCAGTCTCATAGATCGTTCACCACTGCTGAATTACTGTGTCGCTGGGGAGTCGCGGATCAACGGAATCGACAGATTCCGTGATCCGCA
>LFCJ01000877.1_pt1 | contig 19842 bp, 9 predicted proteins | sample 643141 | NCBI WGS metagenome assembly LFCJ01 (sample SAMN03766243, study PRJNA286221) | soda lake metagenome | biome: soda lake; feature: Kulunda steppe; material: water; isolation source: sample B1-Br-g2 brine of Lake Bitter-1 | place: Russia: Kulunda steppe | collected 2010-07
GAACAAGAATCTGAACCCGTGTCCAGTCTATGAGGCCGGTGAATGCTGGTGGACGATGACCGATGAGCTGGATCTTGAGCCGATGGATGTCTACCTGCACAAGAGTGGCCGAACCGAGACTCCGGACGGGACCCGCGTTGAAGACGACAATTGGGATCTTATGGTCACTACTAGCGCACTGGAAGTTGGGTTCGATCATCCCGGCATAATTGGAACCTTCCAGTACCGAGCACCGATGAACATCCCTGGATTCGTACAACGGAAAGGGAGGGGAGGCCGTGATCCTGATGACCAACCGATTTCAGTAGTCGTTCTCGGTTCACGTCCTGAAGACGCATTCTACTTCCACCATGAAAACCTCCTCTCCGATCCAGATGAGCGGTACCTCGAAATCAATCTGGATGAGGAGAATAGGTTCGTTCGAACAGAGCATCTCGTCTCTGCCATCTTCGATTACTTGAACGTCACTGACAACGAGACCGCAGACGAGATATACCGAAGATTAGACATTGAGGAATTAGACGAAAAATTCACACATGAGCAAGATGAGATTGCTAACTGGCTCCGTAAGGCGTTCCCGATGGTGCCCGAGGAGCAGATTACTGCCGTGATTGATGAAATTGGAGACTACATCAATCTAACACAGGCCCCGTTAACGCCTGCAAGTGTAGGTGGAGGGGACATCCAAGAATTCTGGGAGGCAGCACGCTTCCCTAGAGGGACTCGTCAGGCCGATCTCGAGGAGAGCCTTGATGATCTGAAGTTCAAGCGCCGGCTTTTCCAGGAGATTGCGGCGGGGAATCTCGACTTGGGGAACACTTCCAACAAATGAGCGATCAAACTCCTCTCTCGGAAGCAGATGACCTAACGCAAGAAGAGCGATTGCTGGCACGACTTAATGGCCTGATTCAATACCAATCTGACCTACTCGATAAGGTCCAGCGTAATCGTTTCCGTCCATATTGCCATATACCAGACCTCTTCGAACTTGATCCAGAGGCAACAAGGCCATTTAGCGTTCCGGGTACGTTCATCTCTGAGCAGGTCGGCGGTAACATCAGTGTTGTCAACGCGAATGGCGGCTTTTTGGCGAATGAGCCGCTCGATCTTATGTTGGGGAGCTTTCTGCCCGGCGGCTACAAACGCCGATGGGAATTCGACCTATGGACTGGCGATTTCGGGCCTTCATCGAGAAGAGGATTTGCAGATATTAACGACGGGCTGCGCATTCGAACATCCAGCCAACTGTCCGAGATTCTACCACAGAGTGAAGAAGAGCGGTACACACCGTTTGAGCACCCTGTAGACGAGGTAAGCGTCTACATCCCCCAACAGTTCATCGTCTGGAATCCGAGCGTGGGTGAGAACGGAGAGCATACGCACTACTATTGGGATTCTGCGAACGGGGTTGTAAGGAACCAGAAACCAGAGGACGTCCCAGAAGAGGAGCTCACGACGCTGAAAAGTGATCCGACCTCGCAGTTCCTCTGGTTTAAGCACCCCCTTGGACGAGGCGACAGTCCCGAGTCACTGGATTTGTCGACGATGACCGGTGGCCTCATTGAGCAGGGAGAGTTCAACAGCGACGCGACATTTCTTAAATCGTACTATGCCACCCTGTTGACGTTATACGGCGAAGAGAGGACATTCTCTGAGGTAATTCGCTATCGTCACGAGGAAGATGACGCCACTGCATTCGTCGGTAGCCGTGAGGAAAGCCAGGTTCTGATGTTTGATATAGACCGGTCGATAGTCACTGAGTTACTTGACAAAGTCTTCCAGAAAGAAACGCCACTTTTCCGAGACCTCCAATTTTCGCTCTTATACCGTCGATTATGGGATCGCCTGTTCTTCCAAGAGGAGGCTCTCGAGCACGCATTTAGCGTTACCCCGTTCTATCGTGCCCTAATTGCGGTCGACTACCTCTTTTCGATGGGGTCTGACGGGCCAGACTCGCTATTTGAGGCCAGTGTTAAAGACATTGAAGCACGTCTTCCGAGCCTCTTACCGTCTAGGGACCGGCGGTTAGGGTTGCTTGATTACGATGACGGGGAAATATCGACTTATGAGACGCTTCTGGATGAATATGGAGACTCGTTGGAATCCATCATTGAGGAGTGTGCTGACGGCGAGTCAGTGAGACAATTTGCTGAGCATGTCTTTATCCATTCACTCAAACATGGACTTGCTTCGTGGGCGGCAGAATACAGTGCCGGAGGTGGTGAATTCGAAGCTTGGTATGACGTGAACTTCGTAGAGGCGAGCGGCGAAACCGTTGAGATCGGTATCTATGACTCAATTCAAGGCGGTGCTGGTGTAAGCCGTGAAGTCTTCGATGACTTACGTGAGCTCTCCGATACTGAACTGCTAAGCGGGCTTGCTAGACAGGCGAGTTGCCATATTGGTGCTACAGAAGAGACGTTGGTTTCCTTGCTGAAGGAATACTCTGGAGAGTACGTGTTTGACCTTGCCCAAACGAGCGAAATTACATCTGGGCGCGATATACCCGAGTTCAATGATGCATTTCAGTGCTTGGGAGCCGACTTCTCGTACGCTCGGTACGACGACGTCAAACCGCTACTTCACCGACGCCTTAACCGGATTGCTGAGACACGGGAAATGGCCCGCTTCTATAGCGTTGTTGCTGAGACATATACGACAACGAAGGAACAACTAAACCGCACACCACGACCGGTAGACTTGGTATTTGCTTTGGAGGACCGAACGTTCTTCGACACTCGGGTCAGAGAGACGTACCGGCGATTTGCGAATAGGCGTTCTCAGCGCCGCGATCTTAGTGAACTGGCTGAACGAATAGAAGAGGTGACCAAGCAGTGTATTCATGCGTGTCCGGACTGTCTAAAACGGGACTCCTGCACACACCAGTATCGGTATCAAGAACAGATGCTTGACCGCCGTCTCCTCGCACGCTCACTAGCGGCACTTGATGGAGGTAAGTGAAAATGATCTATCCAATTCAGGACATTGTAGACGACGAGACGCACTATGGCCGCGAAGTCACTATCCGATGTACAGTCGTTGGTGACCCAAGAAGGGGGCAACAAGGCGGCGACAAGACACTTTATCCAGTTAGGGCGTCTGGTCAGTTCGAAGGTGATGCCTTCCTCTCGATCTGGCATGAGGATCCTGCTTGGACGGACTCATTCGGGCGAACCGCGTCGTATCTTCGCGAAATAATCGACGAGGTGCCCTTACAGCAAGACGAGTCGGTCATCGTCAGGGGGATTCCCAACACACACAACGACAAGTGGTATTTCAACGTCACCGGCATCATAATTCGTGACCCGGATACCGCAATCGGCAAAAGTGAGATGCGCTCCGCTAGCGAGTGCCCCCGTATTTATGACCTTCTTTACGAGAAGAACGTGTATTCGCCTGGTCGATACGATCTTTCTCCCGGCGCAATCAAAGGTAGAATAGTCCATACACTAGTAGAACGCGCCATCGAAGAAGGGGACCAACCTCAATTCAAAGGTGGTTGGTCGGAAGCACAAGTTGAGGCGTCTCTTGAAGAGTTAATTGAGTCGGAGTATTCTATTGAGATGGCTCTGTGTCGGTTAGCATGGGTGAGTCCCAACCGAATTCAGGAGAACGCGTTGAATGCTGCTACTCGTCTTCTGACAGACGACGAATTTACAAATCGGATCGCTTCAGCAACAGATGTCAGTGCAGAGGTAGGACTCTCTGCCTCAGTCGGCTTTAATGGCCGCGTTGACCTGATTGTCGACGGGGTCCCCTATGATCTCAAAACAAACTACAAGCTGACCGATAAAACACGGAATCAGCACCGATTTCAGCTCCGGGTCTATCTCCTAGCATTCCTCCTCGAAACTCTTGAGACGGGAGAGCGCCTGCATAAGCGGATTGACGAAGGAGTTGGCGGATATCTCGTTTATCCGAACTTAGCGAACGAATCAGGTGTCGTGTTGGAAGAAGTCGAATTGCGGCGCGGCGATGTAGAAGACATCCTCTCTCTCCGGAACGAGGCATCTGTTCTCCGCGATGGATTCGGTGTGCCGACGACTTACGGTCGGGATTGTGCTGGTTGTACGTTCAAGTCGCCGACAGTCGATCAAGAAGGAAATGAGATTCTACCATCTCCTTGTCAATATTACTGTCAGTCCGAGCGCCGGTGGCCGTGTTTTGAATCAGATGATGAGGGAAATATCATATCCCAGTGTCCGCTCTTCGACGAGTGTGACCAACGACTCGAATTCCGAGACCCCTCTGTCACCGACCATTACACGGGCCTTCGTCAGGGATTGAACTCTGAGCGAGACCATCGGAAACGATTAGGCTACGAACTTGAGCAATTAGCTCCAGAAACACTATCTGAAGCAGGATTGCGAATTCCTGATCTCGAACTTAGATCCTTAGAGGGCCAGCGGAGGATGGTCTTCACGTCAGATACGGGGCTAGTTCCGTCCTTTACCCCAGGATCGGGTGTACGTCTCAGGCAGACTGGCACGGAATACTATCAAGAAGCTATATACTATGGCCAGATTGAGAACAAGTACGTCTTTCAACTGAAATCAACGCCCAATTCAGCGTTCCTTGATCCCACGGAGACGTATGAAGCCATCCGTACCGTAGCTGCTGATTCTCTACCGCGTGAACTGTTGTCACAACTGGACTATGCTCAGCGAGGAGAGGTATCGCCTCTCCTTGAAACGATAGGAAAGGCCGGCGATAACGAGGACATCCTTGACACTTCGGACTTAAATTCCCTTTCTGAATACGCTGACGCAAAGGAACTGTATCTGGATGTTCCAGTCCGTCGAGACCGGACTACGCTCGTTACTGAGATTGTTACAAAACTTGCCACGCAGCAGTATCGAAGCCCGACTATTGGCGAAAATATTCCTGACGATGAACAACGCACATTAATTCTCTGTACGCGGCCTGAAATGACCGACTCGGTCGAAGAGCGACTTTCTTCAGTCAAAGGGGCAACTAGAATGGACGGCTTCGCTGGTGGAGCAACGACGGGTCTCACTGGAACGTCTGATGGGCACGAAATTTATGAGGCGCTTCGTGACGCATCTGTCGTGATTTCGTCGGCACGTTATGCGCTTAGTGAGCAGGTATTCCACGCTATGCGAGATGGTGATGAGTCAGTTCGGCCCCATACTGACAAATTCTTTGACACGATCGTGATTGTAGGTGCTGAAAGTCTCGCAGAACCTCAGTTCCATTTCCTCCAGGTTCTTGGCGATGGAGTAGCAGCAATTGGTGACACTCGACGGTCTGGTCCTGAGATGGTCAGTGGGGAGGCTAGAGAGGCCCGTCTTGACGAGGCGTATTTCAACCGTTTATACCGGCGATTCGCTAACGTTGAGAGCGACGACAGTCAGAGCATTCGGGTGAAAGCAGAACTCACTCGTGCGATGCAATCTGCATTTTCGGGACTGGAACTTGACGCAGAGACCATTGACGGGAGTTTCGAATTTAGAGATACGGATGGAGCGATAGCAACGGCTATCGGCGAAACCTCGCTAGAATATCAAGTACCTACGTCCACTGAAGAAGACGAAACCCGCTTCATCCGGCTGGAACCAGTCGAACAAGTTGATGCAGTCCATATCTCTCAGTCTCTACAACAGCTTAGAACCCTTGACGCGAGCGCACTGACGTTTGGCGAGACATACACAATCCAAGACATCAGATTCAAAGTCCGTACCAGTAATCCCATTGATAGCGATCATCATCGTCTGAAGGTCAGTATCCCCGTACATGCGACACCATATCTCCATCAGCGCCTGACGAAAAATAAATCCGAAGCCGAAAAGGTAGCTGAAGTTTGTACAAACGTCTCTCCAGATTTGGTTGTTACTCCCTTTGTCGCCCATGCAAATGCAATTCGAGAAGAGTTGGAAATAACCGGAGAAGACATAGCGGTTCGTCTCCCTGATCAGATATCTGGAACTCATGTAGACTCGGCTGTAGTCAGTCTCGCCGTTACAGGCGAAGAACGAGTGGTTACTCCGCCCGTGAGTGATATTGAGCAACTTTACACCTGCTTCAACTGCGCACAAGACGTTACATTAGTTGGCGATCGAGAAACTTTGGAACGGAACTCACTCGTCAGCCGATTGATTGAATCTACCTGAGCGCTCACCGGCACAAATACCAATAATGCACGAACTGGATCAGAGGATAACTAACCGATACACGCGAAAGCTATGATTCCAACAGACGAATTCTATGACAAACCCGAGGTGGAAAGACAAGAGTTTGTGGACGCGGGCCACGTCGTAACCGACGGCAAGATTGCAGAAACAGTACCTTCAAACAGACGCGGCGGAATTCACGTTTTTGAGGAACCAGTCACCGATCTCGTTGTCGATCGCCTCAAGGGTGCCCGATACACCGCAAATGAACTCGCTCCAGACTTCCCCATCGACAAGGAAGAGCTGGATGACCTGTTCAATTGGATGAAGTATGAACCAATGGATCTTCTTACGGACCACTTCGGTGTACTGAGGGTCGTGGATACCGAGGGTGCAGAATATGTCTACACTGTAGAAGCCATACCATTTTCGGCACGGTGTGTTGACCCAACTCTAAGTGGATACTTGTTAGACGCTAACGATCGATGTCCGATTTCCCGTCCTGAAATCACAACGAAGCGTAGCTCTACTTCTTGGGATGAATACATAGATCAAGCAACCGATTATTGGGGAATCCCAGAAGACGAGCTGACGATGGATCTTGATGATCAAGTTGGATTCGCAAAATCAACCCTCGGACCTCTACCGGTTATTAGCGATTTGTCGGACGCAGAACGGGTTGTAGAGCGATTCCAGAGCACTGAGGACAGTTACCGTCGGAAACAGCATACAGTTCAGAGCGTTAAAAAGAACATTAGCTTCCACAAATCTCGTTGCCGACGTAATCCCTCACTGGGTGCATTTCAGTCATTCAGTCTGTTTCTGATGGATGTTAGCGAATATGCGTCAATTGAGAACAACAGCCAACTACGAGAGTTAGCTACGCAGGGGGGACAGATTCTCTATCGATGCCTGTACGGAAATCTCTGGCCAGGCGGATCGACGGATTGGCGACCTTTCGAAATCACAATTCAAGACAGAAGTATAGATACGTTCGACCGTCAAGTAATCGATATTGTAGAGCAGCAACCTACATCAAACGGACAGTTGGCAGAACGCTGGGGTTTCTCGGATGGACGAGAGATATGGGATTATCTTCAATCTGAACTGAGTCAATATGTAACCCGGAACACCGACAAGTTTGCTTGTGCAACCGAATCAGCTCGTCGTTACGTAAGTGGACTTGAACAAGAGGGCAAAATCACTCTCAGCAAAGAACCCCCCAGAATCCCAAGTAAAGGAAGAATCACCCTCGCAGTCTCCGATTCCCAGCAAAATGATAGCGGCGGTGTTAATTGGAGTAGGTGAGTAAGAGAATGCAATATTTAACATACGATGTCCAGTTCGTATGTCTATGGCTATCCGAGTGGATGAGATGCATCTAAATACACACGAACTCAACCCAGTACTAGTGAACTCTCTATGAGATTCTACGTTCCCGAATGGGAAGACGCGGTCGACGCCCATTACGATTTTATTCATGATGAGCTCTCTGTGCTGAACAAGACGGAACGGGAGCGGAGCTTTATTTGGGATATTTTTGATTACGAGTCGACACCAATCGATGGGGTGCTGATCTCGCGTGAACAGGCTGAAGACAGTTCGACGAAGTTTGACCGCATCACAGAGTACGGGGTCTACGACGATCCACAACTCAACATTCCGAACTGGTTGCCGACGATCAGTGACTGCGGCGCATGGGGATACAAATCTCTCCCGTTTCCACCCTACGGAAACGAAAATATGTTGGAATTCTATGAGAAGATGGATGTCGACGTCGGCGTTACTATCGACCATCTCGTCCTTGGATCCGGAAAAAAAAAAGGCCGTCTTTACCTCGATGAGCGCGCCTTACATCCCGAATTCGGTGAGAGTGATCTTCCAACGGAACTCACAGACCAAGTCGACGTGATGATCGACGAGTGGCCGAATGAATGGCCAGACATAGTTTCCCAGCGCGAGCCTTCGATTTACGACATCGGCGATGTCGAACCATTCACTTCGGAAGACTTCGAGGGGAGTGCTATCGAGATCCTTCAGCGGATGAACGAAGATCCTCGGGCGGTGTACCGCGAGGATGATAAGCGGGAGCGCTATGAGATGACGTTGGAAAACGCTCGGAAGATGAGGGACCTGTATCACGATGGAGACTGGTCGTTCCGTTTTATGGCTGCGTTTCAAGGTTGGGATCCCATCACGTACGGCGATGCACTCGATGAGGTTCTTGAGATGGGTTATCAGTATGTTGGGATCGGCGGGGTCGCTGGAAGTCAACTCAAGCAAGTTGAAGAGATCGTGACCGAGGTAGGCCACCGGATAGCCGATTACCAGTCCATCCATGATACGCGTGTGGACACTCACGTTTTCGGATTTGCAAAGACAGACGGCTTTGAGACGATCGGCCGGACAGGTATGTACTCTATCGACAGCGCGAGTATGCTCCGTGCAGCGTGGACCGGCGGGAATAACTACCATCTGAACGCTGACGAGCGATTCGACGCTATTCGTGTTCGATACACGTCATCGGGTGACGATCTCAAGACTGCAGCGGAGAAGTCAATGCTCGGTCAGGAAGCGCTGCATGCGTTGCGTGCTTTCGATGATGGGGATTCCATTTCGAGTAGGATTCGTGGCTGGTATTCCGATGCGACCCTTGTGCTTGATGCACTCGTTGATTATCTAACGGCACACCGACACGATGACCAATACGACGCGAGGCTCCTTCGGGAGATCACTAGCGAGTTCCGTGATGATTTCGAGTATGGGTGCGAGTTGCAAGCGAGTTTCAGTGATGATCTCAGAAAGCAACTTGTGAAACTGCTGCGTGCCGATGACGCTGACGATCCAGTCGATTTCGACGAGTACCTTGAGATTATTAACACCGGTCGAGAGGTCGCTGAGGGATTCCCTCGAACTGCAGATCGCGTGGAAGCACTCGAAGAGAAGTCCGGGGAGGTGGCGACATTTAAACAGGTCTGGACGGTGTTAGAGAACTATGCTGCATCAGACTTAGTTGATGATCAGAATCTGCTTGAGGGGTACCGGAAGACGCTCCGCTCTCGTCCGTGGGACCGGTGTGACTGTCCGATTTGCGAGGATTTGGGTATTGAGGTCGCCGTCTTCCGAGGGAATAACCGGAACCGACGCCGCGGGTTCCACAACACGTATCGATTTTATCAACAGTTCAAGCGTGATCTGCCGAAGATTCTGACCGTGGCTCCTGCTGATAGCTCTCTATTCGGCCGAAACACCGTGGAAGGCTACCTCACGGAGATGTACGGGGAGCTCTGGGGTGCGGTGCATGATATTCCGGTTGCGGAGATTGGTGTCCTTGATGCGAATGGTGTTCATGAGTGGTGGGAACCCGGCCCGTCGAGTGTCTCTCTCGATCCTTCTGGGATCTCAGAAGAACTTGAACGAAAGGCCGGCCGTTACGATACGATCCTCTACTATGATCCTGACGGGGAAGCACGCTTTGATATCGATCGTGTCGAGATAGTGGAAGACCCGCAAGAGGTTCGAAGTCGGACTCTGGAAAGGCTGGGATACGATTCAGATCCTGTCCCGAGCAGAGACATCCAGATCCAGTTGGGGGAGTTCTGAATGCGGATCCTGATTATCGATCAGTGTTCAGGGACAAAATCTCATCCGGAGGACTATCCAGTCGTTAATCAGGAAGAAACGAAATCTGAGGATCCAGAGAGTCTCTTAGAGAGTCTAGGTATCGAGGGGATTCGAGCGAAGGATCTGTATGATGGGAAGCAGCAACGCCGAATCACGGAGGCAATCCATGCGCTTACGACAAAAGGTCACAACGTGGAGCGATTCTTTGTCAGTGCGGGTTTCGGACTCGTCAATGAGGACCAGCGTCTGCCTCCGTACGAAGCCACATTTAATTCGATGTCCCAAGCGGAGATTGCTGAACGGGAGGAACGGTTTCAGCTTACTCAGCGGGTGAGGGAACTGATTGGTACTGGGGACTTTGATGTCGTTTTTCTCGCTCTTGGGGCGAAGTATTACGACACGATCGATCTTAACGGGCTTCTCAGTTCCACGCCGGTAGAAACGACTGTCGTTATGTTTAATCAGGAAGGAATAGAAGAGGGATACGAACAGGTCATTTCTGTACCTGCACGAACCGAGGAAGGCAAACAATTTGGGTCAACGGTAGTAGGTCTCAAAGGGACTTACCTCAAGAATTTCTCTGCTGCTCTCTGTGACTCAAAAGACTCCGTCACTCCTGATGAAGCAGCTGAGTACTGTCTAACTGATCCGTCAGCGAATTCTCAATCAGGGATTGACAACTTTTTTTGATCGGTTTAGAACCTCTGTACGTTTGGATATCTCACCTAAAGCGAATAAATATCAAAATATTCAGATTGGATAAAAGTGGTAGATCGCCAACCACTATGATTTAACACAGAACAGTTCTGGATGAAACTATGGGTTCGATTTCTGACTTCAGAGCGGAAGTTGGTCCGGTAAGCCCGACAAAGCTTGGATCATTTGTGAAATTAGAGCGGTGTGACCAATATCTCGCTTGGGAGTATCTGGCTGACGGCTTGTTTGAGGAAGGTGGGCGATTTGATGAATCACTACTCAGCCCTCTGTACGCTGAAACCGGGACTCGGTTCGAAGAGGAGCAGTTAGCCGCGTTGTTAGCGCGGCGACGAGTGCATAAATCGATCGGCGTAGCGAAAGAGGAACCGGACTCTGTCGAGTTCGACAAGACGTGGGTGGAACTATCTGAATCAGATTCTCCTTGGGAGACTGGGGTAGAAGATGTTCTCGGACTCATCAAGGAGGCGGAGCGCAGCCCGGACGGTTATACAATCGTTTGCTCGCAAGCGCACCTCTCTGGGAGGATAGGTGCATGGGAACTTGCTGGAAAGTCAGATATCATCGTCATCAGGTCGGATACCACCGGCTCTTCAAGTGAAACCGTTGTTGATATCCTTGAGGTCAAGTCCTCCGAAGAGCGGAAGACGCACCACCTTATTCAGGCCGCCTGTTATAGTACGCTCCTGCGACAGGCCGTTGCTCGGGACGACGATATCTCAGAGGCGGTTTCGTTCAAGGGGCGAATTGTTACCCGATCGAATGCCGTTACCGAGCGTGGATACAGCGATCTGGACACGTTTGAGCTCGGACCGACCGAGACTGATATCGAAATGCTCCTTCGGGATGGCGGTCGTCTCGATCAGATTCTCTTCGAGTCGACAGCTGGCGGAGACGCTGAAGAAGTCGAGAAAGTCGATGCTTGGGAAATGACGAACCGAATGTCCAGACGGTGTGCGGGGTGTGACTTCCACGATGTATGTTATACGCGCGCCGTCGAAGAGGATGGACTCGAATTACTCGGCTTTCCGGAGGGAACACAGGAGGATCTCTATGATGCTGATATCGAGACACTCGGTGATCTCGGGGAGTTAGTCGAGTATGGGAAGTTCGAATCTGGCTCCAAGAAACACAGTTTTATTCGTCCGGATAAGCGGGCTTCCGAACAGGTCAAAATCCAAGACGAAGACCTGTTTGTTCGGGTGCGCGACGAGGTCGGACTCAAAGATTTGGAACGTTATTCGATCGCAGCGGACATCTTCTCGACGGAAGGAGGACGTAATCGCCCATCTGAAGCGAACATGATCCCGGATAGTGGGTATAATCTCCCAGCGGGTGAGCCTGAGAGTTCACCACTTCCTGATTTTCTTGTCTCGTATCCGGACCGTTCGCTCATTCGAGTCTATTTATACGTTCAAGAGGATACGATTCGGGAGCGACTTTCGCTCTTGGGAGCGTATGTCACTAACCACAAAGCTGGAAACAAGGCCGCTCGGTATGTTTCAGCGATCACTGAGGACCTCCCCGGAGCAGTTCACGGAGGCTCTGAACACGCCACAACCGAGGATAAAAACGAGACAGAACGTGAACTCCTGAGGAAGTTTCTCCGTGGAGGGGAAGACAGCAGCGGTTTGATTGATGCGATACAAGAGGTTGCACCCGAAGAGATCGAGTTGGATGACGACGATATTGACTTTGAACTTCCAGGATTCGTTCATCTCTACCTCTACAGTCCAGCCCAGCGACAGTCGCTAACGCGTGCTGCGAAACGGCATGCCGATCACAGTGCAGAGTTTGAGGCTTTACGGACTCTCCTCGGACTGCGGTCTGAGATCGGCGAACAGGATATCGATCAAGAGATGGTTTCTGTCCTTCAAGAAGAGTTCGTTTCTCGTCATCTGTTACGATTCCTTGGGTTCGGACTTGTACAGACAATAGAACAGTTCAAGAGACCGGACCCAGACTTCGAACTCGGACCTCCGAATTATCGAACTGACGAGAGCGAAAATAGAGACTTCTCGTGGTTACATGAAGTGGAAGGAGAAGGACGGCTTCCACTGAACTATTTCTTCGGAGAGCACCTGTTCGAAAGCGCAGTAGGACTATCTCTCGGGAAGAGGGTAAACTTCGATCTAAAGAGTGGAATCGAGTCGGTCAACGAAGGAGAGAACTACTCCAACCAGTTTCCCTTCGCGCACCGCCATACCGATACGATTCCGCTCGAATATATCTGGGGAGCATTCGATGTGCTCGACGCGGACTGGATAGACCCGGACTCATTCGACGACGACGAAACGCCGGAGACACTACAACACATGATCCAGCGGTTCCGTCATACTGGTGACGGTGCAGGACCCCGAATCAACAGTCAACACCTTCTCGCTTTGGCTGAGAAGATGGCTGAGGGAGTAGAGCACATCGAGGCATCGATCTCTGAGTGGTCAAAGAACTCGGGAACTCCGAAACGTCCTCTTCCCATAAATCGACTGCTTGATCTTGAGTTCACCGGTGTTGAGTTGGCGCTAACCGCCAAGGAGTATATGGACTTGGAGTTTGGTGCGAAAGATCGGCAACTCCGACGGGGGTGGAGACAGTCGATTCCGTATCGTGTTCACGAGGGACAGTCGATGCTCTTCCGATGTACGAGTGAACCGGACGAGGATGACGAGACGAACGCGATCGAGGGCGACCTCTGGATGCCTAGTGACGGCGCTGAATACACTGAGAGCAGCGTCTCGGAGGGAGATTGGGTCGTGATGACTCCGGTAGATGATAACCAAGATCCACCCGTAGAGATAGGTGTAGACCGTGCCAGCGATATCAAGCGGATGCCCCTTGTCCATGTCACAGCTATCGGCGATGATGGGTCAATTACCGTTGCTGCTCCGTGGAACGACTGGGATCACTGGCCAAACAGTAGATATGATTTCTTGTATAGCCATCACCACTACCTCCCTCGGTCGAGTGTTGGCCCGGATACGGAACGAGTATTCAGAAACGAAGAGAATCAGACTCAGATCGTAATTGATGAGGACGCCTCGTTCATTCTCGACCCGGCTCACGACAACATCGTCAGCTATCACTGCGGGAGAGCTTTACAGAGAAGCGATTCCAATCACGTTCTCCACTGGCTGAACGACCTTCTCCTCGGAGAACGAACCGACTTGGAGACGGACTTCTGTGACAGTGACTTGATCGAGGGGGAACCGGAGAGTTTCATCGAATCGAAATTTGTCAAGGCAGACTCGATCGACGAGGAACCGAATGAGCCGCAACTGCGATTCATTCGAGAGACTCGCCGGCAACTCGTCATCGTCCAAGGGCCACCCGGTACTGGTAAAACGAGTTATACAACCTCACCGTCCGTCTTGGGTCGGGCCTACGCGTTTGAGAAGAGCGACGAGTCGTTCACGGCGGCCGTCTCGGCGCTTTCGCATGATGCTGTCGACGAACTGTTCGAGAATATCCGTACGGTCGCCGCTGATTGTCGTGATAATGAATGTTTCGACCGCATGAAACTGGTTCGCGTTCGGCCAAGTTCACTGCCAGACCAAGCCGATCCGTATGACGAGCGCGATGATGACCAGTTAGTGGAGCATATCGCGTATCATCACGACGAGGGTGAAGAGCGCCTTCGCCATCTGTACGAAGAATTTGTCCTCGAAGCGGACGACGATGACCCCATGCAGTTCTTACTATTTGGCCCGCCAACGTCGATCCGAGGTGCTGTCGATAAGATTGCCCCGCTCTTACTCGATCTCGAGAATCTCGACCGCCAAGAAGGCCAAGATCACGACCCGAGCGTCTGGGAGTTACTCGAAGAGGGGGATAGCGATCTATTCGATCTCACAGTTGTCGACGAGGCAAGTATGATGGACCTCCCTCTGGTGTTCCTCGTTGGAGCCTTCTCGCGTGACGACGGACAGTTGATGCTCGCCGGGGACCATCGGCAGATGCAGCCGATCCAGACACACGATTGGGAGTCCGAGACGCGCGAAACGATCGAAGACACGGTTCCGTTCCTTTCAGCTCTTGATTTCGTCCGGTTCCTGAAAGGCGACATCAATGATATGGAGTACATCGAGCGTTCATCTCCGGAACTCGACGATGGGCTCGGTCCGGACGACCAAGAAGAGGCAGCGATCCCTATATATCCGCTTGAGGAATCTTTCCGACTTCCTCAACCTGTCGCAAATCTCCTCACAGAGCTATTCTACGAGAAAGATGGTATCGAACTCGGCGGTCTCGAGAACAGGGAGCCGATCCCGCCCGTCGATAGTGAGAACGAACTGATCCAAGAGCTCGCCAATCCGGATGAATGGGTATCAGTCGTGATTCATTCCGGTGAACGTGACGAGCGATCGAGCGATATCGAAGGTGCGATTACCGAAACGGTACTCGATGAGTTCGACATCGTCGCCCCTGCTGACGAGGATCTCGGCCGTGGCGAGATATCCGCAGGCGTCGTGATACCCTTCACCGCCCAGCGGGACAAGCTCCAAGGACGTCTCAATGATGTCATTCAAGCACAGACCGTCGAGAAATTCCAAGGCGGAGAGCGGGACCTAATCCTGATGTCGATGGTGGCGAGCGATCCGGGATATGTAAATCAACTGAGCGAGTTCCTGCTTAGCCCGTATCGGTTCAACGTCGCGGCGAGCAGGATGAAGCGGAAACTGATCATCGTGGCGTCCGAGTCAGTGTTCCAGACCTCACACCCGAACGCGGATCGATATGAGGACCAACTGGCTTGGAAGCGTCTCTATGAGCTTACCGGGGCACTTGATGATTCAGTCTCGCCGGCCGCACGTGGAGAGGCTCACGATATTGATACTGAATTGAAAGAGAACGCGACACTGGAGGTCTATCACGTCGATCTTCCAGACGGAAGCTAGCAGAGCCACCCAGTAGCAGGGCCATCTTTCATCGACTATACGATGCTCAGTCTATAACAAGCCGAAATGAATTACTTGAAGACGGTCTAGAATTCCTCTACCTTGTCACTCCACAGCCGACACCCCTGGTGTTTCGACTGCGGTCACGGAGATTACAGAGTATTCGGGTAATGTAGCAACGTTTGTGAGCTCAGCATCAAAATAACACGCTCGCTACCGAGGCTTGGGGTGACTTATGATTCGGGTAGCAGGTTGATTGTGGCCAGAATAGTGGTGGCAAATTATCAAGCGGCAGAGAGCTCACTCTAAGGTCATGGGTTGGAATCGTTGATTTCGAGAAATATCAACGAGTATCTACACCACTAGAATGGTCATCAATCGATGATTGGGGACCCACTTTGCACCCTCTGATAGACGAGCTTTGTTCTTTTGGTTCAGATACTATCCTCGGGAATCCACAACTGAGATTCTTTCTCCTCGGAGAAATCTAAATCTGCGAGGGTATCCAATCCCCGTGACGTGAGAAGTCCAGTGTGGAAGAGCACGGCTTTGTACTGGAATAGCGTGTTTGTGTGGTAGTTTTCTTCTCGATCAAATACGTCTAACCGTATTTCTTGATCCCGTAGAGCCGCTCGCCGTGTCTTCGGATCCGTACTGAGAAACAAGTCGATAGCGAACTCCGGGCGGCGTCTGGCAAGACGTTTTGCGACTTGATCGACGCGGAATTTCTCGGAGCCCTCCTCAGCGATGTTGTCCAAAACGTCAAGCAATTCCTGTGTCGGTGGATACTGCAGAATCGCGTCTCGTGCTACGATTCCCATCGCTGGGTCATCGTCGATCAGCCGTTTCTGAGAACCGTAATACTCGCCAACCTTCTCCAGCGCAGGAAGTACCCCATCATAACAATATGAGAGTGTCCGAACTGATTCAGTTCCTTTGGGGGTCAGTGCCGGTTCAGAGCTCCTAGTTGCGACCAGACCCAGCGCTTCTGCATCTAGCCGTGCATGTGATATCGTCCCGATGACGTGCTCTTCACACAGCGCTTCAGTGTCGCCATCGGCAGCAACTGCAAGCGCATACCCGACTGCATTTTTTGGATGGTTCTTTTTCAACTTCGACGGGACATCGCCTCCGATTCGAGCATGAAAGCGGATCGTCTCGGTGGACGGTGTCGTTGATGCACCGACCGCCCTCGGTTTCTCGGCGACTTCAACGCTCCCAGCTTCATTAACCAAGAGTAGTCCGATGTCAAGTTCTCCGGCTAAACGACAGTGAATCGGTTTTACACTCTGCTCCGGGACAGCTGCGAATCCAAGATTAACCTCGTCAAGATGTGCGTGTGCCTGTGTAATCGCCTCAGCGACGTTTACGGAATCACCAGAGTGACCCTTAGCTTCGATAGCGCACAGTAGTGGAGAGATAACCTGTTCCGTACTCGTTTCAAATGCATCTGGATTCGGTACGGCTACGAGAGCATCTGGACGCCCTGCAGAGAGGTTCAGTGCGTTAATGGGAGAGAGTCTCTCGATAGTTTCATCGGCAACCTCAGTCTCTCCCCACTGATTTACAAGAAACTGCGCATCAACAATTGCGTATCCGTGCTCCGTGCCATCGGTGACGAGGAAATCCTTCGCCGCCGCCAGCACGAGCGGTTCAATCATCTAGTTCACCGACGATCTCGACGAAGAATAATGATTGGGGTCATGAACCCCAGTAGAGGCAGGATATTCTACGAGACGACTTCCTGAATGATTTCTGCGTCTATGTTTGCCCGTTCCCGTTCGGCGGCATCATCGACCGTGTAGCTGCAGATCGAAAGCGCCTGTCGTACGTTCCCTTGTGAACTCTGCAAAATCAATTGGAGGCTGTCTTCCTCGAAGATATCGGACACTGAAACCACCTCACCGGAGGCAAGGTCAAGATACGAATCGACGAGGTCTTTCAGGTGGTCCTCTGTCATCGGCCGAAGGGAGACCTCTCGACCGATTCGTTCGGAGAAGGCGTGGTATTCGCTCATGATGTCCTGCCAGACCTCCGGAGCACATCCGAACATCATGCTGAGTCCGGAACTATTCTGATCCATCAGATGCCGTAGACTGTTGAGCGTCGCCTGTTCGTTCTTCGGGGAGAGCCGCGCCACGCTCTCGAACTCATCCACGAAGACGAATACGCCGGTGTATCCGAGTTCGAGGAGCATATTCTTGAGCGCAGTAAACGCACGTACGCCCATCGTGTCGTCGTCAAGCGCGCTGTGAATCTCCATCTCCTTGCGCTGCTCGTACCGAATTCCCTCCGCGGTGAGCCACTGCCACGCGTAGAGGTTCGTGTCTTCATAGACCATGTGTACGATCGCCCGAGCGAAGTCAGCGAATTTTGTGACGTCACTTAGCAGTTGGACCGCCTTTGGCACGAGTTCTGAGAGTAGAATTTCTCCGTCGTCGAGCAGCGACTTCATCGAGGGTGCCCCCATTGGGTTTGTCTCGGTATGCTTCCGGGCGACGTGAGCAAGGAATTCGTACGCAAGTTCCTGTACACGATCGAAACCGAGATCGTACATGAACTCGTGATAGACGTCGAGGAACCCTTCTCCGGGCTGAGCGACGTATCCAACGAGAACGTCTTCGCGGTCCCGGACAAGCGAGCGTGCATATTTGAGGGTGTGAGATTTCCCGTTACCGTACTTTCCGGTTATGACGAGGTGCTTCGATTTCCCAGTGCTAAGCACCGATGACACGGTATCACTTACCGCGTTCGCCACGTGATCCTGTCCACAGTAAACCTCTGGATCGTCCGATGGTACTGGGCTGTAGGGGAACGGGTTTTCGTCTAGACCGAGGGATGAGTAGTCGCGCTGTTCGTCTGTAATCTCGAAATTGTCAGTCGTCATTGTCGTTGAATTGGAGGTCGCGGTCGTACACCGCGAGGTAGTAATATTGTTTACCGAGCTGTTCGACACCACGCATCACTTGCTCTGAAGACTGATCGGTGGTAACGAGGTCGCCGTCACCGTCGGCCAGTTCGATCGTTTTGAGCCCGTATCGCGCCTCCTTCGCACCGGTATCGATCGGTGCTCCGGAGAGTTCTATCCGACCGATGTTTTGTTGTGCGAGTTTGCGCAGGGCTTCATCGAACGCAGTACGGTCACAGCTGAGGCGCTCACAGGTATGCTCACGAAGTTCGGGGATCGAGAGATACCGTTTCTTCAGATTCACGCCAGCGCTCTCCTCTAGGCTGTCAGCAACGGACAGCAACACGTACGGAAAGTTTGGCGGCACATCACTTTTTTCGACTGCATAGAAGGTACCATCGAACGCGTTTCTCTGGATAGCACCGAGGCGTTGCGCCCAGGCCCCGATGACGTCTAACGATGTCTCGTTATACTCGTAAGGGGTAAACTCGGCTTGGTCTTCGAGTAGTTCCAGCGCCGTATCCGGTTCGATGGTGTTGCCATCTCCGAATAGGCTGAGAAACTCGCCGTAGTGTGGACTGTGGGTCATTAAAATCGAACTGACTTTCTCCCAATCGCTCGCTTCAACGGCATGGATAAAGCGCTCTCCGACGGTCGTCGTCGCGTAGGCTTCCTTGTCAGATGTTTCTTCAGTGAGACTGATGCGCGTCGATTCTAGGATAGTTTCCCGTGCCCTCCGTTTACTCACATCAAGTGCATCAACGACATCATCCGTCGTCTGCGCGCCGTTCCGACACAGGTGAGTTAGTTCGACCAGTCGACCGAGGTTGACCGGTCGAACGGTGGGACGTTCGTCACTCATGTGAGCCTCCTAACTTGCTGTTTCGCTAGCTTGTAGGCTCGGGCGGTTACTTCGTTGCCACGGAAGCGAAGATCGAGGTATGATTCAACGTCTTCACCCGCTTCCACCATGTACCGGAAGCGACGAAGTTCGAGTGTGAGTGCCCATAAGTTGTGCTTCACGAGAGCATCACGATCTTCGCGGATGTCGTCGAGTGTACGATCTTTACAGATCGGACAAGCACAAGGAAGGTATTCGAGATCCTCGATATGTCGGAGTTCCTCACCTCCGAACCCAGGAATCAGGTAGTTCCGGTTACCAGCACTTCGAATAAACGCACTTGAATCGAAACTGTCCACTCCGCAGTAGAGCAGTAATGGTTGGTACACGAGGCCGCCCAGTCCGTACGCATGAAGATGCTTGTCAGTTGCTCGCCTCGCAGCTAGTATCAGTTTTGTGACTTTTTCATAGTCTGTCCTGATAGGAACGAGACTACCGACTGCATATCCGTCGAATTCACCGTACTTCTCAAGATATCGAATCCCGTTCCGTATTGTCTCAGGGTCGTACCCGTGCACGCTGGCAAAAAGTAAGCCGTCGCCGTCATGCGAATCACTCGCTGCGAGGGCCCGACGAATATTTTCCTCTACCCGCCGGTCGTTCTCTCGCTCTCTATTCTCGCGCGAGAGCGGAACGTCGACTGTTCCCAAAATATCTGCCTCGATTGCC
>LFCJ01000878.1_pt1 | contig 19839 bp, 22 predicted proteins | sample 643141 | NCBI WGS metagenome assembly LFCJ01 (sample SAMN03766243, study PRJNA286221) | soda lake metagenome | biome: soda lake; feature: Kulunda steppe; material: water; isolation source: sample B1-Br-g2 brine of Lake Bitter-1 | place: Russia: Kulunda steppe | collected 2010-07
GCATCCCAATGCTGCAACCCGCCATTATTTTTCAGCCACTTAAATGCTTCATACTGTACTTCTGGTGGTGCATGTTTCGCTTCAGCGTACTGTTCTGCACCAATTTCTTCAGCAACCCATTGCCACGTTCCACGTAAAAATTGCCAAGCCCCCGATGCGCTTGAACCTTGTGAATTGACGTTGGTCCAATCATGGGAACCGATGACGGCAGTGCCATCGGCGCGGCTCTGACCGCTCTCACACGCGGCAATGACCTGGGCGGTGTAGGTCAGGTCGGGCTCGCCCGTCGCTGGCTGCTGTGGCGGCTCCTGTGGCTCGCTGTGGGCGCTCACGGCTTCTGGTGGCCCGGCGTCGTAGCCCTCGACCTCGCCCTCGACCACACACTCATGGCTCGCAATGCACACCATGACCAATGTTTCAACAATCATATACCCTCTATCAGAATCGACTAATTAAGGTGCCAGTCGGCGCACTGTTACAACCAAATATTCGCCGGTTGATGAACGTACAACAGTAAATGCTGCGACCGCATCACTTGGAGCGATCATCTTGTCAAGTTGAAATTCTTCGTGTTTCTCTATATAGTTGGCTATGATCTGAGACAGCAAGACATGCGTATTTGATGACATGCTTACTCCGATAAAAAAAAGTTTACTCGTGGAAACGTATTGGAATCTCGTTGCTTGTGTCAGGTCGATCACCCAACACTTTATCAATCTCGTAGTGAATCTTGCGCACTACTTTTCCATCCACAGTGGCTTGGTTATCAAAGCCTGGTGTGCCCGTCAAAGATGGAAGCATCAAACGAATAGAAAACAAAGTTCGTTCCAGGTCGTAGACCTGTCTACGCAGTTGATGTAATTCTTGATCGTCGCTCATCTACCTACCTAGAGAGTAAACGAGTCCCACTCAACACCGAGTGTCACGAAAAACACTTCATCGAGTTTAGGATCGCCTACTGCAAAAATGTTCTGTAGAGGAACAGACATGAAAGCCATGTTGTATCTTGTTTGGCGAAACAGTGGATGTTGTTTGTGACCAATGAAGCCTACATACAACAATGGCAGTGTTGGCATATCAACTGCATACAACTGAAAGATGCCGAGTGATTTCTTCTTGCGATCTTCCAACACTGATTGCACTACATCATAGTGCTTCGTGTTGGTCATCGACTCAAAGAGATAATGCTTTGGCCAATGATGATCTGTAATCCAAGACTTATAATCTGCGATGGCTTGTGCCGACAAGTGGCTTTCGTGTATTGTTGCCCGCTCTAACTCATCGGCAATCTTGTCTGCCCGAATCATTGATCATTACTCCTTGTGCCACTCTTACCCACTCTTTTGTGGCGCTTAACTCACGATGGTATCAGACGTGAACACGTCTGTCAAAACTCGTCATCAACAATCTCTGCATCAACAATATCCTCGTCGTTGCCCGGAAGCATGTTGCTTTCATTATCCTCGACAAGCCCCATGCGTCGCTCTTGATCCTCAATCTTTTCTGCGATCTGCTCCCACATGCTTGCAGGAACAATCTCTTTGACTGACTGAATCACGATGTTCAATTGGATGAGCAACTGACTTTGGTCAGTCTGGTGTTCGGCTTGCTTTTCTAACTGATCGAGTTTAAGCGCGGCATTCATTGCCTCACTAATCGTTGGCGAAACCTCGCCGCTGTGGAGTTTCTGCCAACCTTCACGCGCAATGGCTTCTAGCAAAGCCTCTGCGGTGAACATATTGTCCTTGCCTTGAACAATATCCTTGCCGCGCTCTTGCGCTCTACGCTCTGCAATCTCTCGTACTGCCAACTTGTCGAATGGCAGGTGATTCTTCTGGTGATTGCGAATGCTGTTGTAACTCGGGCGCTTTTTCTTGTCTACTTGTTTTGCATCAAGGAGAGGCTGTACCAACTCTAGTGTTTCTGTGTATGACTTGGGATAGACAAGCAGCGTATCAATGAGTTTGCGCACATCTTCATCTGCGTTGCAGACCTTACAACGCGGTTCTAATCTATACGAATAGGTTTCGCCATCTTCTTCTTCACTCAGAACATTGTCAATTCTGCTACTCAAATTAGCAAGTTCCTTAAACTTGCTGGTGCGCCGATCTCGCACAGGGTCTTTTGACCTTGTAGACCGCTTCCCTTCACTCATTGACGCCACCCCTCTTTCACTTCAACTAATGCTTCTCTATCTTCCCAAATCACTTTGATGTTCTCGTCCTCAAAATAATGTTGGCGTGCCAGATCAGGATCGTGATGCGACTGACAGCGCACGCCTGTAATCGAATCAGTTTTATTGCATTGTTTCTGTTTTCTCGGCCACATTAGTTATCGCTTGTGCCCAAAGAGACTTGGCCGGTTATCGGATCACAACCTGTGTCGTAAATAAGAGCCTGTGATTTTGGCACATACTGTGATTCTTGTATCTCAACATACTCATGCCTGATGGCTTCAGGAATCAGGTGTATAATATTGTGCTTTGACTCTGGATGAACAAAGATGACCTTTTTATGCATGGTTAATCATGTCCATATCGATACTTTTTTCTGATCTCTGGCACGTCTTTGCGACCAAACACACCACGATTCAACTCTGCCCATTCATACGGCAATTCTGAACCAGAAGTTTTTGGCGGGTTATGATAGACCTCTCGCAACAGACGACGCTTATACTGCACAGGGCTAAGATAACCCTCTTCTTTGATTTCATCGTGCTTAGTTGTGGTGCGATTGTTTGCAAGGATGCGTGAAGCAATGTAGTCAAGACGACTTGATTTGCTGTAGTTGTTCCAATTCTTTGGCAGGTCGATATTGTGCTGCTTCGCAAGCGCTTCTAGCGTCTCTTTTGATGCATTGGTCGGGACAGTATTTGACTGCCCTTCCCCCTCACGGGCGGTTTTTCTTTGCCCTTTGCCATTGATCTTGTTGAGACGTTCACGGGCTTGCGACATTGCACCACCTTATTGATCGGTGTTATCGACCAATCTCCATTTCTTTTGAATCTTTTCAAGTTCTTGCTCTACGTGTTTATCGTGCGCGCCATTATACTTGTCGGCTAATTTCTGTAGACCAATGCGCTTGTACAGACCAACAGCAGTGTTGAATCTACCAAACATTTCAAAAGCCGCGTCTAGTTCGTTCATGTTATACAAACAAACCAGAGTCACGGCTTCACGCTGTCTTAGCGGTAATGTTTTCAAGTCTTCAAGTATGTCGTGAATGTTGAACGTGACGCCACCAACGACTAACTCATCTAACCCTTGTTCTTCGTACAGAATCCTAAATTCTTCATAGTGATTGAGAATACCCTCAATCATCTTTGGCGTGACGCCACCTTGTGTAGTTTGCTTTTTCTTATACTTGCTAAACTCATTCTTGAAGCGCTTGTGCAAGACTCTGGAATAATCACGTCTGTCTTCGTCCAGGTCTTCCAAGCCCTCGTCACGGGCTTGCTCGTCTAAGCATAACTGTTTGCTGCTATAGTTGAACAGCATCAACTACCTCAATAATTTACTGCACGACGGCTCTCACGAACAATGGTATTCTCTAACAAGCGCTGAATAGACTTGACCTGCTCCAACTGCGTCTGCAATTTCTTCATTACGTAATACTGAAAGAATGAGTAGTACCGAGATTGGATGGTCCGAGACATAGCATACGCTGTCTTGTCTTCCCGTGTTCCATCAACAATGTGTCGGTACGCTTCCCAAAACTCATCATCATAGATTTGCTGCGCAAACTTGTAATCAAGGTGGGCTTGCACAGCCTCTTCCTCAATCTTTTTTGCCTGTATAGCAAGTTCGTAAATCGTGCTCTCTAAAATAACTCCTTCAATGTTGCTACGCTCAAGTTCCTCTTTGATTGCTTCCACCAACTCTGTAATAATCTGATTACGCTCTGCTGTCAAATCCTCGACCTTCATATTGATCCGGTCGAGCAGTTTGCGCTCATCTTCTTGCCACTCAAACTTGAAATCTTGTGTCTTGATGAGTTCACGAATGCTCGGACCGGACAAATCTTCCCGGCCAGAAATCTTTTTGATCTTGCGTTCTAGTGGGTTGAAATCATCACTCATGGGTCAATCCTAATGCCTTGTCCAATGAAATAGAATGAGAAGCCGATGTTGTCTCTGGTATCGGCTCTGTGTTCTCTAAGACCGGCCAATCAACACTGTCAATAGCCTCTAATGCTTTCTTCGAGTCAGAAATCACGACACCATCATAGTATTGCTTTGCCATGCTGTAGAGAAAAAATGCGTCTGCCTGATCATTATTGTAGACCTCGACAGATGCTAACTTGATGGCGCGTCGAAACACATCTTCTTTGTCAGCGTTGCCGTTGCCCGTAGCAAACTTCTTCACTGTCTTTGGCGAGACAACAGTGAATTCATAACCTTCAGAGTAAATGCAACGCTTGACGTTGCCACCTAACTCACCAAGGGAAAACGTGGCGCGCCCGCGTGAACCAAAACTGTAGTCCTCGATAACAACTACGTCTGGTTGAAATTCACGCAACCATTCTCGCACCGTCGTATGAAACGCATCTAGCCGCTCTGCCTTGCTTTTCTCTGTACTCTCCACCTTCCCAGGGCAGAAATGACCAAGAAGCAAGCCCTGGTCGGTGTCAGCGGCAAACCCGGTGCGGGTCAGTGATAAATCAAGGGCGAGCACCTTGGTCATACGCAATAACCTGCCTGGCGCGCTGGGCATTCCTTTGTCTGCATCTTACCCGACTTCGGATCATCGTGCAAACAACACTCTCGGAGCATGGTGGGGTCATCGAATTCAATAGCCTCGCGGACCCTACGCCAACGCGCATAGATTTGATCGAGCAGAGATTGGTCACGCTCAATCACAAAGTCTTTGAAGTGGTGTGGGTAACGCTTTTGCCAATACAGCACAACAGCCTGGTCTACAGGTGGATCATAAGCCAAGTCCATGTAAATGTTTAACTGCGCCCTGTGCCAAATGTTTGGTGACTTCGGCAAGGTGTCCGTGGTTTTCATTTCTACAGGATACCACGAACCATTCGGCAACGTACACTTACGAATATCGACAGTACCCGAACACCAGCGTTCTTCGCTCACAAATTGATGCTCTACATCTTCTGGTTCGACAAACCCGAAGTTAATGAGCATCTGATCGAAAATGCTATGCATGGCGGTGCCCATTGTCATCGCCATCTTCGCATCAATTGTAAACTCTTTCTTGATCTTGTGGTCTGGATGCAACTTGTAGTAAAGCAACTTGTCTGGCGCAAGCGTGTCGCCCGACGGGTGGAAATACCCGTCGTCTCCATACTCTTTGTGCCTGATCTGAATATCGTAGTCAAGTGGCAAGCCACGACTCACGATTTCTTTTTCTAGGTGTGGCGTTAGGACTTGGCGACCATCAATCTTTTCGATGGTGCGTTCATAAAGATCACTAAGAGACTTCATCCCAAACCTTTGATCTGGCTTCCGTAGACTGCCACCCTTCTTCTAAGAGTTTAGCATACTCAACGACTTTATTCAACTTGCGATCTTTATCTTCTAGTTCTGATCGCATCTCTGCATAGTCGTGTGCGTCGAGCACAACAAGGTCATACTTCGGCGTGTAATTCGTATAGCCTTGCTCGTGATAAAACCGTATGGCGAGCATGGGGCGCATATCTGCACCACGTTCATAGGTCTTTTTGACAACGTGCTCCCACAACTCCTGTGTGAGTCGATAGCCTTTGTCAAAAGTAGACTTGCACTCTGCGAGAAATCGCCAATGCCGTCCTGTTTGCTCACCAACAGCATCAAGTTTCTCGTACTTTGCGCCACTCGCAATGGTCGTATGACCACCGATCAAATCGGCTATGAAATCTTCATGCTCGTCTGCCATACGGTTTTTATCAGGCATAGATAGTGCTATCTCTACGAAAGGTTTAGAATATCATCAAGGCTCGTGTCAGTTGCAGGCTTCGCAAGGTCTGGATCATCGGCCAACTTTTCTTCAGCCTCATCAGAATTCGTAGCGTCAGTTGCAAACCGTTGCATTACATCTTGCTTCAGATCATCTAGCAGACCTTCGGCTTCCAACTCGGCAAAAAAATTCTCTCGACCGTGAGCCTTGACCTCATCATAGAAAAACCACGGACCCTTGCGCTCTACGATGCCCATTGCAATCGCTAGACGTTGCAATTCCTTGTTGATATCGAATCCGATACCGCCTGTGGTCTTATTCTCAATGAAGTAAAAGTCACTCCACTGTTCACGGAAAGGAATGCCGAAACTGTTTTTGTAATTCTTGAAGACCATCGGGAAGCCAACTTGGACTTCACCTTCTCCGGTCTTTTCTGTGTACCGATCCTTGCCACGCCGAATGTAAAGACGCTGGCTCATGTGGTGTTTAACGGCGTGACCGCCGGGAGTATTTCCTGTCAGAATGTAATCTTCGATGGTAAATGTTTGCTCTAGTTCGTGATCATTTACTTGTTTTGCCCGAGCATCTAGTTTCATCGCCTCAACAAGATTACCTGCTTCTCTTTCTTGTTCTGCTTGCTCTGCCAACTCGTGAGCAGTGGCATAACTATCAATACCATCAACAGGAACCATCGCACAATAAACAGGTTCAACATTATCAGTTGGTTCAACTGACACAACTTTCCAACGAGCAGGGTTCTTAGACTTAGGCTTCCACCTATTTCTGTGTTCACTTAAAATAAAGAAGTGTTCTGGCAATTCTCCAACAGGGAATGAAATGTAATACCACTTCTTTTCAGTGTCGGCATTATACGACTTAGAAGAATAACTGTGTTCTTCTATTCCATTTGTCGCAAGGCCCAACTTGATACATACATCTCTAACAAACTCAATATGCTTTAGGTTTCCAGAACTAATGCCAGCAATACCATCTTTGTCTATATCGCCGTCTGCTGCGAAATAACCAGCCAGCCAACTAAACAAGAAACTGTCTGGTTCGTCTATATCAGGAAGATGCTTAAAGTAGTTGGGAAAACCGTAAACGCTAGTGTAGTCTTCTTTTTCTTTGATGTTGAAAGCATCGAAAAACGGCAGGATATCTTTGTCTTTCGGAGCGCTCTCATAAATGTTCAAAGAGCCATAACTCTGCATGGCGGTGCCATCTCCAAAAACAAAGCCCTGACATACTGCCCATTTAACAAGATCGAATTCACCAACATTTGTAATAGGGTGATTCGTTGTTAAAAAATCACCTGGCTTTAACTCATGCGTCGGAACCATTTCTGTCCTGCCAAGTTCATAACGAGTTCCAACACCATGGCCCAATCCATTAGTATTGGCTTTATGACCCTTGGCAAACATATAATGACGACCCCTCTGCAACCCTCTAGCAGCCGAAGTCGCATTGGCTACATTTGTTTCTTGCCCGCAATACAAAGCACAATGACACACGCCATACAACGGGCAATCATCGTTGGGGCAAGTTCCACGACCCAATTCGTGATTAGCATATGCACCTTCAGGTCTACTTACTGCCCCTGCAATGCGACGAACAGGCCAGCGGTGCTCTGCGTTTGCGCGAAGAACCTTGCGACGCTTTCCATATCTTTCTACCGTGATCTCCCACAAAGTATCTTCGCCATACTGATCAATCGGAGCATCAACCCACTTACCGTTTCTAGACAAGATTGTGTGCGTTTTACCAGCAAGTTCGTCTATTCTGTATAGACCTTGCTTCGTAATAACTTTTGTCTCTCCTGCAAGGCACACAATTCTATTGTAACCGGACATATCGGCACGAACATGATTGACATAAATACACGTCACGTTATAGAGATTAGCAAGCGATCCTACAACACGAACATTTCGTGACATGACCTTGGCCGCACCACCGTACATGGTGTTTTGATCCTCGAAGGTCGTCGCTTCCTTCTCTGGAGCAACGCCACCAATCGAGTCAAAACCAATGGCTGCAACCTCGCCCGACTTAATCAAGTGAATCATAATGTCGGTCGCTGCCTCGGCAGTTGGTGGCTGCGCCACAATCAGATTCTCGTCAACCTCTAAGCCAAGTTTCGTTGCCCAATCAGGATTGAAACGATGCTCAATGTCAATAAGAGCAACAACGCGCTCACCCTCGTAGGCTTCATAGATATCACGAAGGCCCATGAGCAACAGCGTCGTCTTGCCCGCACCCTCGGGGCCAAACAACTCGATCAATTTTCCAACGGGCCAACCACCCTGACCCATTGCATAACCAAGCGCGTATGAACACGCAGGAATATACTCAACTTCTGTAAGATTGTCTCCTGTCTGAATCACACTTTTTTCTGCGCCTTCTGGCGTAAACTTCTTGTTGATATCGCTGACCAACTTATTGATTTTGTTGCTACTCACTGCCAACCTCCGTGTTCGGTTCTACTATGGCGTTTTCTGCTTCATCGTTCCACTTAATCTCAAGGTATCGCACCTTGAAATTCGTATTCGTGCAGAACCAGCATTGATCAAGTGCGTAAGGACGCCACAAGGCTCCGCAGTATGAACACTGTTCAAATTGATAGTTTGATGATAGCACGGGCATGTTATTCCAGGTACAACAGATTAAAGAGCCTGACGAGTCTCACGCCACCATTCTCTAGTTTTTCAACATCACAGAGAACAGGTGTGCCCTTCTCAATATCATCTTGATAACGACCAAATACATCAGGGAATGCAACGATCTGAATACTTGGTTCAGTATCTTCTTCGTCACTTCCAACATACAATGGCAGTTGCAACCAGAATTGGCACATCGGCGCACCAGGGTTGCGACCACGCTTCGTTTTCAAGTCACGACGACTCTCAATCAACCCACCAAGTCGCGCTGTTTCCCCAGGGATCATAAAATCTTCACCAGGGTAGCGCATCTCTTTGGAGATGATTGGCATGTATTCTTCTAGTGGATCAAACGAAACGACCGTACCAAGAAATTCTTGCTCATTGTAGACCAGATCATCTAGTTTCAACTCATTGACATAATGATCAAAATTAGTGTGACGACTTCTGCACTCCTCACACTCTTCATCAATGTCACGCCACTCCTTGTTGTTGCTCAACTCGTTACGCATTGACCAATATTGATGCAATGCGATCTTCTTGAATGACCAATCTTGAGAATACTGATCAACTTCTGACACAATAGAGTCAAGCGCGCCCACACGAACCAATGACTCTACAGCGGTCTTCTTAAACTTTGACTTCGGCACGCGCTCTGCAAAATCAAACACATCATCAAACGGGCGAAGTTCTGTAAGTAGTTTTGCTCCATTGGCAACATATTTGATTCGCTTCAGGCCATAACGAATACGACCATCCTTGGTCAAGGTGAATCCCATGTCTGACTCATTAATATCAGGTGGCAGTACCTCGATACCAAGGCGGTGCGCTTCTCTGGTATAGACTTCTGTTTTTGCAGAGTCAGTCTGAAACAGCGCAGTAAGGTATTCAGTAGGCCAATAATGCTTTAGATACGCACCCCAAAATGCGATGATGGCGTACCCCATTGCGTGCGCTTTGTTGAACGAATTAGAAGTAGCAATACCATTAGCAATGAAAATATGCGGATCATCTACTACCAAATCATAAGTATCTTCTTCGCCTACATACTCGATGCTAATTATTTCTGATGCATTACTCGGGTAACCTTTTTCGCCCTTACGTGTTCTGTTGTTGTTGTGATAGTCATGCTTCTTGTGACAAGAAACACACAACATAGCAAGATTGCTGTGCTCATTGTTAGTTCTATCACCATCTAAATGTGCGCGCTCTAATCTTGACTCTGAACCATCGTGCCCACAAAACTCACAGTGGTCAAGGGCGTTTTGCGTCCACTCCATCAACTTAACAAAATTGCCGTCTCTATACGCATAATTAGACTCGCCGAATGCACCTTGCACAGCACCTTGTCGCTTTGGCTCGCTCTGCGACAACTTATAATCATACTGTGTATGCTCATACTCTCCGATAGTAATGAGTTTGTCGCCAACATTAAGCGCTTGTGTTTCTTGCAATCCGTCTAAAGTCAGATGCTTATGGTCTAAAGTAGATTTTATACTACGGCCATTTGCAAGGCGAATCCAGTATACATCATTCTTGCCTTGGTACAGCACATCAAGAATCTTGCAAGGCCGAATCCTGTCATCCGAATGAACAGTATAGGTGTAAGACCCGCGATTAGGGTCAAAGAATTTTTGTCGCCAAACGTAACAACTATTGCACAAACCTTTTGTGTAATACTTGGGCCGATACTCTGCTAGTTTATAGCCACAGTTGACACAAGGCCCTTCAAACCCTACAGGCTGATGCTCTAACTTATTAGGATACACCTTTCGATACAACTCATCTATTCTAATCTTGTAGTTGTTTCCGTGGGCGATGTGAACCTCTGTATCACCCGACAAGCAATATTCGCCTGTTTTTTCAAGGTCATCAAAAATCTTGTCCGAAGTCTCGTAAGGGACTTGATGATATTCCCATGCCCGTTGGCGCAAAGCCTCACGGTGCTTCGGAAATTCATAAGTCTTTTTCTTGCCGATGATCTTGCGGATATCGTCACGCTCTGTTTCGGTGTAGTCGGCCAACTCACCGAAAATCTGCATGACTTGTTCCTGGTACACAAAATGCGAATACGTTTCTTCTAGAATCTTGTCTGCTATAGGGTGATACTTCTTTGGTGGCAGCAGACCATGCCGACGCTTGAGATAAAGCGACAGCATGTTTTCGCCCGTGTCCTCATCTACTGTCCTCGTAATCCCAGGACGGAACACAGAAATCAATTCGGCAATCTCTTCCAGAGAGTTTGGCTTGAAATCCTTGATCAAGCCCATGAGATTGCTTGTCTCTAGTTGGAACACTCCAATGTTATTGCCGCCCCACAGCCCTCGAATCACATCTTGATCGCCGTAATACTTATCCCACTCATATTGCCAATCGTAAAAGAATGGCAGGTCAACATCATTGCGCTCGTGAATAATCTCCCACGCCCGCTTCAGCGTAGACAGGTTGCGCAACCCCAAGAAATCCATCTTGGGATAACCCAGGGCTTCAACCTCGTCCATCTCAAATTGCGTGCGCATATCGTTGTTGCGATAGCGCATAGGAATCTTACCAAGAAGCGACTCTTTATTGACGACAACACCGCCCGCATGAGCGCCTGTATGACGGCAGTTAAGAAACAGGTCGTTCATCAACTCGAACAAGTAAGGATACTTGTTGCGCCAATAGGCTAGTGCCTCTTGATTCTCTGGTCGCTCTGCTACTTCCTTCCAGGTAACATCAACACCAACGTCGAAATTCCATATGTTCTCGATAACCTCTGACATTTTGTTGGACTCGTTGATCGGAATCTTAAGACCGCGAGCCAAGTCCCGCATCATTTGCTTTGGCTTCCAGCGGTTAATTGTACCAATAGTTGCTACTGCATACTCTCCATACTTTTCACGAAGATACTCAATTACTCTGTCTCGACCTTCTTCCTCGAAGTCGATATCAATGTCTGGCAGTGCATCTCTACCAGGATTGAGAAATCGCTCGAACAACAAACCTGTCGCAACAGGGTCAACCTCGGTAATGTCGAGAACATAAGCAAGCAAAGAACCACCACCAGAGCCTCGACTAGGCCCGGTTGCAATCCCCTGGTCTTTTGCCCACTTGACAATATCAGCCATCATCAAAAAGTAACCCGCCAAGTCTTTTTGAGTGATGACCTTCAACTCAAATTCAAGTCTTTGAACGTACTCTTTACGCTTCGACTTTTTCTGAACAGTAGGAAAAATTTTGCGCTCCAAACCCTCTTGGGCTTGGTCGATCACCTTCATTGAATCTGTTTTAGCATTGTCGAAGAACACAGGTGTCGCTCTATCATACGGAAGCGACACATCTACTTGCTTGTAGATTTCAACAGTGTTCTCAACAGACTCTTTGACAATTTCTTCTGGAAGATACGAAAGCCTGCTGACTACATCTTCTACAGGCTTGACGTCAAGTTGAGCCTCGCCATATTGGTAACGAGACTCATCATGCAAATCTTTGCCTATGCTAACTGCCGTGACTAATTCATGCTTCTGCCAATCTTCAGGACGCAAGTAATGCGAATCTGACACAGCAATCGTAGGCAGACCAAACTCTGAAGCAATCTCGACAAGCCGAGTATTGACCTCTTTCTGAATGTCATCATCGAAGGTATGCAACTCTACATAGAAGCGATCTCCGAAAATATCAAGCATTCGAGAGATTCGCTCAATACCCTTGTCAGGGTTGCTCAGGTCGTGATCTTCACGAATGTACTTTGTGACGACTCCAGAAAGACAACCACTCGTTACAATCAAACCCTCGTTATACTTTTCTAGCAACTCCCAATCCATGCGGGGGTCGCCGTACCAAGTGCCCTCTGTCCAAGCCAGCGTCGAGAGCGTCCAGAGATTTTCCAGGCCACGATTATTGAGTGAGAGCAGCGTAATATGGTCATGCTCGGAACGCTTCTTGCCTTTCTTGTCATGGCGGCTATCCGCAAAATAACCTTCCATGCCAAAGATAGGCTTGATGCCTCGATCATAACCAAACTTATCTGCCTGAATATGACCAGAGCACTCACCGTGGTCTGTAATCGCAACCCCTGGTTGCTCAATTTCCTTCACCCAATCAAACAGTTCTCCGATAGGCGAAATGCCATCTAGGAAACTAAACTCTGTGTGAAGGTGCAAGTGGACAAATTCTGGTCTTGGCACAGCGACCCCCGTGCTACTTGACTAGACTACTCTCCCTGCATTTCCTTGCGCAGACGACGCAGACGCTCCATCTCGTCTTCCTCGTCGTCATCATCGTCTGCATCTGCCTCTGTTTCTGTTGACGATGCACTCTCGTCACTGCCCTTGCTCATAAACACTGACAGCGGATTGTCATCGTCGTCATTAGAGGTTTCAGTATCAGACGACGGTGCAGGCTTAGGCTGATTCTGCGATGAACCATTGTCATCAACAGAAATGCCATAGGCTTGCGCCAACTCGGGAAGGTTGCGGGAGTAGTAGCGATCCCCACCAAGACGCTCAATAAACGATTCAAGGTCTGGCATGTGGGGAGTGTAGTGATCGAAACTAATCGGCTTCGGGGTTTGTGGGAACGCAATGTATTTTGTGTCCCGCCCCTGGCCATCACGGCGAACCTTAATGTCGTAGTTTACCCACGACCCTTCTTCTTCGCCGTATTCTTCTTTGTACTCACGCTCGATAGCGTACAGGTACTCCCAAAAGTTGCTCGGGCTTTGGTCAATGATGGCAACAAGTGGACGCTGACTCTCTTCCGAAGCGCCAGAATCAGAATCAGTAGCCGTGTAAGTTTGCATCACGTCTACAATCTTGTTGCCCTTTTCACCCTTGACCTGACTGCGAAGGGCCACAATTCCGTAACCCTTCTGACGACGGCGCACGTCATTGTCACAGAGCGGGCAGTCTTTCTGAAGTTCCTTGCGGCACAAAAAGCCGCGACGCTTCCCGTCAGCGCACTCCACGTTATCGTGAATGTAAGGAACCAGAACCTCGTTAGAAGTGGTCAAAAAACGAATGATTTTCTGTTCGCCATTCTTCCACGAAACGAAATTAGGGCGCTCATAATTCGTGAACGACCCTGTGCTCTGTAGATTGTCAAGACCTTTTCTTAGGGCCATGCTTGATCCTCCATGTGTTAAAGGTTTGGCAAAAGGCTGATCCAGCCTAGTGAATGCCGTTACCAAATTTGAGGAAGTATCGTGCTAGTTTCGTTGTAGCGCTTTTCCTTTCTTCGGGGTCATCAAACAAACCTTGAGCGACATAGTAAATCGCTTTGTGCGTTGCAGGCTTCTCACTCTCTGGTATGAGAAAAATGCACCCCCACCAATGCTTTTCCAGAAGTAAGTGATCTGACTTCGTGAAGCCTAACTTAATCTCTTGATCAAGACCGAGCGCCCAAAACGCAGTCTGAAAATAGGGCAACCACTCTACGACTTTGTGCTGGTCTACATCACAATCCTCGTGCAAGTAATACACGGGGTAAACGCGCTGGTTCTCTGCATAATCTTTTGCACTCTGTTCGTAGTAATCTTCATGCTCTCGCTCTTCTTTGTTGATCGTGGTGTGTGTTGGTGCAACTTTAATCGTGTAGTCGTCAAACGACTTTTGCCTACGCAATCGTTCTAAGACTACTGCATCTAACACAACTTCCGGTTTTTGTATGGAGTTGTAATATGATCGCTTGTCCGGGTCGCCCAGCCAGCGATAGGCCAATTGTACCATACGAAAGCGCTCTAAGTCAAATCTCCCATTCTCTGAAACATCAGGGTGATACTCTTTGCACTTTTGTCGATAGGCACGTTTGATATCGTCTTGTGTCAGATCAGGCAAGACATTGCCATTATCATCAACAAGACCAAGAATTTTGTAGTAGTTGTTGACGTCTTCGATTTTAGCAGGCTCTTGCTTCTCTTTTACCCCGACCTCTGTAACGTCTGGCAAAAGAAAAGGAAAGACCTCGACACCAGGCACTCTATGAATCTTATGCTTCAAGCCTTGTTTCATCACAACAACTCGTAAAGATCAGTGTAGAATCTCTTGTTTTCAAGGGAGCGAGACAATTCTCGTACAGACAAATCTCCAGGGTCTACGCCATCACCCAAGACAGGGATGACGTAAAGATTAGAATGGTACTTTAACTCACCACGCAGAATTTGCAGCGTTCGTTTTTTACCCGCCTTGTCATCATCAAGCCAAAGATAAACGCTGTCAAACTCTTTCATCAGATTGATCTGTGCATCAGAAACACTAGTGCCAAACGTGGCTACAACATTTTCAATCTCTAGTGAACGCAAGTAAAGCGCAGACAGCGGTGACTCAACAACAATCAGTGATTCATCATGTTTGCATGAGTCATAGCCATACAACACAGAATCTTTGGGGAAACCGGGACTATTTTTATACTTCGGACCTTCGGCTGCATCATTTATCTTACGCTTCTGCCAACCCCGAAGTTTGCCCTTGAAAAATACAGGGATAACAACACGGCGCTGCGTTTGAAATGTCTCTGTTTCGCCAACAACAATTTTTTCTCGATGCCGCGCATCTTCTCCTGTGCGCATGAACATCTGTACCCACTCGTCCACCCCTCGACTCGCTAGGTATTCTGAATAGCCTTCCCAGCGTGCAATAACGCTATCGGAATACGAAGGCAACTCTTTGCTGATTGTCCCGCCTTCTTGAAAGAGTGCTTCGAGTTTATTGACGATAGCCTCTTTCGACAAGTCCTGTGGTGTAAGAGACTTGCCAAGAATCTTGAAGGCTTCAACCTGTGAGACACCAAGCGAATATTGTGTCAGTTGAACAATATCGCCACTGCCACAGACGAAACAATTCCAGACGAGTTTATTTCTGTTGAGGGCAAATGAGGGGTTGGCGTCGTTATTGTTGTGCAAACCCCAAGGTAGCGGACACGAACAAATCACTTCCTCATACCCTGGGTTCTTTAGATTCTCGACCCCCAGGACGTTGAGCAAATAATCTTCCACATCAAGATTTTGGCGTAACTCATCAACGACTTCTTTGCGTCGTTGTCTTAAATCAGTCGGAGGCATCTCGATACTCCCGCAACATTTCTAGGCGAGTCTCGTTCTTGAGTTTCCAATCCAAAACCCAAGTCTCAATCTCTGTTCTACGAGACTTCATCGTTTCTAGAAGAATGTGTCCACTTCTGCGCATCTCTCTTGTCGCAGACAAAGCAAAAGCAAAGTCTACGATACGCTCAATCTCGGATGAGCCCGCAATGTTGTAAAGTTGCCCACGCCCCTTGTTCTCTTTTTCGTGCATACGATTAAACTGTGCAGCCATCACTGTCGCAAAATTGTGTTCCTTGGTGAGCGCAGCGATATCACTAACAACATCGTCAACACGCTCTTTTGCATCAGCAGCAGGATTTTGTGGTGTAATCCATGAAAGTTGGTCGATCACAATCATGTCACAATCAAAAAACGCTGCACGGTGCATCAACTCCGTGGCCGTGCGCTCGTGGCGGCGCATGGGCGCGTCCACGATCAGCCCCTCGATCTGCTGTGCAGCCTCTCGGCCCCGCTCCAAGGCTGCGCGCTCGTCGTGGGTCAGCGTCCCGCGCTCATAGCGCACGTAGGGCACACCCGTCAGGATGCTATCCAAACGCTTCAGCGTCATTTCTTTTGTGTTCTCTAATGAAGCGAAATAAACCTTCGTGCCATTCTGTGCTGCACGAAGCGCAATGTTCGACAATGCCAGGGATTTGCCAATACCCGTGAACCCAACAAAGACAGCAAACTCACCAGGATAAATGCCATTCAGGTGATCATTGAGCAAATCCCAGCCAAGATAAAAACCCGGCTCAAGACCTTCTACATTCTCTCGAACCTTAGAAAAATACTGTCGAACACGGTCATCAAATGTCTCTGCGTATTCTTCAAACCGACGAGTCTCTGCCGTGTCTAACTGAATCTTAATGAGTTTGTTTACTGTGTCATACAGCGCTTCGTTAGGATCATCAACTGATTTCTTGCCACCGTCAGTAAACGCCCGCTGTACGTTGACCCGTGTATACCGCTCTTTGATCTTGTCGATCAAATGGTCAATCAGATATTCCTCGTCAGGAACATCATTTTCTTTGAACCACGTTTCAAACTCTTCTTCGAGTAGTGAACGTGGCGGTGCGTCAATCAGACCACTGCGGTAATAATAATCCAGCGAGAAGTTGAAAATGTCTCGAACATCATGCTCAAAGAAAACCCTGTCTTTTAACCCTCTGTCTATAATCTTACTAAGACTCTCTGGCTTACTGAAATGCTGAACAAAATGAGCCTCAAGATGCATCGTAGTCCACTCTATAGGCTATAGACTGCACGAACATGAACAATGCCGCAATCAACCCTGTAACAATAAAAAACCACTGCAAGCCTAAGAAACTTACAAGAAATCCCAAAGCATAACCTGTGCTCCACAGGATCATGCCCTTTGGCGAAACTCTGAGTGACCTAAAGAACCGGGCGCGTTTCACCGTTTTGTATCTCTTGTAGGCTGCGGTTGTTTGCATTTTCTCTCCAATCACGACCCTCGACGTAGTGGAAAATGCAACGCTCCACCAAGAGGCTAAATACAGCCTTGCCATACCCCTGCTGAAGATGGTGCTTATCCAAATTCGTTGTCAGGAAAATAGGCTTTGCGTTGATCACTCGCTGTCGAAGGACGTGATCGAAAGTGCTTTCTTCTAGATTGCTCTTGGTCTTATACTCCTTGCCAAGATCATCAAGAATGAACACGTCACTCTTTAGAATCTTGCCTTCAAATCTGGCCTTCTCTTTGTTGTCTCGCCAACCCTTCGTGAACATATCTATAAGTTGGTTAAACGTAGAGAAGTAGACCGAATAGCCATGCTTGACCAATTCTTTGGCGATAAGTGAAACAAGCATACTTTTGCCCGTTCCGTACTCTTCGCTAGAATAAATCAAGCCCATACCTGACTTGATCATCTTACGATGATTGTCTAGGTACGTCAAGGCTAACTTTTTTGCTTTGGCATCACCTTGGTAATCATCAAAGTCAAGCCGTTGGTACAACATACCAATGTTGGCATTGAGGTATAACTTGGTCAACTGTATCTGTTCTTCACAGTCACAGTCATGCCAAGCACCGCGAAAATAATACTGACCTGTATTCTCACACGTTACACAGCCATCCTCGACAGAGGCAGGCAAGTCCGGGTAATAAGAATACAGTACATCAGCATCTTCATCTGAAAGAAACTGTGTCTTAATGTCAATCATTGAACATACTCAGGAACGCATCGGAATTAGTGGCTTGCTTCTCAGATGACTGCTCGCCAATCTTTTTTAACTCTTGTGCTTCGTGGTACAACTGATCCACGATCCACGAAGCATTATTGGCGAACAGAGACGTACCCTGGACTTGGTTGTTCCACTTGCCACCGTAGTTGTCAAACAAAACTTTTATGATGAGGAAGGAGTCTTGCCCATACTTCTTGTAGAAGTTAAAGGCAAGACCCTTCCCCTTCTTATCTAGAGGATAATTATAGCCGAACTCTTCTTTGAACTTGCCCAGAAAATACTTTACTAGGTCAGTTTCGTTGCCGTCAGAAAAACTCACACCAAGTCGCTTGGCAACTTTATCCTCTAACACAATCACTCCATTGAGACTAGGAGAGTGTAATCAGGCTTTGTGCCTTCTGTTCTCGTTGTGATACTTGCAAACCTCTTGGAAGTTTGCGATCATGTTGCGAATTGTCTGGTCTTCATCGTCCACATCATCAAGGGCATTGCCAGAATCAACAATGCTAATGACGTGATCCCGATTGAACAGCATGAACACTTTTTCATCGGTAAGGCAGAGTTGAATGAACTTTTCGTCTACCCCGGACACCATTCCGCGATACACGTCATAACTGCTTACCAATTCAACTTCACGCTCTTTTGCAACCAGAAGTGCAAGATTGCGCTCAAACATAATGTCTTCTGGCTGCGACAGTTTCTTCGTCCGGCCCTTCTTCTGAAATTGTGGCCCGGTCTTCTCCAACTCGTCAACAAAAGCGGAGACGAATTCTGCCAACTCTGTCTTTACATCGTCTACATGCATATGGCTTCTCTTTGATTTAGTTTCGTAGGTTGCTACAACATTAGAATCGGTACTAGTCAATGCGTTTCTCCCGTGTCAAAATTTTATCCACAGCCTGTAGTTGCACCGCAAGTGGGGCACGTCATGCACGAGCCAGAATTGATCATCTGACCCCCGCACTCCAAACAGACCTCGACTTCTTCTGAACTGCCATTCTTACTGAAATGAACTCCGTTTGCACTGACCTCCTGTTCATCATTATCGTCTGCAATGTCATCTAGGCTTGCCATCTTCTCGTCAACAGTGTAAAGGTTCAAAGATTCTCTGAACGACTTGTCAGTGTAGTCAATGGCAAGACGCTTGAAAATATAGTCGATCAATGAACTACTAAAGCGAATGTCCGGGTCATCAGTCAAACCGGCTGGCTCAAACTTCACATTGACAAACTTATTTACGTATTCCTTGAGAGGAACACCGTGTTGCAAGCCAATGCTGATAGAAACAGCCAAAGCATCCATGAAACCAGCAAGCGTCGAACCTTGCTTGCCAAGTTTCACAAAGATTTCGCCAACATCGCCATTCGGGTATTCACCCGTAGTGAGATACCCTTCTGACGTGCCAACAGTAAATTTCGTCGTCTTACTGTTGCGCGTTCTCGGCAACTTCTGCCGCTCTAACACAGGACGCTCACTCTTTTCTTGCGACTCTGGCTCTGACTTTTCTTCTTGCTTCTTACTAGAAAGCGGCTGCTGGAATTTAGAGCCGTCCCGGTAGATGGCGATAGCCTTTAGACCGAGTTTCCATCCATCATAATAGACACGGAGAATGTCGTCAACAGTGGTTTCTTCTGGAAGATTCACAGTTTTGCTCATGCTTCCAGAAACAAATGGCTGAATCGCGGCCATCATGTGAATGTGCCCGTAAGAACGAATAGACATATCGCCAACAGCGCACTCAAACACTTTCAAGTGCTCAGGGTGATGCTTAATATGTGGCGCATTCTTGATAGAGCCACTATTATCATAGATGTGATTCTGAATCTCTTGAATCTGCGTGTGAGAATACCCAAGACGCTCCAAAGCAATGGGAACAGTATTGTTCACCATCTCCATCATGCCGCCGCCGACCAACTGCTTATACTTGATCAGCGAGAAATCAGGCTCAAGGCCAAGAGTATCAGCATCAAGGAAGAAACTAATTGTCCCCGCAGGAGCAATCACGCTTGCCTGCGCGTTACGAACGCCAA
>LFCJ01000879.1_pt1 | contig 19828 bp, 31 predicted proteins | sample 643141 | NCBI WGS metagenome assembly LFCJ01 (sample SAMN03766243, study PRJNA286221) | soda lake metagenome | biome: soda lake; feature: Kulunda steppe; material: water; isolation source: sample B1-Br-g2 brine of Lake Bitter-1 | place: Russia: Kulunda steppe | collected 2010-07
AGGATGCATAAAGACCGACTCCCTGCTACGGCCGGGACGTCCGTACCTAGACAGGGGGGAATGTAACGATACATATCCCTATCGATTGGCAAGCGCGGTATCCAAGACGGAGCTCTGTCTTTTTACAAGACAGCGGATCTTGATCCAGAGAAAAATTACATTTTGCTGCACCCACCCACATGGTCAGGAGGCTGCAGCAACTTGAAAATCTCAGCCTTGCTGATGGCTGATAAGCCTATGATTTTGTGCGCTCTGGACACTCGATCATGCATCATACTACACCGTGACCAGCCTAGTACCAAGGTGTCAATGGTGTCCATTGTAAGGGAAAAATCCCTTGCTTAATAATGTGACTTTTTAGAGGCAACACAGAGAGCAGTGCTGCTTTTATCTTGCCTGAGCAGCGAATCAAAGCACCACTGCTGCCCAATCAAACGCGCACAACTAGTGCCTGGCCGCACATGTCTGGTTCGTAGCTGCTACCTTGTGTTATGCATTTTGGTACAATGTTAAACAGCTCGTGTGTTGCACGGTTGCACATGCTTGGTTGGACTTGCAGGTTTTTGGTCCATATTATGAAGCAGCTAGTGTGTTACCTGGTTACGTGTTTGGTTGGCAGCTGCTGGCTTGCATTATGCGTGGTGTCATGGTGCATGTCATACCAACATGGTACATAGCAGCTTGTGTGCTGCCACTTGTGTCTTGTGCTCTGTCTTTGTGACTTTTTCACATAAGGGTGGTATACACACGGATACACAAGGGTAGCGAGGGGGCCCCCAGCCTGGTTTCTTGGCTGCCTTAAGAATGTTGGTACTCAGCACGTGTTAAGTTAATGGTCGAACTCCACGTGTCTGCCTGTCCCTTGACAGGCACGGCAGCGCAGCATGACTTATGAGCAATGCAGGCCCCATAAGCAGACTGCGCATGCCACGGAAAGGGTCCTCTTTGCAGCTCAGCTATGCTCCACCAGGATGAATGCTTCCCTTGCGTACCTACTCCTTGCTCCTGCCTGGCCGTCCCGTGCTGCAGGGGTGTGCTGCTTCAGCCACGTCGCCAACTTCCTGACAGAAGCAACCGGATTTTCAGAGACCTTCAAAGGTGTGCTGTCAGAGGCATGACTTTGGTCAGAGCCGCAAAAAGTACCACAGAGGCTTTTCTTGTTTGTTCCCCCTGAGGGGTGGCGCTTCCAAGGGGTTGTGAGGGTCATTTCAGAGATCAACGAGGGTCACGACAAAGATCCAGGGCGGTCATGAGGGTCATCTCAGAGATCAACGAGGGTCATGACATAGAACCATGACGGTCATGAGGGTCATCTCAGAGATCAACGAGGGTCATGACATAGATCCATGACGGTCATGAGGGTTATGTCAAGAGATCAACAGCGATCATGTCTCTAGACATGGCGTCCACGATTAAGATCTTGTGGAGGTTGGGCCATAAGTTCTGTCCAGATAAAAGGGCCCATGTGCCTCTTCAAAGGAACCTGATTCTTTACCCTCTGATTGAGCAATTGGGATGCATGCAAGGGTGCTCACGACAAGCTTTCCTCCCAAGGTGCGCACCTTTTGGATTAGCCAAGCATTGCTTTATAGCATGCAAAAATGTGTGTCTGTGATGCGCCGGCATCTGCATCTTCCCCCTCCTGCTGGACGCGCACTTCATCACACCCTTCCACAGGGAGATTGCGCACCTGTCGGGCTTTAAGGGTGCCAGCAAGGGTGTGATCTTGAAACTGCTGAATCCGTGAGTGCAGGGGGTGCATGTGGTGCATGCCCTGTTGCGGTGTGCAGGCTGCCTTTGTACCGCCAGTGCATGGTGTGCACATGCACGTGGGTGACCCGAGACTTGTGTGTGAAACGCAGGCAGGAGGTCAGTGGGCTTGAGCAATGTGGCACTGATTGATGCCAATTGGCTTAAGCAATGTTGCACTGAATGATGCCAGTGGGATCGAGTAATGGGCAGTGACTGACGCCAGTGGGCTTGAGCAACGTGGCCGATACTGATGCCAGTGGGCTCGGGCAACATTACGCTGACTGATGCCAGTGGCCTCGAGCAACATTGCATTGACTGGTAAACACAGGCAGGAGGTCATGCCAGTGGGCTCGAGCAATATTGCACTCAGCCTTCATGACGCATGAGGCAACATGTGTGGCTTGAATGAAAACGGCCTTATGGATGGACGTGCATGTGATCACCCTTGCTACACCCACCCACGCATCTGCACACAAACATGTTCACATGCGCTTATTTGCAACAGGCGCAACAAAGGGATAGCGGTGCTGCTCATTCCTGGCGGCGCGTCTGAGGTCCTGCTTTCCGAGCCTGGATTTTATAACATTGTGCCCTCTTTTCTTATTTTTGGCATGCTTTTCTGCTGCTCTGGTGGCATGCTGTGGACCCTCACTTTTTCTTACGTTGCGTTGGATGTCTGGCATGTGAGGTATCACATGTCACTTGCTTCCAGAACGCAAGCCCATCTCACATTTCAGTAATGCCTGTTACCAGGGCTCCTGATCCATGGAACCTTCACCCCTCTTGACCTGAGCTGCACTTCTTGTGCATGCTGCCTGGCCTGACCAGAACTTGAGCTGCACTGCCTGTGCATGTTTCCTTGCTTGCTCTCCCGCCCGGGCACATGAGCTGCTCGCCCCTGCTCTTAGCCCCAACAGCGAGCCCGCCTGTAAGAGCTGCGCACGTACACACTTGCTCACACACACGCACACACACATACGCACACACGCGCACGCACCTGGAATGGCTCTGGCGCCAGACGCGAGTTCCTGTGGCGCACAGGCATGTGCTGCGGCTTATGGTCGCCCCACGACAATTTGGGTCGGCTGGGAGTTCTTTGATGCAATGCCCCTGTGTGTGCTGACTGGCAAGACTGGGTCCTGCCCTTGCTTGTCTTTTGAGTTGGTTTTGGTTGCAGGCCTGTTTTGCCTCAGATTAGCTGCCCTCATTTGGCAGGTACAGCTTTGCAACCTAACCTTGTGGAGAGTCATGCCTCAAACCTCGCTTCACACAGTAGTTTGGCATGTTGCACATGGCCTGCCCGTGAAGCCAGTCATGCCCCAAACCTCAACCTCAACATCTATACTTGTCTAGTGAGCCCCTGTGCCTACTTCCGTCCTTTCCTGTCCTCCTCTTGAGCCTCTCCTGTCCCCCCCTTGCACTTCTACACTTGTCCTTGTGGGCCCCTTTGCCTGTCTAGTACTCATTGTGGCCTACTTGTGGGTTGCACCTACTTGTGAGGCCCCCATGCCTACTCAGTGTGCTCCCCGTCCTGATTGAGCCTGCATTTGAGACCCCGTGCCTGCTCCCGTGCGCATCTAACCCTGCACCCTTGGATTGGTGTCCCCATCCTGGACAAAAGGCCAGGCCAGGCCTGGTGATGCTGGGGCCAGGCCTGATGATGCTGCGCCCACACTCGCAATGCCCATTTGGCACATGCCTGTACTTGCATGACCTGCTTGGCCTATTGATGCTGTGTACACACTCGAAATGACTGTTTAGCGCGTGAGCAGCAAGGTGATGTGCAGGCACAGCCGCTTAGGGAGCACCTACCTCCTTCTTCCATAGCAAGGCCCGCAACCGGCTGTGCAACAGTTGGTCAGGCAAGCTGGTGTACTGCTTCAATAAGCTGCAGCTGCTCACAGCTTCCTGATCTGGTATCTGGTGCATACAAGGAGGCAGTGGTGGGTTGGAAGTATGGAGAGGGTGGTGAGGAGCAGGCTGGGCAGGAAGAGAGCGATTATGAGTTAGATCCCCAGGTGAAGAGATTACAGAGGAGGAGGAGCTAGGAAGTCAGGAGGATGCGCAGTTAGGGAGTGATGAGGAAGAGGGGGAGGGGGATGCCCACGGGAGAACACTCAGCTGCTCAGTGATGATTAAGAAGACATGGAAGACAGCGAAGATGAGGGTGCAAGGAGTGAGCCAGAGGGCAGAGCAGCAGAAAGGGAAAGAACAGCATCTTTTGCTTTGACGCGCTCTAGGCACCTGCCTGAGGAGAAAATCGCGAAAGCTAAGACAGGAAGAGGAGCCTGAGGACTACTAATGATTTGTCTTTCTCTGGTTTATGAAAGCTATTTATTTTACAGTTGATATTGGGCAGGTCTTCAACGATGCTGAATCAAGTTATAAACATTTTTTGGGGTCCTACTAGCAAATTTGCTTTAAAGTAGTACTTTGCTCTCTGACACACATTGTGACTACCGTTTTTATGTGCCACACTTGTTCTTCTTTGACACACTTTACTCTTTCTTTGGTACACCTGCCAGATGTGAGGCCTTGCACGCCCGCAGCCTGAACTTACACAGAGCAAGGCACGACACAGAAATCAAAATTCATTCTAAAGACTGCTTGCCAACATAGTTTTCATCACAAAAAAGACTTATTATATGTACCTTGAAGGCTGATTTGAATCCTAACTTTACATGTGCGCACGTGCGTTCTTGGCTGTATTAGGCTTTGTAGGGCTTCTCTCTATAATGCATTCCGTTTTCCATGTATGTAAGGCCCTATGCTTGCATCTAGCACAAGGCGTCTACAGAAATGTTATTGAGCAGAGACGGTGACCTGCCAACGGCTACTGTCTGGAAGACCGTAGCGTAGCCATAGCGTGCAACCCTGGATATTCACGAGTATATAATCATAACAATATACAGGCATTCGTTTTTGAACAGCACTTAAACGATGTGTTAGTGACTCAAAACAAAACTCACATCATGAAGGTGAAATACTGTACAGTCGTAAGATACATGGCCTGATTACCGATTTAAAGCCTTTAGCAAACTAAATGACATTCCCTCCAATTGGAAGCGCTTGAAGGCTAAGCCAATCATCCTTGATACCATCCTTCTTGGTGTGAGAGGCCCAATCTATACCACTAAGTTTTGCATCATCTTAAAGATCTCAGCCATGATCCACAAAGAGCCCACAAGATGGTCCTGAATTACATGCTCACTTCGTGCATTACATGCACAAACTCACTACAATTTCAAGTGCCCTTGGACATAAACATTTGATATCGATGTCTTGGTCTGGGGCAGGAGGGTGCCTTGTTACTTCATGATCCCCTACACTTCTTATTTCTCCATGGTGGAGGTACATGAGGCTCTTCAGGCCATTGCGTCTCCTTTTCCTTAATTGAAGGAGGGAGCTTTTCGTTGCTTGGTTATTTTGTAAGTCTTCTCTTGCTCAACCTGTAACCTATCTCTTGTAATTCATATACCTCGGCCAAGCATGTTTTCCTTGACATGCTTGTGCCTGCCTAGTGTCCAAACGAGAAGGAGTCTGATGTTCAAACAAGGTGAAGTGATTGGGAGCTTGCGGCCACATAACAAAGCGCAAATCATAATGCAAGGCGCCTCTCATCTCATCTCATCAGCGCCTCTTGGACTTAGAAAGTAGAAGGATAAGGAGAGGGAGGAAGGTTCACGATCAGTCGAATGCATCATAGAGGCTATGGCACCTCTCAAAACAATAAGGCCTGGAAAAAGCTCAGGTGAGTTCTCCACTGTTGAGCTTGTGAACACACAAAAACTGCTTAGCGAGTCTTGCAATGAATTGAAGCAAATGCTATGAAGATATTGTAGTATCCATTCCAGCAACCTGTGTCAAACTAGCCATCGAGGCCTGTGAGCAATGAGCGTGCCCATCAGGGCTATGCAATTTGGGCAGTGGTGCAGGCTGGGCACATCCACTGATAGTTTGTGACAGCCTTTCCTTGCTGAGGGCCACTAGACATGATCTTTGCTATGCACAAGACCATGCACACCTGGAGAGCCACTCTTTGCATTGCACAAGACCATGCACACCCGGAGAGCCACTCTTTGCATTGCACAAGACCATGCACACCTGGAGAGCCACTCTTTGCATTGCACAAGACCATGCACGCCTGGAGAGCCACTCTTCGCATTGCAAAAGTGCCTTGAAAGGCAAGGAGTGCTGAACCACGTACTGCTCGCATCACATGGCAACGCAAAGAAAGCCACAAAGGGCAAGCGGTCTTGGTGTGGGATGAGTGAATGGAACTTGTCACGTTGACCTTGGATCAATGGCAAGCCATGCTGGCGCATCTCATCTGCTATTTGACATACCTCGCTGAGCCTGCGGTGCTGTTGCGTGCTCACCTGCATGCTGCGCCTGCTGTAGCAGAGGCTGTGCAGCAGCATGCCCACCTGCCTGATGCATTTGCGGCTGTGGCGGCTGCGCAGCGGCATGCCTGGCTGCTGGCTGCGCCTGCTGCCGTGGCAGCTGTACAGCAGCGTGCCCAACAACGTGCTGCGCCTGCTGTTGCCACGGCTCCTCTGGGGCGCGATTGGCTGCTAGTTGCGCGCGCTGCTGTGTGCTGTGGCAGCTGTGCACTAGCGTGCCTAGCCGCTGGCAGCGCCTGCTGCTGTCTGGACGCTTGTCGCTGCCTAGCTGCCTCAAGTGCAGTGTCTTGGGCTGCTTGCAGGCGCTGTTTCCTTGTGGTCCACTGGAGTAGCACACTGTCAGCCGGTACACCAGGAGGCATGGAGCAACAGAGCCCCCGACTTACGGATGGGGTGTCTCCAAAGGTACCTGGCACGTGATCTGCAAGAGCGCGGGCCTCATCTGTGTCACGCAGTCTCGAGCCCTCTCTCCGCGCCTCCTGGTGGCACACTTCTTAAAAGTTGAGGAGTGCAGCCTGCCTCTCTGGTTCCAATTGCTTGCCTGGGCATGTGCCCAGGGGCATGGCCTCTGGCTCATCTACGTAGTCATCAGTACCAGCAGAGCTGCTACTACTGCTTTTGCTGCTGCTGCTGCTGCTGCGACTGCTCCTGCTGATTAGGACAAACGGGGGTGGCTCTCTGAGGTGCTGCTGGGGAGGAGGAAGAGGTGCCAAGGTCGGGCTTGGACTCACCAGATCAATTACTCTAGGCAAGTGTGAAATAGCGGCTGCGGATATGCAGCAGGAATTTGTTTAGGGATGAGCCCCGGGGATCCAAAAGAAAAAGGGCACAAGCCTTCAAAAATAGCGACCCTTTGGATGCCAAATGCATTTTTGGCTTCAAAACAAGAAGAATTGATCGAGCATTCCAAAAGAAGGAAGTCACATCTTCTCTTGTCGATATGGTTCACTTTTACTCAAGTCATGTGGGTGAGCCTAGTAATACCTTCGTCCGAAACGCCAGCCATCGGCCACACCCCTGCAGAGACCCGTTGGTCTAATAACTAATGTAAAAATATTTGATTTATTTCAACATTTAAGTCATTTTTGCTGCATAATGTGTATCGCCATGCATGCATACCGTGCATGCATGTATTCACAATTGCTCTCCGGCAAGTGGCGACGTTCATTGGCTAAATCTTAAGTTCAAATGTAGCCCAGCACAGGGATCCATCTACAGCCTGAAGATGGAATCAAGGGTACTGCTTCAAAAGAAGGAGCAGGAGATTAACCAATTGCGTGAGGCAGCTTTGATAGAGCTGGAGCAGCGAGTGAGTATCTTGGATCCTACATTCAACGCATGTATTGAGATTGCTTGCTGACATGTGTTAAATTGAATGGTCAACTGACACGCCCAGTACGCTGCCAAGGAGCTGGAGTGCCACGAGCTGCTTGAAAAGGTGGGTTGCTTGAGCTAGACTCCTTTACATAAAAGTTTGTAGAAAAGCTTTTATGTTTACCTGTGTGTGACCGCGCACCGTGTGTGCATGTGCGCATAAGCATACAGTGTACATGCATTTTGATGAATGTGCCAATCAAGATAGTGTGCCAGCTTACGCATTCCATGGCACCCAATGGCAGACAACTCAACAAAGCAATAAAGCATGGAATCGCCTCCTGTTCTCCTGTTCTGTGTAACCAACCAGTGGCACTCCCACATGGCATGATAGTTAATGGCTGCTTGAATGCCGTACATTTACGCATTCATGAATTGGCACACAAATAGGCATGCGTTCGCAAGCCCAAATTTTGTTAGTGAAATTGAGGTTGAGTGTTGATTCCCTTGTGCAATCTGCCTGTCTACGCACCCATCTCTGTGAACAAGCAAACAGCGGCGCTCTGTCAACCAAGAAAATCAAAAATGTGAGGGGCGCATGCTTGCCAGCCATCCTAGCATGGGCAACCGCTTCAGGGATTTAACAAAACACATTTGAGCTTCCCATCCATCCAACCTTGATGACCACCCTGGCCCCTCCACTCCGTTGCAGTTCAATGTCCTTCAGGCAGACTTTGAGTACAACTTGCAGCTGCTAGAGGACAGGGACAGGGAGCTGCAGCAGTATGACTCAGACGCCGCAGTGCAGGCGGCCACCCTCGCGGACAGGGCCCGGCAGGTGGCCGAGCTGCAGGCGGCGTGCGAGGAGGCGCAAAAAGGTGTGTTGTGTGATCTATGGCTGCTGGAGCAGAGGTGTGCTGTAGGTCGGGAGAAGGGGGGGGGAGTGAAGAGAGGTGGGCGCCATGGCAGCGTGGGGTGGCATGGCAGGGCCCTGCAAGAATGTCGTTGTGGTGTGGAAGCTGACATGCCGGCCGGGCGACGGATGGCGGTCCTGCCAGTAGCCCGGTTGTTCGTGGCACCGCACTGTGTAGCCTTTGGTTGCGCTGTGCCGCTCAGCTACCTGCGGCACAGTGCACAATGCACAGCACTAGGCAGCACTGCTGCAGGGCTTGCCACATCTGGGGGTACGGGATGCTGCTTGGTGGGTATTGGATCGGTGATACTGACGGGTATGGTGCTTCACAGCGCTAGTTCGCAGTGTGTCATGCACTATGGGTCATGTACTACGTGTCATGCAGTTTGTGTCATGCACTATGAGTCGTGTTTGCAAGGTTGTGCTGCAGCGCTTAACCTGCCCACCCGCCAACTTTGTGGGAAACCAACGACACTGTGTGGGACAGCACTGGTACTGTGTGGTATGAGATGCTAGTAAGCTTAGGGCATCTTCCAGCCTGGCATGCTCCTTTCCGAGCCAAGCCCGTGTCACTCCTACCGACTTATCAAGTGCACCCCAAAGCAGTGTCGCACGTCTAACCCTATCCCACTCTTCCCTGCCGCAGAGCTCAAAGCGGAGAGGGCTGCTCGCCAAGAAGAGGAGTTCCTTGCTCAAGCCAACTGCCAGGAGCTGCGGCAGCAGGTGAGCCATGCAGGGATGGTGTGCCTGAGTCGGCCCACCTGCGTTGCACCTTGTAGGCGATCTCGCTGACCTACCGCTGTTCATACCAAAAGAGTGTTCTAGTGGGCACCCTGTCTTGCTGTTCTTGGAGGCCACGCCTCGAGTGCTCTTACCCTGATGCTGAGGTTGCCTGGCAGAATTCGCTGAAGCCCTGCTGGACTGTTTCTTCTCCATGATGCGCTGCTGTGCTGCTCATCCACACATGCATTTTGTACAGCGTGGACGACAGTTCTGTCTGGCAGAAACCCACTGTATCAATGCACTATGTCAGTAGTACCGACTCAGTACACTGTGTGCGCGTGTATGCATGCGTGCGTGCGTGTTTGTATGTGTGTGCGCGCATGTATGCGTGCGTGTGTGTATGTCTGCCAAAGCAAGCTGCTAAGGGGTGCCAAGGCAGGGACCCTGCCATGCTTACCAGCGGGTTCAGCACGGCTGCTCTGTTGTGCCCTGACAACGTGGTCAATGCCCTTCACACACGCACACATACACACACACACAAAGTGCACACTCACGTGCACTTGGTCCGCAGGTAGAGGACATCCGCACATCCACGTCGGAGCAGCTCCTGCGGTCCAGCGAGCAATACGAGCACAACAAGCGGGTCCTGCAGGTGCGCACGTGCCCGAGCTCTGGCCGGCGCACCTGGGGACCTACTGCAACCAAAAGGCTGCTGTGAGGGGTCGCGGTATGGCACAGGCCAGCTCATCCCGGTGGGCCTGCGTGGCTGCCTGTGATCAGCTCAAGCCTCAGGGTGCGTGCCAGCTGGTTGAAGGGGGGCGCAGCGCAGCTGCACCCAGGCCGTCCCCCCCCTCCGCACCACCAGGGTCTTCAGGGGCAGGCATTTATGCCCAGGAGCTCCCCAGGGCCGACAGGGTGTGCAAGCACAGACCTCTAACCCGGTAGCCCAGCTGATGGGCTGCTGCAGAGGCGCAGACTCAAGCACCCGGTTGCACAGCCAAGCCCGAGGGCAGAGGCCTGCCCCCCCCTGCGGCTGCGGCAGCGGGTCCCTTCCTCCCTGCATGCGTCCAGCTGAGCACACAAGGAGAGCAGCGTGAGCCTCTGTGGGCTGCTCTAGGCACAGCCAGGCCTGACGGAGGGAGCACAGCCAAGTATAATGAAAGTCCGATGTGGCAGGCATGGTCAGGTCTAATGGAGGAGAGCACGGCCAAATCTGATGAGGCAGGCACAGCCAAGTATGATGGAAGTCTGATAAAAAGGGCGCAAGTCTGATGAGGCGGCCACAGCCTATTGCCTTGGCCCATTTCCTTTTCCCCTGTCCCTGGTGTGCCGCTTGCAGCGCGCGCTGGCGGAGGCAGAGGAGGAGGTGGCGCGGCAGCGCAGGGAGATGGGCGCAGAGTTCCAGGCCCAGGCGCAGCAGTTGGAGCTGAAGTACCGGCAGCAGGCTGAGGACGCGCAGCAGGTGTGCTACTTGGTGCCTTGCTGTGGCTGGGGAGGGCCGGGGCTGCTTGTGCGGCTGCATGAGCCACTGCCGCAAACAGGGCGCTGTGCAGGTTGACGCCCGGGGAGGGCAGCAGAGAATGTGTGTAATAGGATGTTGGCTGGATCTGGGGATACCATGATTGGCCGCTGCATGGCAGGGGCTGTGTGCTTAGGTACGCAGGCTTTTGTATGGGCAGCTTCCGCATTGCCCGCGGCTGCAAGGGCTGCTGCTTAAGCTGATGTGTGTGGGCTGCCGCTTGCTGTGTATGGGTTACTGCTCAGGCTGCTGCATAAGCATGTTGCAGTGCGTGCGTGTGTGTCAGCCTACCTGCTTCTTCAGGAGTGCGTAGCTGCGCTGTACGTGCTGTGCAGCTGCCCCGCTAGGCGTGGGGCGCACTGGGTCAGGGTTGCACACTCATGGAGCGCTTCAGCGATCCATGCCACGAGCATTGAGCGCTCCGGCACGCATGCCCACGCCGTGCCGTGCACCGAGCAACTGGTGGCAGGTGCGCCACGCGCTGCACTTGTGCCCTGACAGGGACTGGGTGTGGCGGGGGCGCTAGTGTGGCAAAGTGCCACTGCAGCCCGGCTGATAGAAAGTGATCAATGCGTTGCCTGGCACACGCGTTGAGGCAGGAAGCTAACATGGCCGAAGTGCTGGCCCCAGCACAGGAAGACAGCGGCCAGCAAAGTCGCGGTGACGCATGCATTGCCTGGCGCGCATACTGTGGCAGGAAGCCAACGTGGCCAAGGCGCTGGCTCAGCAGAGGGAGACAGAGGCGCGGGCGGCGCACGCGCGGGAGCTGGACAAGATCAAGGCCACTGAGGTGCGCAAGTCAGGGGTGGTCAGCTGCCTGGGGAAGATGAAACCCACAGTGGCTGGGGGTTTGAATCAGATAAGGCTGAAGAGATCAGGTGAGGGTGGGGAGCAGGGCGAATCTGGAGCCATTGAGCTGTGTTGCAGGGAATGATGCGCTGCCTACATTCTTCCTTTCTTGTCTCTGCAACACTTACTGAGGGGGGTTGCACGTACGATGGGTGCTGCACAGCCTTTTGACTTTTGGTCGGAGACACCTCACAGCCCTTGCCTGCACCGCGGCTCTCCTGTACAGCAAAGCATGAGGACTTGCACCTCGTCCCTTAGGCCCTCCTGCACACTCCATAACAGGCATTACCTTGAAGTCTCGGCCAACAATCCTTTAAGCATGATACGCATTCCACGCGTGCCTGCTGCCGCAGGCAGCGCTGTCTGCGTCCCGGCGCCATGAGCAGGCGGCAGCCTCTCTGGCGTGGGAGATGGAGAGCATGCAGCGGCTCAAGGATGATGCGATCGCGGAGCTGCAGCAGCAGTGCTCCACGCTCCGGCAGCAGCTACAGGTGGGCTGCCCAGGCACCGCTTGGCATGCCTGGGCTGTGGGTACCTGGGTCCCAGCATGGGCTCGGGGTGCCTGCCATGGGCTGCCCAGCATGGGCTTGGGGCGCATGCCATGGGCTGTTGCGTAAAGGAAGGGTGATGGGCTGGATCCTCACAGGAACTGGCGGAGTGTGCACGGGTGTCGACTAGGCTCCAGTGCGCACCGTCAACTGTAGACCAACTCGGCTCTAGTGCGCAACGTGAGAGATGTGCAAGGGCATCAACTGAGCTCTGCAATGAAAGGCTGCTCAGGCTCCTAAATCCTTGACCCTAAACCCTTAACCCTTACTCTTAGCGCGGAGGTTTCTAGCGTCAGAACTTAGATAAATGTGACCCTGAACCCTGAACCCTAAACCCTGACCTTTTCCTGAGGACGGAGGTGCCTGGTTTCAAAACTAAATTGGTGTTTGATGTATCCAGCAAATCACAACCGCAGGCAGGTTTCAGGATACATCAAACATACCCTTTTGATGTGCTCAGGCTCACTGTGCAGCGGATACCAGGGGAGCCTAGGAAGACTGGTGGCAGCGGATACCAGGGGATACCAGGGGAGCCTAGGGGATACCAGGGGAGCCTAGGGGATACCAGGGGATGCAGCGGATACCAGGGGAGCCTAGGAAGACGGGTGGCAGGGCAGGCGCGCAAATGAGCTATTTTTGGCGCTCAAGACGCCTCGCTTGTTTGCAAAAGTATGGGCCTGTGCTGACCTTCAATGGTCCCACAGCACCCACTGGCCAGCCAGCTTCACCACACAACCTATGCACCAGATAAGCTGATGGCAATGGGACCATGGTACCCTTGCCTCACTCACCTGCAGCTGTTCACAAAAAAATGCCTTGTATAGCCCAGGGGCACATGCCCTGAGGAGCGGTGCGTGTGCGCGGCTGTGGCGTAGGTGTGGAGCGAGGAAGCGGACCAGCAGCAGGGCGACCTGAGCAAGCGCCTGGCCGCTGCCAATGCTGCGCTGGAGCAGGTGGGGTTGTTTGTTGGGATGACAAAGCCGTCCTTGAATGTGGCTGTGCGCTGCAAACGAGGGGCCTTAGGGGGAGGTGCTGCGCGCTCCAGGCTGCACGTGCTCTGCAGCCAGGGGTATGGGCCCCTCAAAACGTGGGCACCCTCATCAGTCCTTGCAAGGTACTACCCGCTTCGCTGTGTCTGTTGCCGCCACATGGTGGTGTGCAGCACCATGCTGTCAAATGTCAGGAAGATGGAGCACCATGCTTGCGTTAACTGCGCCACGCCAGTGATGACCACCCGCTTGGTAATCAGCACTGTGCAGGCAACCAACAATCTGGGCAGAGCCTGGCGCACCCTGCTTGTGTGTCAGGCCAAGCTCACAGCAACAGGGTTGAGGCCGCTCCCAGCCATGTGCAACACGCACACTGCCAGAGGCAGCAAGCGCAGATCATACTCCAGAGCAGCCCCAGAAAGGGCGGACCGCAGTACTTGGTATCTTGTGTAGGGTCGGTTCTGCAACAGCTTGCTTGCGTGCCATAGCCACCCTCCAAGCTTGCTGCTGATCAGGCACATTTACAAATGTGCGTGCATGTCACACTGAGCACAGGTGCGTGACAGCACAGCTGCGGCAGCGGAACACGCGGAGGCGCGGCATACCGAGGAGCTGGCCGCCCTGAGGCACAAGCTCCAGCTTGCACAGAGTAAGTCCTGCTGCATCGGCCCCCCTGCCCACTGGCCGGCGGCCGCTATCCAGCACTTACCACCAGCAGTCTAAGTGTGACGACCGCCATTCTTATTGCCATGACGCGCCAGCCTCATGCCGCTATGGGAGGGCAGGCGCACTGTGCAATGCTGCGCCATGCTGTGCACCCCCCACGCTGCCTGTCTGCTCATGCTCGTGCCTGTGCATTATCCGTGCGCGGAGCAAGACACCACGCAGGTTGATGCTCTGGTGTGTGCATGTGTACATGTGCATGCAAGCTGTCAGTGCGCAGGTTGTTTCAGGGCGCAGGATCATACTCTGGGTGTGCATGCATGTGTGTGCGTGCTGCCTGTGCACAGGTCGTGTAAGCACGCTAGAGGCGCAGCTGTCAGATGTGCAAGCCGCGCTGCTGGTGGTGCAGAGAGAGGGTGGCGAGAAGGTGGCTGCGTTGGAGCAGGTGGGTGGCCTTGATGGGCCGCCTAGCTAGGCGTAGGGCAAATCTCCCCTGCTTGACAGATTCCGAAGGCTGGCACGTGCCAGTGCAAGCAGGGATGGTCCTTGCTGTACCTCGTGGCAAGGTATTGACGCCCAAACTCATGGGGGTATTGTTCCGGTGGGGGCTTTTCCCTGTGGTGTGTTCACACAGCACCTGTGCTGCTGCGTACCCTGTGGATGCACATTAAGGTATTTGACCAAAGCAAAGTAAGCATGCTTTTGTACTGATGCCTTGCACCAAATAGACGCACAAGCTCACACACACACATTCGCAGGAGTTGCGCATGAAGTCCGAGGCGTGTGAGGAGGTGCTGGCCGGCGCGGAGCAGAAGCACAAGGCAGAGGCGCGGCAGTTGAGGGAGACGCTGTGGGCCAGGGATGAAGAGGTGAGGGGTGGGTGGGGGCCGGGGCTGCGGTGCAAGCATTCTCTGCATGTGCGTTTCATCTATGCCTTGCTGCACGCATGGTGATCAAGGGCACTCCAGCTCCTGAACATGTGGACATATCACCCGCAGCTGAGTTAAGAGCCATAGCCTCACTATTAGATCATGCCCATAGGCCGGCATGTGTCTTTTCTCAAAGTCATGTGTAAATGTGGTGCATGATGGTAAACTTAGCCTGACCAGGCACGTGTCTGGCATGTGGGAGTAGGGCATGGGTCCCTTCTGCTTACTTAAAGATGCTTTTGTATGGTGAAGCAGGTTCGCGCGCTGCAAGAGAAGCTGGAAAGCCTCAAGAAGGTGCTGGCTGAGCGGAGGTCAGACATCAATACTTACAAGGTACGCTGCATGTTTATGCATGTATGTCCTGTCAAATGGCCAGCGAGATGATAGGCATGAGGCTGAAAACGAGGATGGATCATTTTGGTGGCTTTGGATTTTGTGGGCAATTTCTTGCTTTGATAGCTTTTGAGTTTGAGTGAGGCTGGGATGTTGACTGACGCGTCCTCCATGTGCGGTGCCCCATCCTTCACAACCGCCCGGATGTTTGCCCACACAGCTGTCTGGCAGGCTTGAACTCACTCCCACACAGCTGCCTGGCTTGAACTCACTCCGGCAGGCTTGAATGCAGGCTTGAAGTCAGGCTTGAACTCACTCCGGAAGGGCATGATCGCAATGTCCACGACTTTGCTGTAAAAGATGCAGCTAGTTTCGATCAGTGTGCCCAGGCATGCCTTCTGGGGCTTGTGTGCAACATGCACAGGCATGCCTTCCCGGGCCTGCCAGCTGCCAGTTCAAAGAGGATGCAACCTGCCGTCCCTGCAGTTGTGCTTGCGCCTGCATGAGCAGCTAGTTGCCAATGGAAAGGTGGACTGCACTTTGGTTCAGCAGGAGCCCATGGACCTCTGCATCCTTGCCTCACCTTCCTGTCGCCGGTGTGCCGCCACCACAGGAGCAGCTGGTGGCCAGCGGCGAGCGCGAGCGTGCGATCCAGCGCCAGCTGCTGGCGGCGGAGATGAGGCTGGAGGAGGCCCACGAGGTGCAGGTGAGCCGCTGCCCTGTGCTGATGCATGCCGCCAGCCCCTCTGGCGCGCAAGGGCTGCGCAAGCGCTTTTTGCAGGCGAGCCCGGCCAAAAGGCGGTGCCTCTGTGTGCACCCCACCTGTGGCACGCCCTATGATGGTGGTTGGAGCCTGGCGCCATGAGTAGGGCTGGAGCGTTTGTGGTTGGGGCTATGAGTTCAGAACAAGGCTGTGTTTGGCGCCAAGGTTGTGGTGGGAGCCTTGCACCCTGAGTGAGGCACAGTGTGTCAAGTTGCTCAGGCCACCTGCCATTGCATTTTCCGCCATCATTGTCCCTGGTGCCCCTGCTACTGTGCCGTCCTTGTCACTTGTCACTGCCAAATTCATTGTAGTTGTCACTGTTACTGGCGCTGTCGCTGTCACTGATGCTGTCTTCATGAATGTCACTGTCACTGACACTCACGCTGCCGCTGCCAAGGCCACCTTCACAGTTTTTGTGTTGTATCCGTGCATCTTTCATGCTAACTAACGCACAGGCTGCCAGCACGGCTACCGAACATGAGGGCCTGACCAAGCGGCTACTGGAGCAGCGCAACACCGCCAACGCTGCACTGCAGGTGAGTATGTGTGTCCAGCCAGGGAGCTTGACATTGGCAGGGGGACCAGGCCCGCCTAGGCCTGACCCGTGCTTTGGGTCTGCGCCTCTTGCGCTGCAAAGCAGTTAGGGCCCCTGTGTCAGCTTTCCCCTGCCATACCAAGGTGTGGATCTCTTCTCAGACTACTCGTGTCGGATGGCCCTGCAGTCAGATGGCTCTTCAGTCAGTTGAACGTGCAGTCAGAGGGACCTGCAGTCAACCCATCTGGCTGCACCGCCTGCACTCGCCTAGCTGGCGCCCTATCAAAAAGGAAAAATAGTTTCCGCGCCCCCTTGATGTTTCTTTCATTGACTTGTATGAATCACTTGTATGAATCATGTGGCCTCACTTTGGAGATGTGCCTCACTTGGGAGATGTGCCTCACCTGGGAGATGTGCCTCGCTTGGGAGATGTGCCTCGCTTGGGAGATGTGCCCACGCAGCCTGTGCTCATGACTTATGACGCGCACTTGTAAGCGCACTCACCAACACGTGCTTTAATGCTTACACTTGCAAGCACATGCACTGACACCTGCTCATGCTTTTAACATTAAGTCTGCAAGCACACACACTGACATGTGCTCATGCTTTAGAAAACACATCTGCGAGCACACACACTGACCATGACTTGATACACTCACTTGCAAGCGCACGCACTGACATGTAGACCCTTAAGGCACATGTTACTCTTGCATTGATACACTCACTTGCAAGCGCACGCACTGACACGTAGACCCTTACAGGCATACACACCAAACACTGTGCTGTGCTTTCTCTTGCCCCACTGCGTGCTCCTCGCGCTCCCTCCTTCCTCCTTCCTCTGTTGGACCCCGCACGCAAAAGGTGTGGCTTCTTCTCTTCCTCAGCTGTGGGCAGCCGCCGTTTGGCATGGCTAGTGCATCTAGAGACGCCTCATAGCTCCCCCGGCTCTGAAAAGCGCTTTCCGGCCTGCATCCCCTTTGTGCGGTCTCCGTGTAACCCGCAGGACGCGCAGCAGCGCGCGCTTGCAAAGGAGGCGGAGGCGCGCTACCTCAGGGATCAACTGGCCGCCAGCCTGCCGCCCGCTCGAGCAAGCGCGGTGAGCGCTGCATTAGATCCTCCTCACATGCTGCTGCTGCTGCTGCTGGTTGTGTTGGTGGTGCTGCTGATGCCGCCCTTCTTTCCCTCATGCTAGAGCAGGCGCCGCAGCACAGTACTCCACATGCTACCAGCGTGTCCAAGTTGGCCGCCCCACGCTTCAGCAGGCTCTGTGCATGCTGCACCCGTGCACAAATGAACGCAACCAGTTGCAGCAATGCAGCAACCATGCACAGGCGCCACAGCCCCAGCAGCACAGCAGCTGTAGCAGCAGCGCTCCAGCCCACCAAACACCTCAGATGCTGGCTTGTTTGAATAGCCGTCGTGTCGAGTGGCAGCCTTGCTTTTTTACTTGCACACAAACAAGCCAAGCCCCAAATTCCCAGACAAATTGGGACGCTGCTTACACCTCTGCTCTTTTTGCCCCTGACAGCCTTGCAAGCAGCCTTCCAAAGGCAAAACTTCCTTGCATCTGACCAAAGTCTTGTGTGCGCTCCAGTACGCCGCCCAGGTGGTTGCTTACTGCAGCATCTTGTCGTGCTTCTTGGCATGATCCCTGCCTTTTTAACCCCCATCATCCACGTATCCCCTTAAAAATCTGTGTGCTCCATTACACCCGGGGGCCTTGCAGGTGCTTGCTGCAGCAGCAGCAGCCGGGGCAGCTGCTGCCGTCAATGCCCCCCCCAACAGCACCCCCGCCTGGACGTCCCCTCCAGACACTTACCGGAATCCTCTGCTCGGCAGGGACAGCTTCCTGCGCCTGGCACGCCAACAGCAGCCACAGCAGAGCGGAGGGCAGGGCAGCATGCAGCAGCAGAAGCAGCAGGGGCAGCAGGGGCCCAGCCGTCTGGCGCTGACGCGGCCGCCACAGTTGGCAGTGCAGACCCAGGCAAGCCCATGCGCCATGCGTCTAAACCCTCTGCACGCTTGCACAAGACCCTGACACGTGCGCCCGTGTTCACGGTTGAGCATAGGTTGTGGCTTGCGCGCATGCACAACCAGCATGCCCATAGGCATGCCTGCAGCCACGCGCACGAGATGGCAGGGCGCCAAGGTGCACATGCTCGGGCGCAATGCAGGATGCTGCGGGCGCCCCACCAGACGCCGCGCTGGGCGCTCCTTCCCCTTCAGCCTCGCCCATCGACTTCAACATGCCCTCCCCTCCCAGCTCTGCCGCCTTCTGGGCAGGTATGTGTGCAAAGATCTGCAGTCTTCTAGGCAAGTATGTGTGTGCGTGTGCAGCCCTGCCGCCTTCTGGGCAGGTATGTGTGTTCAGCCCTGCCACCTTCTGGGCAGGTACATGTGCAGCAAGCCTGCCACTCTGTGCACGCCTCTGTGAGGTAAGGAGTGGCTGCAAACCGTCCAAAGCTTATGTGTGACACCAAGGATCAGACAGCATCTTGGAAAGGTGTTCACTGCAATTCATTTGGTTGCGCGTGCAAATTTGCTTCATGATTTGTGATGTGCACGATGCATGGCCTACCATTGCCTGAAGTGTGAGGTGGGGGAAGGGCATCAAGCGCATCAAGCAAGCAATGCCGGCCTTGCTTGTTGCGCATTAAGCGCCCAGCCTCCTCTGGACTATCAGGACGCTTCAGTTAGGCTGAAGCCAGAGTGCTCCTAGTCCGTACACGCCTGTGACTCTGTCAGCAGCCTGGGAGCCATGCCAAGCACATGTGCACGTCCAAGGGCCCCTTCAAGCAACCATCACACGCGCATGCGCGCCACTGAGCAAAAGCCAGGAAACCCAAACCCACACTCTCCCAGCACACAAAAGCACAGTCCCAACACACACATGCACACACACACACGCGCGCACACAAGCAAGCGTAGGGGCATGCCAAGGCAACCACACGTTGGGCATGCAGGTGTGCTAGGGCACGACAGGAGCCCCGATCTGGGCAGCGCACGTGGCGCAGAAGCTGGCGCAACCTCGCCCGACGCCCGGCTTGGCTTTGCGGCCCCCGCTTGGGGTGGCAGCGCCACCCCCGATAATGGTGCCGCCCAGGCGGCGGCTGCAGCGGCTGCGCGGGCCGCCGCCTTTCTGAACTCGTCGCGCGAAAATCTGCAGGAGCTGCTGCAGCCGCCCACCTCGCCAGGCCGGCCACTGGGCAGGTATGCGTGTGTGTGTGTGTGCATATGCATGGGTGCATGCATGCGCGTGCGCGTGCGTGCATATGTGTGAACCTTGCTTGCTGCAGCCCCTACTGTCCCAGCCCGGGCCGGCCACCAAGCAGGTGGCCTGGCCCTGTCAATGTGTGTTGCATGGGCATGCACGCTGGATGCTCATGCCCTGTCAGTCCATGTTGTATGTGTGTGCAGGCTGGAGGAGGAGAGAGCGGATGTGCTGCTGGCCAGCCCAGATGCAACCATTCTCTATGCAGGTCTTGCAAGGACGCACGAGCAGGACGCTCATGTCTTTGCCAATGCTGGTCGCGTGTGCGTGCAGGCTGGATGCAGAGGGAGGGGATGTGCTGCTGGCCAGCCCAGACGCAAACAC
>LFCJ01000881.1_pt1 | contig 19817 bp, 42 predicted proteins | sample 643141 | NCBI WGS metagenome assembly LFCJ01 (sample SAMN03766243, study PRJNA286221) | soda lake metagenome | biome: soda lake; feature: Kulunda steppe; material: water; isolation source: sample B1-Br-g2 brine of Lake Bitter-1 | place: Russia: Kulunda steppe | collected 2010-07
CCAAACGGCATGGTAGAGCAAAAGTTTTCTACAGTCTCACGAATAAAGTCAACGCCATTATTAACGGAAGCATTAACAATTTTAATGTCGGCATTGTGCACACCTAGCTCATTGAGAAGGACTGAGTAAGCAGAGCTTTTCCCAGTACCAGCAGGGCCAGTCATCATCAGATGGGGGATTGATTTCTCAGATATCCATTGCTGGAATTGCTTTCTTTGTTTTTCGTCTCTAAAGACGTAGTCATTAATTGTTTTTGGTCTATATTTCTCGACCCATAATTTAGACATGGTAAATCCTTTTGTGTGTTTGTAATAAGTCCGTTATTATCTATGTAGCTTGTCTGCAACTACTAAGCTTTCACCATCAAATGTCTCGTATGGTTCGTCACTGATAGCCAACACACCTGTTGGGTAATCAACCTGCCACAAAGTGATCTCTTCGCCATCATGGATTACGTCCACACCACGTGTCCATCTTCCATGCTGAATCAAGACCCACTCACCTTCGTTCACATCAGTTATTTCTTCGCCTACTGAATAAACTCTGGCCCAGCGTGACCTAATTCCATGTGACTTACCATCGTCATTAGGTAATATAATTCCATTAACTTTCCTTTCACCTTTCTGAAAGTCACTCACGAGTACCCTATCGGGTAGTGCCTTGTATGACATACTTGTTCCTTCGATTGTTAGTTATTGGGGGATTATAGGCTAGTTGAGCATGATTGTCAACTAGCCTGATGTGGTAAATTAGTCTTCTGACTTATCGTCAACTACGATGTCGCCATTTTCTAATTCAGTTTCTACCTTCTTAGACGCTTCAACTTTTTTCTTAGTGCTCTTCTTCGGCTCAGTTGATTTTGATTCATCTTTTGGTAGATCTCCCTTTAGGCTTTGGTTTTTTGAAACTGTTGACTTAGATGATGTGTAATGTTTTCGATTTACGTCACCAGCCTTTTCAACAACTTCTCCATTTTTACCAAGTTTGTCACCACGAGCATTTACTCTCATGTTGCCAAGGGCAGTCGTTTCTTCATGTTGCCTAACGATAGAATCCATATCTACCGCTTTACCTTTGTACGTCTTGTGCATTGTTTACTCCTTTCTTAAGAATTCTGAGATATCTAGATCATACTTAATGCTATTTACTTTATGTACACCTAGGAGGTATAGACAGTATGATGATACACTGGACCCACGTCCAACACCCCACACTATGTCATTCTTTCTTAGGTTATCAACTATATACTTCATTAGCCTAAGAACATTCACTAAGCCAAGTTCGTTATACAGTGATAATTCTTCCTTCACTCTGTTCGTTTCAGTTGACTGGATACATAAGTCTAACAAATATGATTCAATATCCATATTTAAATATTCGTCTGGTATGCTCCATCTTTCAGAGCACGTCTTATGAAATTCTTCTGGTGTCATTCCATCGGTAGGTGGCACCAACCTAATGTTGCTAATTCTCTTTCCTGCACGCTTAAGTTTTTCTATTTCATTTACGTCGTCGGTGATGACAGTACCAAACACCCCATTGACTTGAAATTCAATTATCTCATCAATGTCATATACTGCTTCGCTATATTGATTAACTATCATCTTTACCAAACTTGATTACATTTGCTGCAGCGTCGCTATCTTCAGGACCATTATCATCTTGGAGTGGAATGCATTCCAATGGATCCGTTACATCCGCATAGACCTCTTTGAGATCAGCTTCCATGTGATCAGGTAATGCAAATTCTATACAGAATCCATCATTGCGCTCCCACCAATTCGATTCTTCCATTCGCTTAAACCCATCCATGTATGTGTCCATGGGGATGGATGCTTGCATTTCAGTACCAGGTGTGAAACATGATACGATAGAGTTATCGCTTGCATTAAGAGAAATTTCCCCCACGATACAATATCCATCCATGAGTACCTGTAGCTTACTATGGATTAAGTGTATCATAATGTCATCTGATGCTCTGGTGGGGACAAACATAACATTGTTGTCAGTCATGCCCATCACTAAATTGGTGACGTCCTTGCTTTCGTCGGGGCTTATCACTATCACATCATGGAGAGTTTCAAGCCATATGATACTTCTCTCAACGACACGAGTGACTTTATCTAAATCAGTACTGGTAGTCATAAACTCGAAGTTTACATCCCATTCCACGTTCATGAACAAACTGTCGGTAAACCTAAGTCCTTTTATCTTGTGGTTACATTTCATAAATGAACCAACTTTCAATCCTTTGTATTCCATATTACCAATCGTCCTTGTTTATTTTGGGTTCTTCCACATTCCCGAACTCATAAATGCTACCATCGGAACTTTCGGTTTTGGCACCTCGTCGATTCTTGGCCTTCTCCTGTTCCTTGAGTCCAGATTTATATCGCCTGTTATTGGCTTCCATCGTGATGTCAGCCACAACGGTCTCTAAGCTCCTTACCATATCTGGGTATCCATTGGCCGAATAGTAGCTCAGTGCCTGCTCAGCTCTCGTTCTAAGCTCATGGAGAGCATCATCAGATGCTTTGTGTAGGTACTGAGGTGTCAGCTCAGTAACTAGCTCAGTACCATTAATAAATTGTTCAGCAGTAGTGGGATATTTTACTTTATCCATAGTGTAATTCCTAGTTCCTCCGAAACATTAGTTTCAAAAATAGTCCTCACGACATCCCACTTACCGCCACCTAGACCAGATCCAATTAGTGGTATATGTATCATGGGGACTGTGCCAAGCTCTCCACGCTCCCATGCCTGATTGATGTTCATGATACCATCTTCTAGGGCATCGTAGCTAGTCCAACGTTTTTCAGTGTAGTCTCCACCGAGTCCACGATATTTATCCTGTCCAATTAGGTTAACTACATGCAGTGAGTCAGAAGCCTTAACAAAAGTTATACTTCCCATGGGAACTTTTTGTTCGTTCCTCCTATGATGTAAGTATTGCTGCCTGTATACATCAAATGCTTCAGGGAACTTTTTCTTAATGCACACGGCGACACCAGATCCCATTGTACCCTGTGCGTTGCATTGATGAACTATGATCCCATCGGTTACCTTGGTGAGGTCACCTGCCTTCCTATCTATTTTTTTCATATTGAAAGTTTTATCTCCGTTTTTTCCCTTTGTGATGCTCCTTTGGGGAATATCACTGTTACGACATATGCTTCTTGTTGGCCTAATGCTCTTATGCACCTTAGCGGCCTACCCTTCATGGTCCAATTTTCCTTACCATGACCAAATCTATTGTTTAATATAGAAACCAAACTGTAAAACTGCCTAACACTTTCGATTGATACTACCAATGAATCACTCGTCATCACTGGATAATATCCCATGTAGTGCAGTCATCTTCCTAGACAATTCAGTAATGATAGTACCCGCAGATGATTCTCTTTTTGATGCCCCATCACCACTTAATGCCGAATCAAGTAATTCAAGCTTAAACTGCTCTACTATTGAAAATACATATTCGAAGTCGGAGTCAGGTACTCGACTTGAATAATTCAATACCCATTCATATAATGATGTCTTGAATCTACCATCATTTACAATGGCAGATATATCTTTTGATGTAAACTTAAACACATCAACGAAATTTTCCTGATCTTTGAATCTCAGCATGAATTCAACTGGACAGGTTGCAATCATAGATCTAAAGAACATAGCAGACTTACTAGATTCCTTTTCTGATTTTGTGGCCCTAAGCCAGTTCTTATGAAAAGAATCCAATATACGCATAGATACGCCCTTATCTATATCATATAGACCAGCAGTAAGGTGCTGGTTAAAGCATGCCAAATTAGGGAAATGAGATGCAGATAGAATGTGCGGAACGTCAACCTTACCAAACCCACTCTTATAGATTTTGCCATCATGAATAAGCTTAACCAAATCAGAATAATTCAGTGGCGTGCCTGATGCGCTTTTAGCAGCTATAGTCAGTGCTTCGTTATTGACTAGCCAAGAAGTTCTGGTTAGTCCAGCCATATTAGCTAGTGCTATTTCTGGAAATAACTGAAGCATAGCAGTGTTGCTTTTACTAACTTCCCGACCATTCAGTATTCCCTTGACTAATTTGCTTCCTACATGATCTTCTATATCGGGCATATTAATCAACAGCTTTGTTACGCTAATTAGATCTTTTCTATCTAATTGCTCCAGTAGCTTTTTATTCATGAACTTCTCTCCACAGATTTTGATATTTTTTAGGTTGGTCAGTCAACTTAGCTTCAGTGGAATATCCCTTTATATGAGGGACCATATCTTCATCCATGATCTTCAAGCCTTTACGACCAAACAATTTAACGTATGCAGCCAGTGTAGGTAGGTTACAACTCGCTACTTGGTCTATGAAATCGATATCAATGAAACCTGATTCTTGAACCAAGTCAATGAATGTTTCACGTACTGAGTCGTCACGATCCAACCAATTCAAGAATTCACTAGATGTCTTAGCTGAGAATTTCCCAGATAACATAGCTTCTTTAGTGCAGTCCACTATATACTGCATTGTTCTATCATTTAAACCATTAATTCTTATGACACTCATAAAAAATGGTTGGGTGGTGACAATAGGAAGTGATAGCTCATCAATGTATTCCTGTCTTTTAAATATAAGATAAGAAATAGAAGTCCCAGACATGTCAGCATTCTTCATTATCTGCTGGGTTAGTTCTAGTGATCCACCATCCCGTAGATACTTATGAATACTGAGTACATTATCTCTGCTCAAGAATCTGGTTCTGAATCTTGTATTGACCATCCCCGACTTAAGGAGAAAGTCAATGGTTTTGGGATCCGTAAGATCCCATAGCTTGCTCAGCATCTCAGATATATCTTGTATATATTGCTCTTTGTGCCCTTGCTGATATTCACTCACTTAGTTGCCTCCCAATATTCAGCCACAGCCTTAATGGTTTTCCATCTTAGTCCAATTGGTACTTTTTTCTGGTTTGCTTTGGTACGGTATGTGCTACATTCATCTTCGTCATCCATCCCAGCGTTTTCCATTATATACGATGAGACTTCTAAGTCAATCTGCTCAATTAGATCGGCAGTTATGTGATTTCCATTTCCTTTGAGAATTAGCGACTGAAATTGAGTATTGCTCATGTTCTCAATGGCCTCAATGAGGATGTCCACTCCGATTGAGTGCAAATCTACTGACTTGGTGAATAAGCGCGTTGGATTAGTAGACAATATACCCTTCTTGATCTTTAATGGGACTAGATCATTTGACAGAACTGCAAATAGATCCTTGTCCTTGAACATCGCACTAGATGGATACTTCCCATATACATAATTATCCATTTTTTCTATGCATTTGGACACCATGATATCACTCATGAGATGAACGACACCTTCTTCTAAAATTTGTTTGAATGGATATTCATTAACAGACTTGCTCATAGTAACTTGCTCCAATCTGAGCAACTGAGCATGAAGGGTAGTGTGTGTCTTGGCACGTGAATACAATAATGGGAGATTCGTCCTAAAAAACCAACTTGCTTTGCCAAATGCGTAATCTATAAAGCTTACACGGCGTTCATCATAGCCATCTATAAACTCCATTATCATCCTAGTGAATACATTGGGCATAGCTTCAATATGTGCTTTCAGAGCTCCAACATTTATGGATGAAACGTAATCCAAGAATGGAGTTTGGTTTACTCCATTGTTCTGACTTTCTATATTATCAATTACTTTCTTTTCTGTTGAGTTTAAACGCATTAAAAAAGCCCTCCTATACGCCATTGTACAGGAGGGCTTCTTATAAGTCAATAGATTTACATCATTTGACCGTGGTCATTTCCAGTATCTTTCATTGGTGCGTCAGTGATCATGCACTCAGTAGTTAGCATCATACCAGCAACACTACCTGCAAACTCAAGTGCACAACGAGTAACCTTGGTTGGATCGATAATACCCGCTTCCACTAAGTCCACATATTCATCACTGCGTGCATTATAGCCAAATGATGACTTGTTTGATTGTAAAATGCGGTCCATGATTACATCTGCAGATCCACCACCATTTGAGATGATCTGTCTGAATGGTGCTTGCATAGCATTCAATGCAGTGTTAAATCCGTGGCGGTAGTCATCACCTTTAGACTTAACGACGTCACCCAAATCCAAGTCATTTCTCATGTCATTGGCAATGCGGAGTAATGCAGTACCACCACCAACTACGTAGCCTTCTTCAATCGCAGCTTTCGTAGCACATAGTGCGTCATCTACGCGATCTTTCTTTTCGCGCATTTCTGCTTCTGACGGTGCACCAACATGAAGTACTGCAACACCACCAGTTAGTTTAGCAATGCGCTCATATAGTTTGGTGCGCTCATAGTCACTTTCTGTACTCTGTGCTTCTTCAGTAAGAACTTCTGCACGAGTCTTGACTTGCTCTGCATCACCATATCCACCAACTACAGTAGTCGTATCTTTGGTTACTACTACTCGCTTGGCTTGTCCCAGTACATCTGCTGACGCCTCAGAGACATCCAGTCCTGCATCAGCATCAATGAATGTACCACCAGTTAAGATTGCAATATCTTGCATCTGCAATTTGCGTTGGTCACCAAAACCAGGTGATTTAACCGCAACGCACTTAAGGTTTCCACGAACATGGTTAAGTACCAGAGTAGCCAATGCTTCACTTTCCACATCTTCGGTCAGAATAAGAAGTGATGCATGCTGTGACGCAACTGCTTCAACAATTGGCAAAACTTCCTGAATATTGCTGATCTTCTTATCAAGCATGAGGATGTATGGGTTGTCGAGCTCTACACGGCCCTTCTCAGTGTTTTGAGCGAAGTATGGTGACATGTACCCACGATCAAACTGAAGTCCCTCTACGACCTCTAGGCTGTCTTCTAGGCCACGACCTTCTTCTACCGTGATAACGCCATCTTTACCTACCAAATGCATTGCCTTACCAATGAGATCACCTACTTCATTATCACCATTAGCAGAAACAGTTGCGATTTGCTTGATTGTGTCTTCATCATTGCACTCTACTGACATAGAGCGAAGAATAGAAACTGCGTGGGACACAGCATCATCGATGCCGCGCTTCATTTTGATTGGGTCTGCGCCTGCGGTTAATGAACGAATGCCAGATGCAATCATTTCTTGTGCTACCACGGTTGCGGTAGTGGTGCCATCACCAGCCTGTTCATTAGCACGAGCAGCCACTTCTTTGACCATCTGAGCGCCCATGTTTTCAAATTTGTCTTCCAGACTGATCTCTTTGGCTACAGTAACCCCATCCTTGGTGATGTGCATTCCAACACCTTTGTCAATGACAACGTGTCGCCCTTTCGGACCTAACGTAACGCGAACTGCATCAGCCAATTTATTGACACCAGTTTGCATTTTTGCACGTGCATCATTACCAAATCGTAAATCTTTTGACATATTTTAACTCCATTTGTGTTTTATTGTGGAACGGATTATACAGTATGTGTTACTCACTGTCAATGAGAGTAACACATAAATCGAATACTTTCTTTCTTTCACCTAAGCTAGATGACGTGACGTTGAATGGATCTACGCCCCATTGATCTTCCATTTGGATAGTTAGGATAGTTATTTTAGCAATAGTCTTTCTTGGTGTCACAGTAATAACATCCTTCACCCAATCCCAATTGTCGATTATCCATTGATAGCGAATTGCAGTCGGGGAGACATTCATGTCTTCGCCAATCTTTTTGCATAGATCGCTTAAGCTATGGCCCTCAAGGACCATCTCGGTGAGATCTGCTTTGCATTCTGGCATTAGTCCAGATAAGTTTATATCATTTTCCATATTTCTCTCTTAATTGCGATGGCATTGGGATGATAGTGGTGGAGTTCCTGTCAAACCAATCAGGGCATGACACGACCAGACCCGATGGACATGGATAACACACAGTACAATGGCGCTCCATAATATCCCATCGTCTGGATATCCATGAAACAGCCCTTCCCCTATGGGCAACTTCCATCATTGGTTTGTCAGAATCTAAAATAAATTCAGTTAATTCATCCTGATTCTGTGGGAACTTAAATTTATTACTTAAATCAAACTTTAGAGTCGCCATTTTTGTTACCGCCAATTTTTCGGTTTATTACTGATACAGTATACATCATCTTTCTGATAGTGCGCAAGTGCTCATTTACCTGATCTACATAGCGGTCATGGAGCATTCTTCTATGCTGCTGTGACAACCCGTTAAGGTAGTCTTCAATTTCTTTCTTTTCAGATTCAGAAAATTGAGTGAAGTGTTCTTCTTTGATATCTCTACCAGTGAACTTTCCGTTGATCGTGTCCTTCCAATTGCATTCCATATTAATTCCATTTTAGTTGCGTGATAAATACCTATTATTATAATGGAGTTATTAATTATGTCAAGTGGTTTTATTGCATCTAATGGACAGGATTTAGATGATATATTTCACCCAAGAGAGTCAGGTGATCCAATACATAGTTCAGATACTGGATATGCAGTAGGATCACAGGATTTGAGAAATCGGTATTGGCCACTCAGTGATGATGGAACAGCACCATCATCTTCCACTGGTTATAGAGTTGGCTCCACCGACCTACAGAACATTTTTGCTGAAATCGATACTGTCAGTCAGTGGGATGGACAATTTCCGTCTTTCTCGATGCTATATACAGATGTTGGGGGGAGTGATCCGTCACGCCCCCCATTGTCAGAAATAATATTTGATCCGTCTGGCACGATAATACATAGGAGTAATCACCCATCTGGATCGGAAGTTTCTTTAGGTCGATGGGATGGGGACGTTGCCAATAGTACCAATACTGAAGTCAGATTTACTCTTCTATCTGGTGCCACTGACGATCCACTCAATGAATCATGGAGGCAACTTGAGTTCAGGTATGGGTTTTTAGTACAGGCAAGCGAAAATGACCCGTTACAAGAGGCGTCAGTCCAAGTCACATTAAGAGAAATAGGAAAGCCCAGCACAGAAATTACTGAAATCATCAATATAGAAGCCCGATTCACTGCTGGACCTGGTGGGGATAATGAATTTGAGTAAATGGCAAGGGTGGCCTTAGGCCACCCCTTTTAAATCTTACCAATAATATTGTCTAATTCCATCCAAAGGTAGACCGAGTCTTTGATTCCGTCCACCTTTTCTTCTCGGATAATATTCTTGGCAAAGATAACTTCATCGCCAGCCTGTACTGTCATTTCTTGTTTGCTGCCATTGGAAAGTGTTTTACCATCACCATGTGCCATAACTACCCCACGGTCATGTTCTTTCTTTGATGACTGAACAACCAATCCACTACTGGTTTTCTCTTCCTGAACTTTACATTTCACTAATACGTAGCTATGCAAAGGTTTTACATTTTCCATTTCAAACTTCTCCATTTATATAAGTCTAGATGGTCATTTCAACTTAGGCCAACAAATTACAGTGACTGTCCACCTTCGGCCAACGTATACGTGCCGAAGTCATCTAAACCTGCAGAAATTGCCTGACGGACGATTTCTTTATTCGTGGGACTGCCTGTAAAGCTAAATACATTAGGTTTAGTTGCCAGACGACCACTACTGATATTTCGCCCAGTCTTTTTGCAATACTGGTCTTTTTTACTGCAGTATGCATATGCAACATTGACAAATGTGTCGTCCTGTGTGTTATCGGCATGTTGATATGCAACAGTAAACGCAACGTCACCCTCACGATAATGACAGAACATTACCCGATTTGCTAAATCAGGTGATTGATTTGTTGAATTGAGCTTGCTTAGTTGGCTCATAATTATTCTCCGTTTGTGTTTGATTGTTACTGAATTATACCAATATATCAGTATAAGTCAACATGTTATTTTTGGAATGATCTTTTAGAACGTCTCACTTTCATTTCCATATCCCCGCCACAATGCTTACATAAACCGTTTTCACCAGCGCACTTGCTGCATATGACATCAGTGTTAGTAGAGCCAAAAATCATATCATCCCCGCATATACCACACATTCTGGAAGTCACTGCCGCACCGCCAATTCTACCCTGAACATAAAAGCAGCACTTACACTCCAGCTTCTCTAGTCTCTGCTCTTTATCGGTGTCATTGGAGAGTCTTTCCGCTTTTTGGATAACGTCCTCAGTGTACATTCTTGATCGGCTAGTAGCACTCTCAATTGATACCGAATCTACATTCGCTTTTCCTTGTCTCATTATTTCCCCTTAAAAAGATAAATGATGATATAGTAAGGGGCAAAAATAAACCATAGTAGTTGCTTAACTACCAAAGAGAATTTGCCCCCGCGATGCTTGGCTTCTATCATCTCCAGTGTAAACCCAAACCCAAATGCATATAAAAATAGTATTAACCAAAACATTACTTCTTTCCCTTCCCGTGTGACTCTTTCACTTCATTAAATTTTACGACAACATATTTTTTGTCCAACTCAAACCCATATTCGGTCGAGTACTCTACCAATTCATCTAACAACATAGAAAGCACATCCTTGGGCTTAATAGTGAATAATTGATCATAGTACTTCTTTAATTCTGGTATCTGCTTAGACGCCATCGAGGACTTCATGAGTGACTCATAGTAACTAGCGAATCTAGCACATTCCTCTATTAGGAAGTCAATATTCATATGTGGTCCCTGCATAAGAACAGAACCCATGATATCATGTTTTGGGGCACTCAGTGCTGTGTGATCCTTCCATAATTGATGACTTAACATAGAAATTCGGTTCTGCAGTTTTGGTTTTAGATCAAACGTTGATTCAGGGTAAACCATTATGTGCTTGGTTAATTCATCAAGGGTTGAATACAGGCGTGAGTCTTCCAACTTTTTCTTGATTCGCAACAAAAGTTCTTCTTCGTATTCCATATTATTATCCAAATGGTGATTTATTGGGAGTATATAGTACACAGGGTGTGTTTGTCAAGGGGGTCAGTTTAGGACACATGACCAGGTGACAGGACCCTAAGGTAGCACTTAGGTTTTTGATGTACTATTATTTATCATTTTAGTTATAAGAAAATGATTTATTATACCAAAATGTCACATATCACGATAATGTTTAATTATCTTCCCAACTGAAATGATGTCATCTACGCCATCTGGCAATTTGGTATCATATACTTTTTCTAGTTGGGACTTAGGTAGTGGATTCGATACTATTTGCTGTAGGTTGTGATACGATCCATACCTAACCAAATAGCTTATCACTGGTATCTTGTTTTCATCGAATAGAGTGTATATAAGGTTACCAGAGCCAACTCGATCAAGATTAAACATATAATATGTCGTGCCACCAAGTCTAGTCACTGGGTAACATCTATTCTCTCTTATTGCAGTTATGGCGTCTTTGACATTTGTCAGGGGATGGAGAACTTCCTTGAATATCATATTTTCCTCATCAAGTTAAGGAGCTTGCTTTTCCATAAGCAAGCTCTAGGGGTTGCTTCACACTACCATAAATCGCTCAGAAATCCACTCAATGAATTCCTGTTTGGTGGGGAAGTCAATATGGTTTCCCATTAAATCAATCGGTTTGAATGAATTTGGTGAAACCTCATCAGCAATCTTACTGATGTCCACGCCGTATTTATCCGTCATTTTTTGAGTCATCGGTCCGCTAAATCCAACCACGCTAAATGTCTTGGTTTTGATATCAACCTCAACAGGCAATTCGATCATCTGCAAGTCTGGAAGTTCCTGATCTTCCTCAGGTTCACCACTTTCCTCAGATAGGTCTTCTTCAATTTTCTGAACCATCACTTGACCATCAAGGCCCATATCAGTCAGTGTTTTTTCTAGTTCTCGCTTCTGATCTTCTGGGTCACTGAATTTTTCTTCAATTTTCTTGATTGCGTCAAATAGCTTTTTGATTTCTGACATTTCACTGGTGAACACAGGAGGTAGGTATCGAGCTGCACCATCCTCTGCAAAGATCATTAAAACAATCTCTTCAATGCGCTGAATAAATGCTTCCTCATCAGCAGTGGCTAATTCCATCATGTTGTCAGGAATGCTCATTGTAATTAGTGCATACTTATCCCATGAGCGACGATCAATAAAATACTGTTCACAGCCAAAGTTTTCCAACAGCTTAATTAAGCTATCAACTTTGTACTCGTATGCACGATCACCCATTTCCAATTCTTCTAACTCAACGGAAATAGTTTGCTTAAAAAGCTCAATATCGTAAATCATTAACTTCTCCAATTTCTATCGATGGTCAATATTACCATGATCTGCGTCACGATGCAAGTTGTATGCTGTTATTATCCTTACGTCTGCATCAGTATATCGCAATAGGTTGTTCTGGTGGTCAGTGACTCTGGATAGATCACCACCCGCATGCTTAAGTACACTGTCACCAAAATCATAAGACCACAACGTAGTAAATCTCCACTTACCCTCATTCATGGCAAGTTTCCCTGTATAATGCCCATTAGATGATGATCAGCTTGGTCCAGTGGGTCTAAATTAAAATAATACTGAGTGCACCACCAATTAGGACCAGATAGAAATAGGTTGCCATCCAGTCTATCTGGGATCACAGTAAGGTGATTCTTAAGCCATGACCAATTGGTAGAGATCCACCTAATAACTGGATCTCTACCAATATATTTCTCCATGGACCATAGGGCACGAGCTACCTCAGTATTATACGAAAAATTCCAGTCAATTACCTCATTGTATGAGTGACATGAAAGTAAGCTAGTATACCACCAAGGTAAGTTCATTAATCAAATCTATGCTTATTGCGAACCAGTACTTTAATCAGAACTTTCATGGCCATCGACATTCTAACTGACACAATGAAGAAGAATGCCATGATCCCCGCCGCGATATACGCACCAGAAAACAAAGTAACTGCGAATATAACTAAGAATATGACCATTAGTACAATAAACAATGTGTTAGTTGCCTTGAATGTATTTTTGGTTAGATCATATCCAGCATCCTTCATTACTTGCATTCTGTCACCTTCAAATAGTAACCTTTCTACTCGCTTTTCTCTTTTTGATCTTCTATTGTCTTTACTCATTTGCTTTTCATCTCCATATCACAAATATTTCCTGCTTTAATACACATTTCAACACCAAACCAACCCCAGTGGCACTTAGATTTTGGTATTCCTAACTCCTTGGCCAGCCAAGTGTAAGCTTGATTTTTGTTCATGCGCTGTTTCTTGTAAAAGTCTATAAATTTCTGCTTATTCTCTTTTCTTGCCTCTCGTATTTCTCGATTAGCTAACGTACCCAATGGTATGTGTGTGTTTTGATGGACACCAACATATGCGTCACACACAGTGCAGGCATAGCAATAGGGCCATGGACCATATTCCTTCCCATATATAAAGGAATTAGATGTAAGTATAACCCTCCCCCCACAATGATAGCAATGGGTTATTCTAGGTAAGGGATCCTTTACCTTCTTAACGGAGCTTGGTTTTTCTGGAGGTATCTTTATCATCTTACTATCGCATTTGGTGGATTATCACGCAAGTACTGAATATTCCGCTCAGCAAGCTCTCGGTATCTTCCATCTGGAAATCGTTGGATATGACGTCGATAATCTCTGATGTCCATTGACGAATCAATTTGGGTCCACTCTTCTCTCTCCATCTTATCCATCGCTTCTTTCCGTCTGATGGACTGTTCCACTCTGTCTGGTGAGATAGATCCAAAGGCAACCATGCATTTACCAACTCGCTGTCGTTCTATACGAGTGTTAGGCAACATTAAATTGGTTGCGCTTCTGGTACTATAAGTGAACTTAAAGTCACTATTTCCGTTAGTTTTAGTTAGCGTCGATTCACTTGATATTTCAGTGTATATCTGTTGACCTATGGCAACTCTTACTAACTGATTTATCTCGTTCTCTATCCCTGCAGTATGATTAGTCTTTACTACCGCAGTATAATATCCTTTGGCTGAATCCAATGAGTACCACTCTGGTTCAACCACATCAGCATCACAATAGGAGTAGCTTGCCCCACCACTGGAAGAGCAAGCTGAAATAAGTAATGCCAATGTTAATATTAGCATTATCTTCATGTTATTCACCTGAGGTTCGGTTCATTTGGGCTTGACGAAGGGCATTCTCATACGACTCTTCGTCGGCAACCACCAGCACATGTAGGCCATTGGTGGTCGGGTCATTGAGACGGAATAGAACACGTGTTCCTTGCAGTGCTTCACGAACCGTCATTTTGGTGACACTAGTGAACTCAACGACTTCTCGACCACCTGACGTTCTTACTCGTCGTTCACCCTCGGTCTCGATATTGCTATTGATGCGGGATGCAAGACGCTCCATTGCATGGAGTTTAGCTTCTTCCTCGGTGCCAGATGCAGAATAGCCTACCTCAGTTACTGCATATTCATTGATGGGGTATCCACAGATCCACTTGGGGGCTTCAGTGCGCCCATCACGATACGTGCACTCCTTTACATGTTCATTATAAAGAGCAGAATCTGTCTTTGATGTGTTAAGGCCGCTGCCATTTGATGAACAACCTACCAATGCAGCCATTGATAATGCGATTGAAGCAATTGCGATTTTCTTCATGGGTAACTCCAGCTTATGATTGAGATTTGATAATACATGATGAATTAGATCATGTCAATCATATTTTCAAAGATGCACAAAAAAAGGGGGCTTAGCCCCCTTTTTTAACGGTGTAGGTTTTCTTCGTGCTTTTCGATTTCTTCATCTGATGCACGAGGCACAGCGTAGAATTTGTCCAAGAAGAAATCGTAAACTGGATTATCTTTCTTGGTCAGCAGAAGCTGATGGCTACATGCCCACTTTGGCATGCCGATGAGGATGATAGCAGTTTTCTGCTCACCAGCACCATCACCAGGGACTTCTTCACCGATCATTTTATCGACATACTGCTTGAACCAATCCCAGTTATCCATCAACCAGACATGACCAGCGTAATCTTCTTCGACATTGATCTTATTGAACAGACCTTCTTCTTCGAATTCACCAGAAACTTTCATCGCAGACAGGTCTTCTTTGTCGTGAGGGAAAGCCTTGTAGCTCTCAGTTTCACGGATTTCTTCTGGAGTCATATCTTCAGGCTTTTTTGTTTCTTCGCTCATGGTATTACCTCTGTTTCTGTAAATGTGTTTTTGATGTTGAGTATGATAATTCTCTAAATCGTTTTTGTCAACAAGTTTTTTTGTGTTTTTTAAATCACTTATTTGCTTGGTGACTCGATTGACCTTGATTATACATGTGATTTATCCAAGGTCAAGACTTTTCTTTAATTCTTACATCAATCCCAGATATTCTGGTAGATCTAGCATTAATCCCTTTGTTGATTAAGTGCCAAGATGATTGCAGTGCTGCACATGTCGCAGCATGGTTAGTAATACATTCCCTGAATCTATGGGAGATTATATATAATCTCAAGTCTTCTGACTGTGTCTCAATATACTTCTCATTCAGGAATTCAGAATAGCCATGAACACCAAATGAACTACTATGTAAGATGCCTTGCCAATTACTGAGGTCTCGCATCTCCTCAGTTAGGATTAACTCTAACATATTGGTGAAGTGATTATGTCGTTTAGTCTTTTTAATCAGTGGGTGCATTGAATTGAATGCACCATCGTAATTTCTTCTGATGCATCTTTCTACATACCCACCTGGTGGCAGACCATACATGACATAAAGAAACACAGCAGAATCAATGTTTTCCTCATAGAAAACTGCTGGTGGATCTAATTCATCAATGTTCGCTATTGCCATTTTTGTCCTCGTCACTCATATTTGGCGGCGATGCATACTTGATACCTTCGTGGAACTGATCGTCTACTGTGATCATACTTTTCATAGTCCGCAAAAACTCTGGTATATATTTCTTAATGATTTCGTCGGCCTGATCTATCAAATCTTGGCCATTGATTGCCTTAAGCTGATTCGCTGTAATAGTTACATTAATGATGGTTGATTCATGTGGTTTCACTTCACTGAGCAATCCTTTCATTGTCTGTATACGGCCTTCTAATTGTTCTTTTAGATCGATCAGAGGCTTGAATCTGAACATTAGAGTTTCATATTTCTCATATGGAACATGCGTCTTCCCGTCGATCACTTTTTTCTCTACATCATGCATCACTCTCCATTGTGAAGAAAGCCATTCATCTGCATTGTCCATCCAGCAACCACGACATGCGAACGTGTCAACGTCATCGGCAGATTCAGAGCTTCTCATTTCTTCGACCAATTTCTCACGACACTCACGAATGATAGTGACCTCATGGTTAACTGAAAATGTTACATATGAGTTAACGAGCTCCAATGCCTCTTGCATATCTTTTATCTTACCATTTATCAGTGATATGTAATCACCTGTCTTCATTTTATACATGTTTGTTTCCTTGTTTGTTTAATCTAAAATCACATAATAGTGATCGTGTCACGTTAGGATTATCACCAAATAGATAATCCTGTAGCTCTTTCCATGAATCCATCGGATTTGTGTTCACTGCATACATACATTCAGGTATCGCATAGGCATTCTTTTCCACCGTGATTCTATCAGATAGAACATCGAAGTCGTAAATTGTCTTGTTCATATAAGCCTTATGTCTGCTTGTCCCTCTTGGGATCGATATGATTTCATTAAGCTAACATACTTTACTTTATATAAGGTCTCTTCTTCACAGTAGCTTAATCTACCTACATGGACTAACGTTGAGCTATGTACATGAAGAAACCCATATGATACTACTGTACCATCACTTGCCTCAGTTAGACCAATATCATAACGCGCCATTACATAATTCGGCATCTGAAATCAGCCCCAGTTAATTTTGGCTGGACGTAATCATGTCCGAGAATCCCATTATATTCAATTGGGTATGATGACTTCCCATTAATCTCATTATTAATTTTTATATTATTTTGTGAAATTGAAAGGATGATATTGGTTCTGTGTCTGGAACAATGGTATATCGGCTCCTGTATACTATCCCTGCACATAAAAACAATATTAGTGGGGATATTATCATGAAATGGAACTTTCTTTATTTCTCCATCACAAACAATTGCATCATCAAACCAAAATATTAAGCTTTCTGACATCAATAGTTCTTCGTCGTGTTTCTTAAAGTACTTAAACTCATGACCCATCGAGTCAGCTATATTGGAAAGTACTGAGCCCTCAACATAATGGTAGGGTATCTCCCATGATACACTCTTATTATCTGGTGCATCCTCAATAGGTGCTACTACGTGCTCTACATTGCGCTTAGTAAGCCAACCACTAAGTCCACATTCAATAGAAGTAATAAATGGTATGGTCGTAGTCTTTACATATTCGCTCATGTACCCATTTCCTCTGGATTCACTATACACGAATACTGATTGGTATATGCCACCTTTGTACTCAAATAGTGCAAGAAGCCCAAACTTGAGTATCGAGTAGCTAATTATGGATGCTCCACGAATTTGCCTCTCCCTAACATTAAAGTACGATAGTGCAGCATTAGTTCTCAGTTGTTGTTCCATTTTCACTCCACTATGGTAATCGATTTGTACATTCTACTCTTTACTCTAGCACGTTCGTGCTGTGCAATCAATGAGAATGCACAATTTATGGTAGGTTTTTTATTGGGCGTTATGACCAATAGGTTTTCACATGCCATGGATATTTGAAATAAAAATGTTGGTAGAATACTAGGCTCACATAGATGAAGGGAAAATGAACAAATAATCATATCGAATGACTGTGGGAGGCCATTCACCGCAATATCTTTGAACGACAGTGACTGGCATTCTTTGCCCGTGATCTCTGTATATTCCCGATGAAGATATGGGTCACACCCCATGACTGAATGTGCGTCATCTCGTATGGCATCAGTGACCTCACCTAAGCCACACCCCATATCCAGTACATTCTTCCCATTGAAGTCATATAGTGACAAATGGTCTCTCACTACATTTATATGTGGATTGATGTAGTCCTTACCAACAGTGGAGTAATACTCATTGACGCCGTTTAGGTGATACATATTCCTTATCATATCATGCTTCTCCAATCTACCTTTAATGTTGGTGCCAAGGGCTTAAATGATTGACTTAGACCATAGACTGATATTGGTAAGCCATACATTATGTACACTGCACTAACATCTAGCTTCGGGTTAATTACTCTCTTAACCCATAATTTTTTGTATGATATAGATCCAGAAATAATATATCTATGCACTACATGGCTCTCCAATCAGCTTCTAGTTTGTATCTACTGCGATATGCAGCTAGCCTTGAATCCAATGACTTAATTGCTAATCTGCGAGTATGGAAGTGGTAAAGCACTGTCATTTGTGGATATACATTATCCATAGGGTCATCAGTATGCTTTGCACTTCTAACCCACACTCTATTTGGAGACAGGAGCAATTCATACTTCATCATAGCATATTCTCCAGTCACTATCTGAGTTCAGCTTTATGATATTGCATCTGTATGAGAGGGGAACCGCATATCTAAGACTAGGAATAACTCGGAGACACTTAGATGCGGATCCTCGTATCCAAACATATTCAACGCCCCTCATTAGCTGAAATTTCATTTCATGATCCTCGAATCAATTCCTGACGAGTAATTAATTCTCTCACTGAGTGGTATGTTACCATATATGATATCACCCACGCTATTACAAATTGTAATGCGTGGCGAGAACATATAAATTTTATTCATATATTTCACGCAAGTATCCTCACATCGGGTATTACACCAACCGAAATAATTGAAGTTTTCCTCTCCACCCCCATGACATACAATACAGTAACCTTATTTTGCCTAGATATCTTTCTAAACCCAATATAATGGGTAGTGTGTATTAAATTATACATGACATCTCCAGTCAGCAGTGAAGATGTTCCATTGTGGGGTATTTCTAGTTTGAATATCATATTTTATTGGGCACCCATGAGCCCAGTCAACCAAATAAGATGGCTTGTTATGCGTCTTCAATTCATCAAGAGGTGCATTTCCTGACACTCTTATATATGTTCTTCTGACGACTACTATGTAATTACTCATGCATTATCCTAACATCTACATCGTGTACTTGAGGGGTCAGTGGCTCAGGTATAATTGTACTCGTAGACATAAGGAATGGCAGCACGTAATAACCGTAGTCGTACTTTCCATCATTGCAGCGCATAACCCTAATCTCCTTGAGGAAGTGCAGGAAGGCTATTGAATAATAAGAAAAAGTGGGCATGATTCAGTGCTCCAGTCTGACATCAATGAACAGTGCTGGATCATCGTTGCTACTGGAGTACACAGCATGGCAAAACGTATCCCCGATTAACTTATTCGAAGATGATGATTCCAACGGGACCCAATAGTAATCAACTTTCCTCCAGTCCATCACTACCTTAATGGTGTCGTCCCAATACAAATACTCAATATACCTCATATAAACCAATAAGTTATGTTGCACCAAATATGAATAGATGGTATCATATAGTTTCAAACTAATCAAAGGATAAATTTATGGGACAAATATCAAAAAACTTAGCAGCATATAGCGTAATGCCATTACTGATGACACTTGCACTTGTACTAGGAGTAGGGTGGTTAACATGGACACTAATAGCCTTTACATGGATTGTTATATCATTGCTTATTGTAGCCTCACTAGTGATTATCGTTTCTCTTTCATTGGGTAAGAAAATAGATAAGAAAACTTTAGAAAGATATGACCCAAAATCAAAGGCTAGCATTGCATCAAATGTGATTGGCTTTATTTCTAATGTTATCACATGTGTTTTATTGTTCATGTTAGG